>Ga0209425_10001630_pt1 | contig 26105 bp, 25 predicted proteins | sample COG_05_FD_184749 | JGI IMG/M metagenome (GOLD analysis project Ga0209425, IMG submission 184749) | Pelagic Microbial community sample from North Sea - COGITO 998_met_05 (SPAdes) (version 2) | ecosystem: Environmental > Aquatic > Marine > Neritic zone/Coastal water | place: Helgoland, sampling...
TGAATACAAATATCATAAAAACTTATTGTGTTGTCTAGTAGATCTTGTCTATATTTTTGATACTTCTCTTTTTCTAAACCATTAAGATTTAATTTAGAGCCATCTTTTTTTTCTGCTAATAATATCCCTACTTCTTCAAAACACTCTCTAACACAAGCTACCCAGTAACCCAATCCATTGTTTTCAATCCCCAATAATGATGAGGCTTCTTTATCTGAGATACTCCTACATAATGATTGTGCTCTGGAGTCATTGTCACTTTGGTCTATCTTGCCCCCTGGAAAAACAAATAAATTGCCAAATGGAGGTCTATTTGATCTTTTAACCATGAATACCTCAATGCCATTCACTCCATCTCTTATAATTAAAACAGTTGCTGCAGGAGTTATTATTTGAGTATTCATTTAGTTAATTATTTGTATTTTATAGCTTAGAATACGTGCAATGAAAGTTACTGACAATCTACAAAATGATATTTCTCATGCGCCCGATTGGTTTCATGATTCCATTGCACACAAATCTGAATACAAAACCATCATTTCCGAAGATCATAAAGTTGCCTATAAAACTTGGGGCAATAAAGATCATAACAATGTAATTTTTTTAGTACATGGAACTGGTGCGCATATGAAATGGTGGGATCCTATTGCTCCACAGTTTTCAGATACAGCATATGTTGTTGCGATAGATCTTCCTGGAATGGGTGATTCTGCCCATAGAGAAGACTATAGCTTTGAATGTTTTTCTAAAGCAATGATTGATATATTAGATTATGAACAGCTGATTGATAATGAAAAAAATATTATTCTAGTGGGTCATTCTCTTGGAGGTCATGTGGCTGGCTTTGTTGCAACCGAGCATCCAAATATCGTTGATTATCTAGTAATGATTGATACTCCTATAAGGCCACCAGATTATGACTATGCGAAGCACAGAAGTACTGGCCCTTTAAGAATGATTAAATATTATGAAGATAAGATTTCTATTGTTAATAGATTCAGGTTAATGCCAGCTCAGGAATGTGAAAATGATTGGTATTTAAGATATATAGGTGAGCATTCAATCTATGAGACAGAGGAAGGCTGGAGATGGAAGTTTGATGATACTTTATTTTGGAAACTAGGCCGTCTCTCAGAATATAAATTTAATATTCAGTGTAAAGCTTTATATATTTATGGCGGCAATAGCATGCTCCTTGGTTCAAAAATTTTAAATTTTATGGAAAAAGAGTTTGAGGAAGTGATGGACTTTGTAGAAGTTCCTGGAGCGGCCCACCATGTTCCCTTAGACAAGCCTCTTGAGATAGTTGCTATAATTAAATCAACTATGTCTATGTGGGGAAGTTGAGGAATGAATGAAATATTAGCAATTATTTTTTTATGTTTTGGTTTATTAATTTTATTTAGAAAAATAATGCTATCAGTCATGCAGCCTATATTAGATTCATCTAATCTAAGAGCATTGGGCTTCATAGCTATAATAATAGGCTTATTATTTCTCTATATAGTTGATTTTTCTTGGTCAGATAGAATTTGGGAAAATACCCTTTTTGTCCTTGGAATAGCCTCAATATTAAGAGGTTTTATAGTTATTTTTTTTGAGAATATAGTTTATAAATTTGCTGATATTTTCTTTAACAATTATTACAAATTTAGTATCCCGCTGAGTTTACTTTTTTTTAGTTTAGCCTTACTCATGGTTTCTCGAGATTATATAGGGCCAATAAAAAATATAGATGAATGCCAGTCAGATGAATCAATATCTTTATATTGTGGATTTAAAAATCCAGAAGATATGGCCCTGCTTCCAGATAATAAATTTTTTATCATGTCGGAATTTGGGGGTATAAGGCCTTATGAAGAAAAAGATGGTGAAGGATCTTTTGCACTTCTCAGAATAAGTGATGGAACAAGAATATTACCTAAGATTAAATTTGCAGAGAATATTTGGGGAGATGCAAGTTGTAAAAGAAATCCGTCTGATGCTTTTGGTCCTCATGGAGTTGATTTAATACAAAGAGAGGATGGTTTAATACAGTTTGGTGTTGTAAATCACTTCCCTTTTGAATCTATTGAATTTTTTGAATTAACTCAAGATGCTGATAATTGGTTAATGACTTGGAGGGGTTGTGTAACTGCTCCTGAAGAGAATTATTTTAATGATCTTAGCTTAAAAAGAGATGGATCTTTTTATGTTACTCATATGTATGAAAGAGATATAACGGTAAATGAGTGGTTGAGTGCGGCTCTATTTAAATACTCTACTGGATATGTCTTAAAGTGGGATAAAGGCAACTTTAGCAAAGTCTCTGGATCAGATGGAGGTCAGCCTAATGGCATAGGGTTGGATGAAGATAGTGAGCTTTTGTATGTTAATTATAATCTTGGTGATGAATTGCGGGTTATAAATTTACGAAATGGTGATTCTATTGGCAGATATAAAATAAATTCACCAGATAATATGATAATTCTAGATGGCTCGATTTGGCTTACTTCACTAGACCATGAGACGATCGATGTAATGATGAACTGTGATGTAGAAATTAGTGTTACTTGTTCATTACCGTTTTCTATTCATGAGATTGATGTTGTATCTCTTAACAAGAAAAATATATATTCATTTCAAGAAACTGTATTTGGATTTCCAACTACAGCCTATCCTCTAAATAATAAAATTTATATTGGATCTTTTCATTCTGACAGAATGGCTTTCTTTCAAACTAATTAGTTTTTGAAAAAATTATTTCTTAGCTCGCAAGTTCAAGAATATGAAAGAGTATATTTTAGCGAAGGCAATTCAGATAAAGAGCTAATGCTTCAAGCTGCAAAAGTTACTGCAGAATATGTTAAAAAAAATTATAAAAATAAGAAATGTATTTGTGTCTGTGGCCCAGGAAATAATGGTGGAGACGGCTACTATGTTGGAATTTATTTATTCAATGCAGGTTTTGACATCAAGATAATAGATGCATTAAAAAATAAAACTAAAAGTCATTTATGTTTTGAAGCTTTTAACGCTGCGCGTGATATGGGTTTGATGCATGAACCATCAATATTAAATGAGTTTGATAATGATGTTGTTGTTATTGATGCGATTTTTGGAACAAGTCTTAGGGGGTCTTTTGATAAGAACATAATTAATTTAATACAAACTATGAATTCTTATGAGCATATTTTTTCAATAGATATACCCTCAGGTATTAATCCAGATACTGGGGTAGCTTTTGAGGCCAATATTAATGCTAATAAAACTATTAGTTTTGTAGGAAGAAAATTAGGGTTAAGTCTTAATGAGGGTAAAATTGCTACAGGGAAAAAATATTTTAATAACCTTAATTTAGATATGGAAAAAGAGAGCCAGGCAGCTGCTACTGCATTTAAGTTTAACGATGTGAAAAGCTTGCTACCAAAAAGATCTTCAAACAGCCACAAAGGCGACTTTGGAAGTACTCTTGTATTAGGTGGCGATAAGAATATGGGTGGTGCTGCAATCATGGCTGCTGAAGCAGCCCTGAAATCAGGCTCTGGTTTAGTTTCACTAATTAGTCATCAAACCCACTTAAAAGCCTCACTAGTTCGAAATCCAGAGATTATGGCAATAGGATGTGATCTGCCTGAGGAGGCTGCTTTAAATTTAGTCAATAAGAATGTTTTTGTTTGTGGTCCGGGATTGTCTCTGAGCACTTGGTCTGAGCAAATAGTTAATATGCTTATTAAGCATTTAGAAAGGAATGATGGTTCAGTAATTTTTGATGCAGGTGCACTGCGTTATATAGCAAAAAATAATGTTTCCTTAAGAGCTATTAGGGGTTCTATTATTCTTACTCCTCACCCTGGCGAGGCGGCTGATCTTTTAGGGGTATCAGTAAAAGAAATACAACAAGACAGAATCAAGGCAGCAAAAGATTTAGCGGCTCAATATAATGCAACTATTATTCTCAAGGGCGCTGGAACAGTTATTGTTGATGAGAAAATCTATGTATGTGAAGAAGGCGGTCCTGAGCTCGCTACAGGAGGCACAGGAGACATTTTAGCTGGGATAATTGGTAGTTTTATAGCTCAAGGATTGTCTGCTCAGAATGCCTCTCTGTTAGCTGTAGCTGCTCATGGACTAGCTGGCAGTGAATTTGTAAAATTACATGGTGAAAAAGGACTAGCGGCCTCAGAGTTGATCCCTTTAATTAGAAAAAAAATAAATAACAAATGATAGAAAATTATATTCTTCAAGATGAAAGTGAGACTTTAGACTTTGGAAGAAGCATTGCTATGCTTATTAAAGACTCTGATGAATCTATATTTGAGTTTCATCTTCAAGGTGATCTTGGTGCAGGCAAAACTACTTTAGTAAGAGGCGTTCTTAGAGCTCTTGGGTGGAGTGGATCTGTTAAAAGTCCGACCTATACTATCTGCGAAGAATATGATTTTGAACAATTTCTAGTTTTACATATTGATCTTTATAGAACTGAAATCGAAGAAGATGTTGAAATGCTTGAACTGAATAGAAGTTTTGATGGTAAAAAAATAATATTTATAGAGTGGCCAGAAAAAGTTGAAGGCAAGAGGCTATTTAATCTAAAGATTAATATGCTACATTTTGAAAATAGCAGGAAAATAAGAATAATTGGGGATACAATTCTTCTTGAAAAATTAATAAAAAAATATAAGTAAAAATGAAACAATTAATTATTCTAAGCTGCTTATTTTTTATTAGTTTGGATGGCAATGCTTCCAATTTAGCAGAGTTTTCGTCAATCAAGGAAATGCCGACTGGTGAAATAAGAATTACTTTTAAATTAAGCAAAGTTGCTCTGGTTAAATCTTATGCTTTGGATGACCCATCTCGAATTGTGATCGATATTAAAGATTCTAAACTTAATGAAGAGCTAGATAGCCGTCAAAATTACCCTATTAAAAAAATACGAGCTTCTCAAGATGGCTCTACTTCTAGAATAGTGCTAGATCTATATGAATCAGTTTATTGGAAAAAGCCTTGGCAAATAGAAAAAAAAGATCATGTTTTATTGATCTTTGAAATCAAGAAAGATAAAAACCTTGAAAAGAATATAAGAGATATTATTGTTGCTATTGATGCAGGTCATGGCGGAAAGGATCCAGGTGCTATTGGAAAGTTAAATATCTTAGAAAAGGATATTACTCTGCTAATTGCAAAAGAGCTTGAAAGAACTCTTAGGGATACAAAGGGCTATAAACCGGTAATGATAAGAAGAGATGATTCTTTTGTTGATCTTAATGATAGATATCAAAATGCAAGAAAGGTTGGTGCAGATATCTTCGTTTCTATCCATGCTGATGCATTTAGATTAGCATCTGTTAAAGGTGCTTCAGTCTTTGTTTGGTCAGAGGAAGCATCAAGTATTACAGCTGAGAATCTTTCAAAGAAAGAACTTGCAAATAATCCTGAGGTAAAAGCAAAAATAGGTAAATTAGATGTAAATGATTTTGATGAAGATGCTGCTAGAACTCTATATCAATTAGTTTATGAGGCAAAAATAGAAAATAGTATTCTCTTAGGTAACAAAATTTTGGATAAATTAAGATTAGATCCTTATACAAAATTGCATAAAAAGAATGTTGAATTTGCAGATTTTAGAGTCTTAAAATCTATAGATATACCTTCTGTTTTGGTAGAGTCTGGTTTTTTATCAAATCCTGAAGATGCTGCCAGATTAAAAGGAAAGCCTGGAAGAAGAATGATAGCTAGATCAATCTTTTTAGGAATCCATAATTATTTTAAAGAAAAACCTAAGCCTAATACCTTTATGGACCCTGTGCAGGCTAGCGTTGAATACACTATTCAAAAAGGTGATGTCATATCAGAGATTGCAATAAGATTTGGAGTTACAGTCGATGAAATACTGGATCTAAATGATCTTGGTGGCAAAGCTATCTATCCGGGACAAAAAATTAAGATAGCTATCTAGCTATAATCAATTGGATCTATATCAAAGAACCACTTAACTTTTTTAGTTTCCTTCCAAGTGGCAACTGAAACAATAATATCCTTTACATATTTATTTAATAAAGTTTTTGATTGAGTTTGAATAATTAGATGATATCTAAAATTTCCTCTGTTCTTTGAGATGATTGATGGCATTGGTCCTATTGCTGATATTTCAGATCTAGTATTCAAAGTATTAGCTACTTTTTCTAAGAAGTTAATATTATGTTCAGCCAGAGGCGAGCTCGTCCTCATTAAACAAACTGCCGAATAAGGTGGATGATGAAGGTCTTTTTTTTGCTTTAGATTTTTTAGGGCAAAGTGAAGATAATCACCAGATCTTAATTCTAATAAATTTTCATCTTCAGGATATCTAGTCTGAATTAAAACTTTGCCATTTCCATCCTTTCTTCCGACACGCCCAGAAACTTGAATGAGCAACTGTGAAATTTTTTCAAGACTATTGATGTCTGGGCTTGTAATACCCGCATCACAATTAAGTATCACACCCAATTCAACTTTTGGGAAATCATGCCCTTTGGCAAGCATTTGAGTTCCTACTAAAATTGCTGAATCTGATTTATGTACTTTTTGTATAATTTCATCCAAAGAACCTTTCTTTTTAGTAGTGTCATGATCAAGTCTAATAATACTTGTATCTGTAAAATACTTTTCTAAAAATAATTCTATTCTTTCTGTGCCTGAACCTTGAAGGCTTAAATTAGAACTAGAGCACTCTGGACATGTTTTTGGCACTCCGAATGCAGACTCACACCTGTGACATATCAATCTATCTAAGCCATGGTGAAAAACTAAGCGCGCATCACATGATTTACATTCTGCTACCCATCTACAGCTATTGCACTCATACAGAGGTGAGAATCCTCTTCTATTAATAAAAATAAGCACTTGTTTGTTTCTATTTAATGTATTTTCTATTGCATCGAGTGACTCTTTCGCAATCCCAGATTCAAGCTTTGAGTCATTAATATCTAATGTTATAAAGCCTGGTGGCTCATAGCCATTTGCTCTCTTTAACATATTTATTTGTTTGTACTTTTTATCTTTAACTAGTTTTAGCGTTTGTAATGAAGGTGTGGCTGTTCCAAGAATTATTGGGATATTTTCAACTTGCGCTCTTTTAATACTTACATCTCTTGCAGAAAATCTAAAACCCTCATGTTGTTTGTATGACTGGTCATGCTCTTCGTCTACTATGATCAAGCCTAAATTATTTAATGGGCACAAAACAGCAGATCTGGTTCCAATTACTATTTTTATCTCACCATTCCTCGCTTTTTGCCAAACATCATATCTTTGCTTTGGTGTTTGCCTTGAATGATATATACCGATGTTATCTCCAAATCTATTAATAAACCTTTCTTGCAACTGAGGAGTTAAAGAAATTTCTGGAACAAGAATTAATATTGAATGGCCCTGAGATAAATAGAAGTCCGCAATCTGCAAATAAATTTCTGTCTTACCTGAGCCGGTCACTCCGTATAAAAGACAGGGGTCAAACCCTTTAAGGTTTTTAATTTCTTTTACACAATTCAGTTGTTCTTTATTTAGGTCAAATACTTTATCTTCTGATGAAGCTATATATATTGGCTCTTCAATTGCCAATAAGGTATTAGTTTTTGTTATTTTTCGTAATGCTGGTGGGCAGAAGGTGTCAAATACTTCTCCTATCGGGTGATGGTAGTAGTCTGCTAACCATAAAATAATTTGCATATCTGAAGACTTAAAGATTGGTTCACTATCTAACATTTCAGATATTTCAGTTGTTGAAAAATCTGGCTTGTTATCAAGCTGCTTCACCACGTAACCTACTATATCTTTATTTCTAAATTTAACTGCAACCCTTGATCCACTTTTTAAAATTTCTTTTGATTGATAGGTAAATGTTTCTCTTATGGGAATAGGAATAGCAATGTCGTAATAAAAAATATTCATGTTTTAATTGAAAAGATCGACTTTTTTGTTATAGTTCTCACCCAAATTTGAATTTTATTATGAAAAAAGAAATACATCCTGAAACCCGTCAAGTGCTATTCCATGATATCAGTGTTGATAAGCACTTTCTCATTCGTTCTACGTTAAACCCAACTAAAACAAAAGAGTGGGAAGATGGAAAAACTTATCCATATTATCCTGTTGAAATCTCTTCTGAATCTCATCCTTTTTATACTGGAAAACAGAAAATTATTGATACTGGTGGAAGAGTTCAGCGTTTCGAAGAGAGATTTGGTAAAAAGAAATAGTAAATTCATTTTACTCCAGAACTTCCAAAGCCCTTCTCTCCTCTTTCAGTTTCCTCGAAATCACCTACAACTTGAAATTTCGCTTGGATTACCGGTGCTATTACCATTTGTGCAATTCTATCTCCAGATAAAATTTGAAAATCTTCATTAGATCTATTCCAGGCTGGAACCATTAATTCACCCTGATAGTCTGAATCTATAAGCCCAACTAGGTTTCCTAATACTATTCCATGCTTAGAGCCAAGTCCTGATCTCGGAATAATTAGTGCAGCTACATTTGCATCATGAATGTGCATTGCAAAACCTAAAGGTATCATTTCTGTCTTACCAGGCTCTAAAGTAATTGAGTTTTCAAGACACGCTCTAACGTCCATGCCAGCTGATCCAGAAGTCTTGTATTCAGGTAAGGGTATTTCGGTTCCAATTTTAGAGTTGATAATTTTTATTTTTATATTTAACAAGGGGTAAAATCCTTTAGCTTTTTAGAAAATTTAATTTTTTTTATAAGTTGCTACTTTCTCCCATTCTAAATCCATTTGCAAGCTAGGTATTAGTGATAGCAAAAAATTTATAAAAATTGATATTAATTGCTAATAGTATTGCTAAGTGTGGCTGTTATATATAAAATCGCGTTTCTATGAGTAAAATTTGTCAAGTAACCGGTAAGATTCCACAATCAGGAAACAATGTTTCTCATGCTAATAATAGGACTAAAAGAAAGTTTTTTCCTAATCTGCATACACATAAGTTTTGGGTTGAATCTGAGAATAGGTTTGTAAACCTTAAAGTCTCTGCAAAGGGAATGCGTATTATTGATAAAAAAGGTATTAGCGAAGTTCTCAAAGAGATGCGCTCACGCGGCGAAAAGGTTTAATACCTTTAATCCAAAGTCTTCTTGCTCTATTAAGTCTTATTTATATTCAGCTTCTTGAGCTAAAAGGACTGCCTCTTTTTGAAGTGATCCTAATTTTTCTACTAAGATAAGATCTTCTTTAAAAGAGCCCCAATTTTTAAGAATTGAGTCCACTGGGACTCCATCCATAACTGGAAATTCTTTATTTGCTCCAGCATAAGTCTCCTGAGCTTCATTCGAAGATAACCATTCTAATAATTTTATGGCTTCAGCTTTATTTTTAGAATATTTAACAACTCCAGCACCTGAAATGTTGACATGAGTTCCTCTGCCCTCCTGATTTGCCCAATGTAATTTTAAATTAGAGTATGTTGGATCATCAGCAAGTCTTGCTACATAATATGTATTTACTATTGTTACTCCACATTGTCCTGCTGAAACTGCTTTTAGGACCTGTGTGTCACTTGAAAAAACTTCGGTAGCAAGATTATTTACCCAGCCTTGAACTACATTTTTTGTATCCGCATAGCCGTCTGCATCAATCATGCTTGCTATAAGTGATCTGTTGTAAACCTTAGTTGAAGTTCTTAAGCAAAGCTTATTTGCCCATTTTGGATAGGCTAAGTCTTTATATGAAGAAAGATCATCAGCAGAAACTAAGTCAGAGTTATATACAATAGTTCTAGCCCTTTTTGATAAGCCAAACCACTTGCCATCAGCATCTCTTAAGTGTTCTGGTATATTTTTATTTAAAATATTTGAATCTATTTCTTCAAAAATTTCCTTTTTACCAGCTTGCCATAATACTCCAGCATCAACTGTCATGAATATATCAGCCTCTGTTACAGTACCTTCTACTGCGATTCTTTCCATGAGCTGTGGCGCTTTGCCTGAAAGTAATCTTACCTCTACACCAGTTTTTTCCTTATATTGCTCTAATAAAGGCTCTATAAGTTGAGGTTGTCTAGATGTATAGATTGTAAGCTGTTCTGTGGGTTTTTCTTGGCTACATGAAACCAGTAAAACCGAAAGACATAAAAGTTTTGTAAATCTCATTTTAAAAAAATCTAGTAAATTAATACTCAGATGATAATCATTCTCATTTAAAAAGCAACTGATCAATCATAGCTTGTGAGATCCTGAGGCATGATTAATAAAAAATACTTTCATAAATGAAATCTTGTTAAAAATATTTAATCCAAGGTTTCTTAAAACTTTAATATATATGTTACTTGAGCCAAATAATCCTATAAAGCCATCCATAGCTTTGAGCATAATTTCATTAATTGATTTTCTTCTTATTTCATATTTCTTTAAGACTCTATGAGATCCAATCGAATAACCTTTCTTGTAAGCCTCTATTATTTCTTCACATAAAATATCTGCATCAGCAAAGCCAAGGTTTATTCCTTGTCCAGCTAAAGGATGGATAGAGTGAGCAGCATCTCCAACAACAACCACGCCCTCCTTCATGTAAGAGTCAAGGTGATGGTTTGATAGAGGAAAACTTATAATGTCAGATTTTAATGTAATCTTTGAATTAATCTTAGATGTCATTGCATTAATATTTTCACTAACAAAATTATCTTTATTAGTATCTTTTAAAAGCTCATTGGGAACAGACCATACAACTGAAAACATGTTTTCATCTAAATGTTTTATTGGCATTAATGCAAAAATTCCTTTATCAGAGAATATCTGGATGGCTGTAGAATTATTGTCATCTGATGCTTCTTTTGCTAAAAAAGTAAAGGCCGTCTGCTTGTAATCATTCGTTTTGGAAATGAAATTTGATAGTTGTGCGACAGGTGAATTTCTTCCATCAGAGCCAATAAGAAGTGAAGTTTGAAGTTCACAATTATTACTCAGGGTTATTTTTGTCAATTTATCTAATTTAGAAACAGAGATTATTTCAGATTCAAACTGGATAGCATTTGAAGCCTTGTCTTGTATTTTTTCTAAGAGCTCATTGAACATAGCTACATGCGATAGGGCTTCTTCATCAACTTCATTAGCTGTAAATTGAATTTTTCCAGAGCCGTCTCCATCTGATACTTTTATGGTTTCAACTGATGCAGACTCTAGCTCAATACCTATTTCTAAGAGAAGTTTATAGGTGCTAGGATTGAGAGAAATAGTCCTAATATTTGAACTTAAGCTTGTTAATGCTGGTCCTTTCTCAATTATTTGTGAAGATATACCAGCTTGTTTTAGGCGTAAATGAACATAACAACCAATAATCCCTCCTCCAGAAATTATGACAGGATGTTCCATAAAATTATTAGGCCATTAAGGCTTCGATTTCTTTTGGATCAGATGGAACCTTAGCAGTTAAATTGAGATTACCTGACTCGGTTACAAGAATATCATCCTCGATTCTTATACCAATACCTTTCCACTTGTCATCGACATTAGCATCTTTGCTAATATAAATTCCAGGCTCAACTGTAGTCACCATTCCAGGCTTAAAGGCCATATGATCATTATTCTCCATATAATCACCAGCGTCATGGACATCTAGACCTAACCAATGACCAATCTTATGCATATAGAAATCTTTAAAAGCTCCTTGTTGATGTAAATCATCAACATCACCTTTAAGAATTCCTAATTCAACTAGTCCTTTAGTAATTATCTTTTCTGATGTGATCTGCGGATCCATTATATTATTTCCAACTTTCACACATTCTGTAGCTTTATGCAGGGCTTCTAATACAACATTGTATACAGCAAGCTGTTCTTCTGAGAACTTACCATTGATTGGAAACGTTCTTGTAATATCTGATGCATACATCTTAAATTCACAACCAGCATCAACAAGTAAAAGATCTGATTCATTTAGATCTTGGTTGTTGTCTACATAGTGAAGAACGCATGCATTATCTCCCCCAGCAACAATAGATGTATAAGCTGCAAATCGACCGCCTTGTTTTGCAAATTCATATAAATACAAAGCTTCAATTGATTGTTCATTCATGCCTGGCTTTACTGCCTTCATAGCCTCCATATGAGCATGAGCAGAAATGTCTGCAGCTTGCTTCATAATTTCTATTTCTTCACTATCCTTGATTAATCTAAGGTTTCCAATCAAAGAGGAGCCATCAGCAATGTCTATTGCTTTGCTATGCCTGTCTTTTGTTCCAGCTGACTTCATCCAATTTATTACTAATTGATCAAATCCATCTTTTTTACCAAAAGGGTAGAAAACTTTATTCATGCCTTGAATTAGATTTGGGAGTTCGGCATCAATTTCATCATTGTTAAAGGCATTATCAAATAAATAATTTTCTTTGGCGCCCTCAGGACCTTCTCTAAATCCATCCCATATTTCCTTTAATTTGTCTTTTCTTGGAGCAAAAACTGAAGATGTAATTATTCCATTAGTATTTACTATCAGCATAGTTGAGCCTGCTTCACAAAAGCCAGATAAATAATAAAAACTACTGTCTTGCCTGAAGTTATAAGAAGAATCTGCATTTCTATACTTAAGATCCGCTCCAGGAATAATAATTGCACAATCCATAGGCAATAGATTGCCTAATATGTGTCTTCTTTTTTGATATACTTTACTCATAACATTAATTTTACTCTTTTAAATTAAACTTCCCAACTACTGTTGGTGGATTTAAACTAAAAACATGAATGAGTCTGAAGAAAAAACGGTTCTAACTAGCCTTAAATTAAAACTTGATAAACTCATTGATAGGTTTGATGAGCAAAGGGGAATAATTGATTCTTATGTTAAGAGAGAGAGGGACTGGAAATCCTCTAAGCTTGAATATACCAAAAAAATTGATTCATTAAATGATCAGATAGCCGAATTAGATAAAAGGGTAGATATAAATGAGTGACATGGAAGTAGTCGCATTAAAGATTTTTGGAAGAGATATTAGTCTTTCATGTCCTGTAGAGGAAAAGGATGCATTACTTGAGGCTGCTGACCTTTTAAACTCCGAGTTAGATGGCATTGATAATAAAAGCAATGCATTAATTCTTGCGGGGTTAAGTTTAGCTAACAAATTTCTTCAAAATAATAATTCATCCTCGACAAGTGCTGATGACGAGAATGCCATGCAGAGTATGATTCTGAGCATCGAAGAAATTCTAGAAAAGTAATATTCTACTTTTCATAATAAATAATTAATTTATAATAGCTGGACATTCTGGTTCATTTGCCAATGTGTTAATTAATTTTGAACCGATATTAAATTATCTGGTGATAATCCAATGTCGTTGTTGAGCATTACCTCCTTAGAGGGAAGCCTGATTCGATATGAAGTTCACCACCTGTCCTTTCGGTTCAGGTATAGCACATAGCGGTGAATTGGTTTGTCGATTCTTAGAATCTTCATGAAAGTTAAAATTAGAAAACATCTCAAGCAACAATTATCTTCATTGACTGATAAAGATGTTCTTGAGAAATCAGCAAAGATTGCTATAAAACTTCTTAAATATTCAGATACATATAAAAATAAAAATTGTCTTATATATAAATCCTCAAAAAATGAAGTTCTTATTGATAGCATTGAAGAGAATCTAATTTCAAATGGTAACAGTGTTTTTATTCCAAAGATCGAAGATGGAAATAGTCTTTGTTTTAACAGGCTAGATTCTAATCAAAAATTAATTTTAAATAAATTCAATATCTTGGAGTCGCCCTCAACAGAATTAATTGAGGTGGGTGATTTAGATCTCATTATCCTTCCAATAGTAGGCACGGATAAAAGTGGTTTCAGATTGGGCCATGGTGGCGGTTATTATGACAGGGGTTTAGAGACTATTTTTAATTTTAAGAATAAGCCTTTAATTATTGGAATTGGTTTTGACTTTCAATATACCAATAAAAATTTTGGTGAGCCTCATGATACTAAACTTGATTTAATGATTACAGATAAGAGAGTTATAGGTTTTTAGATAAAAATTTAATAACTGTAATTTATGTCTAGTATTGGTTTATAAAGTAAATATAAGTAGATAAAATACATACCTTAAGGAAATCATTAATTGAAAAATCTATTTATAAACCTATCCCTAGTTCTATCATTTAATATTTATGCCGTAAGTGTAGATGGCATTTTAGATGAACCAGAATGGCAGCAAGCTGAATCTTTTTCAACATTCTATGAGGTGTATCCTTTTACCTTAGAGCCAGCTAAAAATCAGACTGAGGTAAAAATATTTACTAATCAAGATGGGATTTATGTTGGTTTTATTAATATACAAGATCCTTCAACAATGGGTTCATATAAGCATGTTCGTGATGAGTGGAATACTAAGACAGATAGAAATGCATTCTATATAGACTTTGATGGAGATGGTAATACTGCCTATACATTTATGCTCTCATTGGGGGATTCACTCCTCGATTCAACTATAAGAAATGGAAATAATCAGAGTTATGATTGGAATGGTGACTGGGTTGGCGCAACAAAAATTAATCCAGAAAATTGGGTTTCTGAAATATTTATTCCTTGGTCTATTGCAAATATGCTTCCTATCCAAGGAAAACGAATTATTAAATTTGGTGCATACAGATATTGCGCAGCTTGTGGTGAATTAGTTGGAACTGCGAAAACTCATCCTGAAAGAAATAAATTTATGTTTGAGCTTGATGCGCTTGAAATAGACAGCTTCCCTGCAAAAAGTAATATTAATTATTTTCCTTACATTGCTGCAGCTCAAGACTCTGTTTCAAATAATGAAATAAATAAAGTTGGTGTTGAGATTTTTTATAATACTGGAACAGGCAAGCAAATCAATGCAACTATTAACCCAGACTTTGGACAAGTAGAAAGCGATAATGTTGTAGTTAATTTTTCTGCTGAAGAGACCTTGTATGGTGAGAAAAGAGCATTCTTTAATGAAAATCAAACACTTTTTGATATTACTGATAGGGATAGATTAAAAGTTATGCATACCAGAAGGATCGGATCAAAGCCTTCTTATAATTGTAGCGAATCTTATAATGAAGAGATTTGTAATGAATCTAAACAGGAGTATTCAGATCTTGATTATGCTCTTAGATATACTCAAAAAGAAGGTGGAACAGAATATGGTTTCTTTACAGCACGTGAGCAAGATGAAGATTTCTCATTAGGCAGAGCATATTATGCTGCGAGGATAAGAAAAGAAAGTAATAATAAAGCGCTAGGCTATATGCTTACTTACACCGATGATCCTTTATTAAATAGAACTGCAATGGTAAATGCAGTTGACTATGACAATATTGTTAATAGTAAATTAAGAATATATTCGATATTGCTTCATGCAGATGCTGGTGATGATTCCTCAATTGGCTTTAAAGGCGGCATGAGATATAAGCCATCCAAAGATGACAATCATAGCCTGGGTTTCCATTACTATGGAGATGATTTAAATATAAATGACATGGGTTATCTGCAAAGGAATAATTGGATCTCTTTGGGTGGAAGATCCTCTTTTGATAGATATTTTAATGAAGATTCTTTATTTGAAAATATAGAGTACTCAGTAAGATATGGTCATAATGCTGATACCAATGGAAATAGTAACCCTTCTTATATAAATCCAAAGATTGAATTAACTCTTAAAGACACATCGTCGATGACTTTTTGGACTAGCTTTGAGTCGTCTGGAAAAAATACAACTATTACAAGAAAGTATATTGATTCTCCCTTTATAAAAAGGCCTTATAGGTACAATTATGGTGGGGCTTTTGAATCAAAGAATTATTCTAACTTTGCTTATGGTTTTAAGATGAATTTTGAAAGAGGCGGTAAAAATAATGCTTGGAATTCAGATGGTTATAGAAAAACTTGGATGGAGGCTGGATACTATTTTTTTCCTACTGACTATCTAACCATGAAAATAGGATTTAATTTAAGAGATCAAAAAGAATGGATGAAGTGGGTAGATTCAAATTATCTTGCTGCCTATGATTCCACTGAAAAATTCTTAACCTTAGATTTAAATTACTTTAAAGGTAATAAGCATGAGCTAAGATTTAAGGCTCAATTTGTTGCGTTAGATGCATCTAATCCTACCAGCTTAATGTCTAATCAAAATGGATATCTTTCCTTAAGCGAGAGAGAAGTAAGCGCGTTTAATGTAGGTGAAGCAGCAGTACAAATTAGATATAAATATGAACTAGCAACTCTTTCTAATTTATATATTGTCTATAGTCAGGGTGGAAATATTTATGAAGAAAACATAAAATCTGACAGTCGTTCTATAGTTCAAGACTCTTGGAGAAACCCATCAGGTAAAATTTTTGCTATAAAACTTAGATTAAGATTCTAGAATTTATTTACCTTAAAAAATCTTGATAGGCATTGTTTGAGGTTTCTTCAATAAAACTATAATCAGATATTTTTAGATGCTTTTCGAGCTTCTTGCCATTGATATTAGTATCTTGAATACCTATGAGAACCTTGGCAAAAGCTGCTCCAAGATTTCTATAATGAAATAAAGAAATATTCCAATTTGTTCCAAAGTCTTTTAGAAAATTTATCAATGCATCGGGTTTTTGGGGAAACTCACTTCTAAAAATACGCTCAGAGCCCTTATCTGCACCTAGATTATTTCGACCCCCAACCATGTGACGTAAATGATCATTAGAGATCTCATTTTTTGTTAAGTCATTAAACTTAAACTTTGATTTTTTTAGTTTATCTTTTAGAACTTTAAAAGATTCTTCAGTTTTAGTTTTTATTCCAACAAGCACAAAAGCTTTTCTGTCGTCAGCCATTCGATAATTGAATTCAGTTATCTGAGCTTTACCAAAAATTCTGCAAAGCCTTAAAAAACTCCCTGGCTTTTCTGGAATTTGGATACTTAGTATTTTTTCTCTGTTTTCACCTAGCTCAGATCTTTCAACAATATAACTTAGTCTTTCAAAGTTAACATTGGCTCCACTACTAATAGCTAAAAGCTTTTTACCTTTAATTTTTTTACTATATTTTTTTAATCCAGCTAATGCTAAAGCACCTGCTGGCTCAGAAAGAACTCGGGTATCTTCAAATATATCTTTAACAGCTGCGCAAACCTCATCGACACTGACAGTAATTACACCATCAACGCATTCCTTAATGACATCAAAATTATTCTTGCCAATTTGTTCGACTGCTACACCATCTGCAAATAAACCAACCTCTCTTAATCTCACTCTTTTATCAAATTTTATTGCTTCTAATAAACATGCAGAATCTTCAACCTCAACGCCATAAATTTTTACTTTTTTTGTATGTTGAGCTATCCATGCAGAAACGCCAGCTAATAGGCCGCCTCCTCCAACAGGAAGAAATATTGCATCATATTCTTCATCAGATTCTAAAATTTCTTGACCAATGGTGCCTTGGCCGGCAATCGTATATTGATCATCAAACGGATGAATAAATTCTATTTTTTTAGTTTTTGCAATTTTTAAAGCAGCTTTTACAGCTTGATTAAAACTATCGCCTTCTAATATTATCTTCGCTCCGAAATTTTTAACTGATCTAACTTTGATATCAGGAGTAGTTACAGGCATAACTATTAAACAAGGTATTTTTAATTTTTTACAGGCAAAAGCAACGCCCTGCGCGTGGTTCCCTGCAGATGCAGCTATTACACCCTTCTTTTTCTGAGCAGGAGTTAAGCTTATAATTTTGTTATAAGCACCTCTGCTTTTAAATGAAAAAACAGGCTGCAGATCTTCTCTTTTTAAATAAACCTCATTATTTATCTTTGCTGTCATATTGGTAGCAAAAGTTATAGGCGTTTTAATGGAGGCGTCATAGACATTCGCCTCATTAATGAGTTTTATGTATTTTTTAGAATGCTTAAAGCTTCCTGTTTTATTTATTTTTAGTCTCAAAGTAATAGTCTTATAAATTTTCTTGTATTATACCTGCATGAGTGCCTCAAAAATCAATGTTGCTAAACAAGCTATATCCTTCATCAAGGATAAGTTAACACCTTCAATGATTTTGGGCATTGGTACCGGTTCAACTGTTAACTGTTTTATAGAAGAATTAGACAATTATTCCCATCTTTTTAAAGGCGCAGTATCAAGTTCAAATGCTTCATCACAATTACTTCAATCAAAAGGTATCGAAGTTTTTAATTTAAATGATGTTAATGGTATTGATTTCTATATTGATGGTGCTGATGAGGTTGATAAAGATAATAATTTAATTAAAGGTGGCGGAGCTGCCCATACGAAAGAAAAAATTGTAGCCTCTGCTGCAAGAGACTTTATCTGCATTGTTGATAAATCTAAAATTGTAAATCAGCTTGGTGACTTCCCTCTTCCTGTTGAGGTAATTCCAGAATCAAGGAGTTTGGTAGCAAGAAGAATCCTTGCTTTAGGTGGAATACCAGAATTAAGAGTTGGTATCACAACCGATCAAGGTAATGAAATACTAGATGTAAAAGGTTTGGACTTATCTAATCCAAAAGACATTGAATTAAAACTTAATTCTTTTGCTGGGGTTGTAGATAATGGCATTTTTAGCTTTCAGAAGCCGAGCCTTGTTCTGATAAGTGAAGTTTAAAGAAGTCTCTCTATAGCACTGATAAGCATTTCAGAGTCTGGTTTAACTTTTGATCTATAACCTTTATAGACTTTCCCATCTCTACCAATCAGATATTTATTGAAGTTCCAATTAGGAGCCATTCCAGATTCTTGTGCCAGCTTCTTATAAAAAGGATGGGCTCTGTCTCCTCTAACTTTTGCAGTAGCAAACATTGGAAAATTAACTCCGTATTCAGTTGAGCAAAACTCAGCTACAGAAGATTCTTCTGTGAATTCCTGTCTAAAGTCTCTTGAAGGTATTCCAACTACAACTAAGCCTTCATCTTTATATGCATCATATAAAGTTTGGAGTCCTTCGTATTGGTAGGTATAGCCACATTTGCTCGCAACATTAACGACTAATATTACATCGCCTTCATATTGGCACATATTAACTTTATCAGAGGAATCTAATACCTTCATATCAGAATCAAGAAGATCAGTACAAGCGTAACCAGAGGCCGAGAATACACCTATAAACAATAGAACTAAGTTTTTCATGCAGGGATGATACTACAGTATTGGAGTAATAGCGTAAATTGAACTTAAGAATAGAGAAACCAAAACGAAAACTTCCAAACTATCAACATATTTTTTCATAATAAACCTTATATTTAAAAAGAATGGAGGGCGAGGCCCTCCATCTTATTCCAGAGGATGTCAGCTATCTAAATAGGGGGAGAGAGTTGCTGACAGGTATTATTATGCATACTTATAATTATATATCAATGGTTTTTATAAAATAAAACCATTATTTTTTATGTATAATGCAATTCTTGATATTTTTAGGAGAATAAATTGAAAGGAACAGTACATTACGAAGTAAAAGATGGCGTAGCTATACTAACTGTTGACAATCCACCTGTTAATCCATTAAGTGATGGTGTTAGAGCTGGTTTTGTAAATAATATAGATAAAGCTGAAAATGACCCTGATGTATTGGGTGTTGTTCTCACAGGTGCTGGTAGATCATTCATTGCTGGTGCTGATATTTCTGAATTTGGTAAGAATCCAGATGGGCCTGGTCTTGATGAGGCTTTTAGAAAGCTAGAATTCTGTTCAAAGCCTGTTGTTGCAGCAATTAACGGTTCGGCTTTAGGTGGTGGATTAGAAACTGCTTTAGTATGTAATTATAGAATTGCTGGTCCTGCGGCATTTGTTGGCCTTCCTGAGGTTAATTTAGGTCTTTTACCAGGAGCTGGTGGTACTCAGAGGCTTCCAAGGCTCGTTGGTCCTGCGGAAGCGCTTAAAATGATGCTAACAGGTATGCATGTTAATGCAAAAAAAGCGCTATCTATGGGGATTATTGACCAAGTTTCAGATGATTTAATTAATGATTCTATTAAATTTATTCAAAAAGTAAGCTCAGAAACACAAAATCATCCAAAAGTAAGGGATTTAAATGAAAAAGTTATAGAAGCAAGAGGTTCTGAGAATGTATTACTTGAAGCAAAGGCAATGGCTGCAAAGACTAGAAAAGGCCAATTTGCACCAGGACAAATTATTAAATGTGTTGAGGCTGCAATAAATTGTGATGATTTTGATGATGGCATGAAAAAAGAAAGTGATTACTTTATAGAGTGTCTTGTTAACCCACAAAGAGAAGCAATGATTCATATATTCTTTGGAGAGCGTGCGGCATCAAAGATTGCCGACATTCCAAGGGAAACTCCAGTGAAAGATATTAAAAAAGCTGGAATTATTGGATCTGGAACTATGGGTGGTGGGATAGCTATGTGTTTTGCTAATGCTGGTATCCCAGTTCATATAATTGACCAAGATGAAGATAACCTAAAAAGAGGTATGTCAGTTATAGAAAAGAATTATCAATTTATGGTTGATAGGGGCAAAATGTCTGAGGAAATGAAGACTAGTGTTTTTGGATTAGTTTCATCTAGTCTTGATTACCAGGATGTTTCTGAATGTGACATTGTTATAGAAGCTGTATATGAAAACCTTGATTTAAAAGAGAAAATATTTAGAACATTGGATGAGGTTGTTAAGAAGGATGCTATCCTTGCAAGTAACACATCCGGTCTTAACGTTGATTCTATAGCAGCAGTAACTAATAGACCTGAGCTGGTAGTAGGTACTCACTTTTTTAGTCCTGCTAATATCATGAGATTGCTAGAAGTAGTTAGAGGATCACAATCCTCTGATGAGACTATGGCTACTGTTATGTCTGTAGGTAAGAAGCTTAAAAAGGCTTCAGTTGTGTCTTTAAATGCTCCAGGATTTATTGGCAATAGGATGCTTTTTGGATATACAGCACAAGCAAATATGCTTCTTTTGGAAGGTGCCCTTCCCCATCAAGTTGATCAAGCATTAGAAAATTTTGGTATGAGTATGGGTCCATTCAGGATGTTAGATTTAGTAGGTCTTGATCTTGGTTGGAGAGCAAGAAAACTTAGTGGTGCAGAGCCAGCACTTCCATCAAAAATAGGTGATCAGCTTTGTGAACAAGATAGGTTTGGTCAGAAAAATGGAAGAGGTTTTTACAACTATAGTGAAGGATCTAGAGCGCCTAATCCAGCTCCTGAGAATGAAGAAATTTATAAAGCCGTATCTGCAGCAAATGGAATTGATAGAAGGGATATATCAGATGAAGAAATCATAGATAGATGTATTCTTGCTCTTGTTAATGAGGGAGCTGATATTATTGAAGAAGGTGTTGGCCAAAGAGCAGCAGATTTAGATGTTGTTTATATAAATGGTTATGGTTTCCCAATTTGGAGAGGTGGCCCTATGCACCATGCGAATGCCATGGGAATGGGTGAAGTATTAAGTAAACTTAATAAATATCATGAATTAACCAAAAGTGATACTTTCAAGCCTGCTGGTCTTATACAAAAGCTAGCTGAGGTTGATGGTAAATTTGGAGATGCGCCTGCAAAAGAGGATAGAAAGGAGAAACTAAGCTTTTCTCAGTCCTCAGTTGCTGGAAATCTATAGAAATAAATAATTTAGGGGCAAAAATTAGGTTTTAATATAAACTTTTGTCCCTATATTAACCTTTTCGAATAAATCTATAACATCATTATTAAACATTCTGATGCATCCATGTGATGCTTTAGTGCCTATTAAGCCCTCTTCCTGGGTTCCATGTATATAAATATACCTTTTATATGAATCCACTGATCCGCCTTTATTGAAGCCCTCTTCTTCGCCTTCTAGCCACATAATTCTTGATGTAACATAGTCATTATCAGTATCTATTGGCTCTTTAATAAGGGTTGCTGCTCTTTTTGTATTAATTCGTGAGATAAATATTGTGTCTTTGGTAGCTGAGGATCCAATCATTTCTTTAATAATATGACTACCAAGTGGCGTTTTATAGGAGTTTTCTTGCTGACCTTCGCCATAGGAAGAGGTTGATATAGGGTAACTGGCTAAAACTTCATTAAATTTGAGTAAATATAGCCTTTGTTCACTAATATTTACCTGTATTGAGTTCTCAGCAAAGCTATTTAAAGTAAATAGCAAGCTAAAAATTAATACTATGTTCTGAATTTTAACCATATGTTTCTTAATAAAATACTAAATAAGATAATTAATGCTGATAAGTATGGCACATAATAGCCAAAACCAGCATAAATAGTCGATGGGTTATTTGTTCCAATTTCTTGATTAAGAACGCCTTGCTCACCTTTTAACATTATATCAACAATTGTTCCTTTATTATCAATTACCGCAGAGAATCCATCATTTGTAGACCTTAACAACCATTTGTTATTTTCTATTGCTCTAATTCTAGAGATTTCTAAGTGTTGATATGGGCCTAATGAGCGTCCAAACCATGAGTCATTACTTATGTTAATAATAAAATTAGAACTTTTGACCGCTTTTCTAACATCATTTCCAAATACTATGTCATAGCATATCAAAGGAGCTGCATTAAGATTATTTTTTACCTGAATTGATGATTGGCCTGGTTTTCCTGAAGAAATATCTGAAATGGGGGCTCCAAAATAAATTAAAATTGGATTTAATATTGTTTTAAATGGAATATATTCGCCAAAGGGCACTAAATGCTGTTTTTTATATATTTGATCTGTTTTTACATTAACTAATGAATTAAACAACTCACTTCCTTCAAATAACCATATTCCAGTTATTAACTCGGTTGATTCATTAAATCGTTCTTTAAGAGCATAATATTCTCTGCTTTTATATACAAATGGCAGCTCAGCTTCAGGCCAAATAATGAGCTCTGGTTTAATTGAATCTGATGAAGATAGTTTGATTAGTGTTTCTTGAATTAATGGTTTGTATATTTGTTTTAATTTAAGCTTTGGATTCAAAGAAGATTGCACAATTGCTACCGAGATAGATTCATTATTATTTGTAATATTTTTTGAATTAAATGGAATAAAAAATAGAGCTGTAAATGCAAGAATTAACATTGCTATTTTTTTTGAACTATTCCATAAACTTGCCACCGTAGCTGCTCCTAAATATATAAGTAGTGATGCTCCAGCTATACCAAAAATAGGGAGTATATTTGATAGTAGTGTGTCTATAGAAACTGTTCCCGGGATAAGCCAAGGAAAACCGCCAAAGAAGAAATCTCTAGTTAGCTCAATAAGCAATAAAGCTGCAGATATATAGACAATAGAATATAGGCTAGCATTATACGTCTCTTGTAATTTAAATAGCCTTATAGGAGCTACAGCAAATATTAAGATTAATATTAAAAATAATAGATATGCAATAGAAGAGCTTAAATAACCTATGTTTCCATAGTAGTAAACACTTACTATTATCCAAGACACTCCAATTCCCCAGTGGCCTAAAGTCCAAAGTGAAAGTTTAGTTATAAATTGTTTATGATCTGAAAAAAATACTAAATGTATGAGATAACTATAAGCAGGAATGATTAAAAATTTAATTGAGAAAGGTGCAAATGCTAAGACTCCAAGAAGCCCAAAAAAGAAAGGTATTAAAAAATTATATGCCTGTTTAATCTTATTCAGGAGAGATGCTAATTCCAATTTTTTTTATCTTCCTTTTATCAGCAACTGCTACTTTAAGTTTCATATTACCAAGCGATATTTCATCATCAACTTTTGGTAAAACGCCGAGCTTACTGATCATGAGTCCACCTATGGTTTCCACATCTAAATCTCCAACATCTAGAGCAAAGTACTCTTCAAAAGATTCTATATCTAATTTAGCATCGGCAATATACTCATATTCTGAAATCTGAATTAGCTCTTCTTCTTCGTTATCATGCTCATCTTCAATTTCACCTACTAACTCCTCTAGTATGTCTTCAATAGTCACTAAACCTGAAATTGCGCCATATTCATCAACAACTATGGCTAGATGTGATCTATCTTTTTTAAATTCTTCTAATAATGAGTCTGCTTTTTTAGTTTCAGGGATTACATTTGCCTCTCTAAGCATGTCTTGGATGTTAAATTCAGTTTGACCGGCCGATAAAATAGGCAAAAGGTCTTTTGCAAGCAAGATTCCGCTAACTTCGTCCATAGTATTGCCTAAAACAGGGTACCGAGAGTGACCTGATTGAATAACTCTATCAATATAAGAGGATACAGGCTCATCTATGCCAACTGTTACCATCTCAACCTTTGGTACCATTATTTCTTTAACAGAGGTGTCGCCAAGCCTTAGGGCTTTATTGGCCATTATCTGGGCCTCTTTATCTATTACATTAGATTGTCTAGCATTTTCTAAGAACTCAGAAACCTCAGCTACTGTAGTTGTTTTTATAAAAAAAGGATTTCTTAAGTATTTCTTAAGCTTTGAAATTAATCCAGAAGGGGGGTTTCCCGAGTCAGGTTCTATTTTATCGTTCATAGTGTGTATGGGTTAATGATATTGAACTTTGATAAAAATTCAATCTCTTTTGATTCCATATTATCAGCTTCTGATTCATTTTCATGATCGTAGCCCAAAATATGAAGTATGCCGTGGATAAACATATGTGAGATATGACTATCTAAGTCTTTCTCTGAAACTATCGCCTCGTTTACTACATATGGATAGCATATTGCTATGTCGCCAAGAACTTTGGTATGTTCTCTTGAGATATCCTGATTTTCAAAAGACAAAACATTGGTATCTTTGTCTATTCCTCTAAATTGTTTATTAAGTTCCTGCATTTCTTCAGAAGAAATAAAACTAAGATTGATATTACTGTCTTCAATACTTTCTGAACTTAAAATAGAAATAAAAAATTGATCTAAATTACCTATTAAATTTTCTGAAAGGGGATATTCATCCCTCGTTATAAGGTTGACGCTCACTAATTCTTGCTGCCCTTAAATGCTTCATACGCATCTATAATCTTTCTTACTAGAGGATGTCGCACCACATCGATAGAACTAAATTTAATGACTCCAATATTTTCTGTCTCAGCAAGGACTTCTAGAACATTACTTAGCCCAGAAGGTACGTTTCTAGGTAAGTCAATTTGAGTAAGATCACCATTAACAACTGCACAGCTGCCATATCCCATTCTAGTTAGAAACATTTTCATTTGATCGATTGTGGTGTTTTGACTTTCATCCATAATAATAAAAGCATTGTTTAAAGTACGTCCTCTTAAATAGGCCAAGGGAGCAACCTCAATAATTTCTTTTTCTATAAGTTTTTGAACTCTTTCTGATCCAAGCATTTCGTACAAAGCATCGTATAAAGGCTTTAAATAAGGATCTACCTTTTGGGCTAAATCGCCAGGGAGAAATCCAAGCTTCTCACCCGCTTCAACTGCTGGTCTTATTAGAATGATCTTTTGAACCTTATCATTTAGTAATGCATGAACGCCTGCTGCTACAGCTAAATATGTTTTACCTGTTCCAGCTGGACCAATACCAAAATTCAATTCATTAGATTCTATATTTTTTAAATATTGCTCTTGGTTTATTCCTCTTGCAGTAATGACCTTCTTTGGAGTGTGGATTTGAAATGAGCTTTTTACTTCTTTAAGTTTAGCTGGTTTTTTTGTTGGTTGATTCATGTGCTCCTGGATACATAGGTGAATAGATTCATTGCTTATTTCATTATTTTTTTGAGTTTGCTTATAAAGGTCGAGAAGGGCACTTGATGCTCTTTGCGCATTCTCATCTGCTCCCTTTATATTAAGTTTATTGCCATTATGAAAAATTTTAACCTGAAAGTTTTTTTCAATTAACTTTATATTTCCATTAAGTTCGCCTGCAAAAATAGCTAATCGCTTTGCATCTGCGGGTTCTAAAAGAATATTTTTTAAGGAGTTCTGGGCTTCTTGCATATACTAACTAAACTAGTTCCTTAGTGTTATGTAAAGTTCCTAATAATGAATATGCCAATGCTTCCTCAACTTTTATATCTACTAATTTACCTATAAAACCTATATTTTGGAAGGGGAAATTTATTACTCTGTTGCACTCTGTTCTAGCCTGAAGTTGATCTAGACGTTTTTTAGATATTCCTGTTACTAAACACCTTTGGATACTACCAACCATCTTTTGACCAAAACCTCTTTGAATTTCAT
>Ga0209425_10001631_pt1 | contig 26105 bp, 20 predicted proteins | sample COG_05_FD_184749 | JGI IMG/M metagenome (GOLD analysis project Ga0209425, IMG submission 184749) | Pelagic Microbial community sample from North Sea - COGITO 998_met_05 (SPAdes) (version 2) | ecosystem: Environmental > Aquatic > Marine > Neritic zone/Coastal water | place: Helgoland, sampling...
CGAGGATCATGTAGGGGAGATTGCAATACATAGTTGGAAAGGACCAGATTATATTGAGGTTCCTCAAATTGATGAAGCTGGTGTGGGTTGGATTTTAGCTGAGCAATGGTGGCCATACCAACGACCAAGTTTCGTAACACCACCTTTTGCTGGATACTTCAGTGGTCACAGTACATTTTCACGAGCTGCAGCTGAGCTTTTAGAGATGTTAACCGGCTCTGCTTATTGGCCTGGAGGACTGGCAGAGTGGTCCGCACCTCAAAATCAATTTCTAGTATTCGAAGATGGTCCTTCTGTTGAACTTACCCTTCAGTGGGCTACATATCTAGATGCTTCTAACGAAAGTGCTCTTTCTAGAATTTGGGGAGGTATTCATCCACCTGTAGATGATGCTCCAGGTCGTTATGTTGGCATTCATGCTGGTAGAAATGCATTTAATTTTGCTGAGACGATAACTTTCCCTGACTGGGCAATGGAATTTGGAGGTGAAGGGTTCTTACCAAGTGAAGACTGTAGTTGTGATTTTGACAATGATGGAGTTGTAGGCTCATCGGATTTGATGTTGTTTCTTGCTGCGTATGGTTTAGGTTGGGCTGGTCCGTTTGATTTGGACAACTCAACAGTTATTGGTGCTCAAGATTTACTTGTTTTTTTACAACGTTTTGGTCAATCATGTGACTAAGATAAAATTAATCTACATATTATGACAATTATAAGATTATTTAAACCATTTGCATTTTTTATTCCAGTTGTAACAGTCGTGTCGTTGTGTATTTTTGGATGTTCCTCTGAATTGGAGCCTGGGAATGATTCATTAAGTGATCGCCTATCAATAGAAGAAATAAATGCTAAACGCGGAGATGCATGTGACTGCATATCAAACACTATAGCTAAAATTGATGCTTTTACAGTGAAAATGAATTCTGGAGAGTATAAAAAGAGTTCAGATTTAAATTCAGCTTTAATTGTTGCCATGAATGGTTGTATGACTCCTACTGGTCATCAGGAAGCAGATGCAGCTTGGTCTGTTTCTATGTCGGGTTGTGAGTCTTTTTTATCAATTAGAGAATCAATGATGTTAGTCAGTCAAACAGCTGCTCTCTTAAAGCAAGCTGAACAAGAAGAATTATTCAAACAAACTGGAGGCGCAAGTGGTTCTGCTGAAATTTTAAACCGTCTAAGTAATAAAAACAAGTAAGGCCTGGTTAATCACCAAGTCCAAGTTTTTGGATGACTAAATTAACTTCTTTTTCTGTGCTTTTTAGTTTTGAATTACACAGTTCAAGAAGTTCTGTAGATCGTTTAATAGTGTTTGTTAGATCATCTATTGAGAGCTCATCATTTTGTAGGGAGGAAAGTATTTCCTGAAGTTCGGTGATCGAATCATCATAATTCATATCCTTCAGGGACTTTGTTTTATTACTATTTGACATGTGTTTTTATTTGTTTTTACATTGAATAACTTCAGCAAGTAAGTTCCCTCTATGCATCTCAATTTCAATATTATCTCCTTTTTTAAGATTTTTAGAGTCTTTGATAGATTTTCCATCAAGCCTAACAATGCTGTATCCTCTAGATAATGTGTTTTTTGGTTTAATAAGCTCCATACTAGTGGCTAGGCTCAATAGGGTTTCTTTCTGTTTAGTGAACACCCGCTGAAACTCTCGATATAAATCCATCTTTATTTTATCCAAAGACGATGTTTCTTTATGGAGCAGTCTTATCGGGAGATCTAATAATGTTGTTTTTGCATTACTTAGATTTGTTTTTTCTCGGTTAATAACAGTCTTACTTCTACTGCCAATTCTAGTAGCGATATCTATCAACATAGACGAAAACATCAAGCTTTTATCTACCACGAAATCACCTACGTCGGTAGGCGTCTTAAAATATCGATGAGCTACAAAATCAGCTATTGAAAAATCTGTTTCATGACCAATTCCTGTTAGTACTGGAGTTGTAAGTTCCCCTATTTTGATAGCCAACTGAACATCATTGAAACAGTCAAGATCTAGAGGTGATCCTCCACCTCTAATGAGGACAATAACATCCGAATTAGATTCATTTGCTTTGTCAAGAGAATTGCATATTTGGACAGCGGCGTTTTTCCCTTGAACGGAAGCAGGGAATACCGTTATTTCAAATCTAAATAGCCATTCGTTATGAAGTACATGGTGAACGAAATCCCTGAAGCCTGATGTGCCAGGAGATCCAATAAGCGCAATTCTATGAAGCACAGTAGGCAGTGTGAGTGCTGAGTTTTTATGCTGCAGCCCTTTTTCTTTAACTTTCGCTAACGTTTCAGCTTTTCTACGTTCGAGCTCTCCTAGCATAAAGGATAAATCGATTTTAGAGATATCTAAGCTTAAACCATGAATCTCACTAAACTTAACTCTGCACTGGAATATGATTTCACTTCCATCTTTAATTACGCTTGTATAAGACTCGCCTAAATCAGCTTTAACTTTCTCAAAAGTTTTACGCCAAAGCATCGCTTTAATTGCAGCTTTTCGTATTCCATTACTCTCTTCGACAAGGTCAAAGTAAACATGTCCTGATCTACTGTGACTGACTTTCGCAATCTCCGCTTTTACCCAAAACTCAGCACTTCCAGTTTTAGCTTCAAGAGCATTTTTAATGCTTCTGTTAAGCTGAAATAAGGAGAATACCCTACGGTCTTCTACTATGTTTATTTCTGGACTACGACTCTCCATGATTGTGGAGTGAAGGTAGATGAAAATTGATCTTGTGGTACGAAACGAATGATTTGAATTCCGTTACAAATTTCACTGGCGTCTATCGTTAAATGTTCGTTAGCTATTAATGATGTAGTGTAATTTAAGCGACCGTTTAAATCATACAATGACACGATACCATTTACTACAGCATTCATAGAAATCCCATTTGATGACACTATTGGTTGATCCATTAACCTGTTGAGTTCCTCGATACCACTTGTGTTTTCTGTGATAGACAAAGACGTGCCATGATATGCATCTCCAAAGGTCTGACTTTGAAGGTTTGCAGCAAGGCCAGACATGTAAAAGCTCACTTCCCCACTACCGGTTTCAGGTGCGATCCAGGTAGTTGTGAAAATACCTGTAGAACTAGGAGTACTTTGTTCTACGATGTGTCTCGAAGCTACTGATTCAATTTGGACAGAAGTTCCAGGATTTGTGAATTCTCCAGCATTTGATCCATCAGTCAAAACGGATGTGGCTTGAAACCCATAACCTACCGCTGTGTTGGAGGTTACATTAAAGCTCACTTCATATGTATCCCCTGCGATGTAAGTTAATACCTCATCTCCGATAATATTTGTAATAGTCATGCTTGATTCTGCAGTCATAGCCCCTGGTTGGTTATGGCATTGTATGCAAGATTGAGCAGATCCTGGAGCACCTGTTCTGTCTTGGTTTTGGACTTCAGCCACTCCATCAGAACTAGAAAGAAGGCTTAAAGCAATGATTGGTACAGCAGACATTGCGAAGATAATTTTTTTCATGAGTGCGAAATTACACTTTTCATATTAAATGTATAGTTGTTGATCAACTAAATCCTCCTCGTGTTCGTTCATTTGATTACATTCCTGTCTCTAGATGCGTCTAAATAATTGTAGGTAACAACTATTTTCCATACAACGATCGCCTTATCTAAAGGAGATAGCTTTAATAAATCAGGTCGCCTATGTATTTTAGGAAGTATTCGTTTATTAATTCTACTTAAAACAGTCCAAAAAATAAGTTTCATTTTTATGTTTTTTCTCTGGTAATGATTAATGCAAGATAGTTACTCAAGACTTTCAACAGTTTAGAGTGAGCAAAATTATGAAGGGCTCGTCTTTAAAGTGAAGTGTTTTCTTGAAATTTGTATGTTATGGGTACAAGTGTAAATCGAGATTTCAGATGGGATAGGATCATATTAGTTGCGATTATATTAATTGGTTGCTCTAGTGGTGTTGTTGCTCTAGTAAGTGATGATGAAACGCCATCACAACAAAAAAAATACTTGTCTCATCCGGAACCTATTTCTAAATTAAAGGGGTATAATCTACCTGAAAAGGAACTAGCTGTGGCTCCAGAGGAGAAATCCAATAATGAATTTGTATTCAGTGAAGATGTTGTGGAGCCAAAGACTAAAGATGTAAAGTTAGGATCTTTACTGCCCTGTAGCTGCTGTAAGAAAACCATAAGAGTCCCTAAAAACCCCTATACAAGACATCAGTCGGCAGCGCGTTCTTTACCCAGTAGTTTTTTTGTAAAAAATGATTCTGAGTTGGCATATGGTTTAAGTGTAAATAAACTTGTTGAGGTGTCAGATGGACGGGGGTATAGAATCGATAGACTTAAATACAGTAAAGCTGTTCTCCTCCCAGAGGTTAGAGATCTTTTGGAAAATATGGGGCATGACTATGCGGATGCTTTAAAAGGCACAGATTCTGAAGGAACTGTGTTTAGAGTAACTTCTATGACCAGGACCGATCATCAACAAAGAAGCCTACGAAGAAGAAATAGAAACGCCACCAAAAGTCTATCAACTCATAGTTATGGTGCTTCTTTCGATATTGCTTTTATGGATAGAGCAAACGAAGACGATAATTGTAACCGCCCCACTCGTGAGATGCAAAAACTACTTCTACGGTATCAAAAAGAAGGGAAAATTTTAATCATTCCTGAAGGAGGGTGCATGCACATCACCCTTTTAAGAGTTAAACCTTAGTTTAAGAGCACTCTTTTTGTTCCCCACTTTTCAGTTTCGATCAAGAACATTCCCTCAGAGAATCCTGAAAAATTGATAGAGACACCTTCTCCAATTTGAATCATTCTTCCGGCAAGATCTCGGACTTTCCATTTTACATTTAATGGTAAACCATGAAGAGTTGTTATTCCATTTATCGCTGGGTTAGGAGCTATAGACCAAACGAATTCATCGATTTCATTGACTTCAACACTTTCACATTCTTGATGGTATGTTTGCATCCACAGCATACCACCGATAATTGCTGGTCCGGCACAGTCTCCATGATCAAGTGCCCCTCCATTTGAAGTTACCACACTAGTTGCTCCATTTGCATTCATCCATTCTTCTGCAACAAGGGCATTCTGATAGAAAACCTGTTCGTCTTCTGTACAATAGTACATTTTCATCGGTGAAAGAGGGATCCATTGGTAGACGTCATTGTCCTGAGCTGCGATGTTGAATGGGTGGTCAGGGTTGTTGGTTAGTTCTTCTATGATACCTTGTTGAAGCATATCGCTAAGTAAATCAGGAAGGTATGCGTTAATTGTAGCGGCATCAGTATCACCATCGAACAGTGCGGGTAAACCTGTTGCGTAAGGCTCTTGGAAAATTTCGCTTAAGTCTTCGTATATATTTCCGTAGTAGCTATTCCAGCCTATGATATTGTATGCTATATAAGCTGGGTTTGAGTAAGTGTCACTTTCAGCTATTTGAATAGATTGAGTTCCAGAAATGTCATAAGGACCGCTTAGAGGAGCTGAAGCAGTTAAAGGATATTCTTCAGACCAGTTTTCTTGTAGTTCTCTCGAAAAAGCCATTGACGCATGACCACCTTGTGAATATCCTGTTGAGTAAAATTCATCGTCAAAGCTGAATCCGAATTCTAACCCAAGTGTCTCTGCTGCTTGAAGTAAGTACACTCCTGCATCTGCTTCAGATTGAGCGTGTACATATGGATGCATCAGGTCTGAAATTCCAAGTCCAACGTAGTCTGGCATAAGAGTAATGTAGCCAGGACTAGACATTAAGTATCCTAAACTACCCTCACCTGATAAAAATGAAGGGGCATCAGTCCGGTTGAAAATTGTGCCGTGCATGTATGTAATCACTGGCAAAGAACATCCCTCGTCAGTCCCAATAGGAATGAACATTGCTCCACTTACTGTTATCGTGCTATCGAGATAGGGCATCTCGTAAGTAACTCGGTATGCATCTACACCGTACTCAGCTGTATAAACACTGGCAGGAAGTTGAAAATAAGTAGCCATATTAGCAATGTTATCAGAAGTGTATGAACTTAGGAGTTCAGCTGTTTGGGCCAAAGTGCTTGTATAGGTAGTCATAGCAAGCAGTAAAGTCACAAAGGAAAAGGTGTAAGTTTTCGTCATCATAAAAGTATAGGATTATATAAGATGGTAAATTACAACTTATAAGTGTATCACCTCATCATAAGCTGCCGCCGCCGCCTCCATAATAGCTTCTGAAAGAGTGGGATGGGGGTGTACGGTTTTTATAAGTTCATGCCCCGTTGTTTCTAATTTTCTAACGGCTACGAGCTCTGCAACCATTTCAGTTACGTTAGCGCCTATCATATGGCCGCCTAAAAGCTCGCCGTATTTAGCATCAAAAATTAATTTCACGAAACCATCTTTGTGGCCAGCTGCGCTGGCTTTTCCAGAAGCTGAGAAGGGAAACTTACCCACTTTGATGTCGTATCCAGCATCTTTAGCAGCTTGCTCAGTCATACCTACGCTTGCTACCTCAGGGAAGCAGTACGTGCATCCAGGAATGTTATCGTAGTCAAGAGCTTCGGGTGATTGTCCAGCAATTTTCTCAACACATATGATGCCTTCAGCGGAAGCTACGTGAGCTAAAGCTTGGCCTGGTACACAATCGCCAATCGCGAAATATCCAGGGATGTTACTCATGTAGAACTCGTCAACAAGAATCTTGCCTTTGTCTGTTGCGATCCCTACATCTTCAAGTCCTATGTTTTCGATATTTGCGACGACTCCCACTGCACTAAGTACAATATCGCAATCGATTACCTCATCACCTTTTTTTGTCTTAACAGAAACTTTACATCCGCTACCCGAAGTGTCAACTGAAGTGACTTCTGATGAAGTTTTTATTGTGATTCCTTGCTTCTTGAGAGATTTTTGAAGTTGTTTTCCAACTTCCTTGTCTTCTACAGGAACAATTCCATCCATGTATTCTACTATGGTTACATCCGTTCCGATAGAATTGTAGAAGTACGCGAATTCTACTCCGATAGCTCCTGATCCCACGACAACCATTTTCTTTGGTTGGGATTTTAACGTCATAGCCTCTCGGTATCCGATGATCTTATTTCCATCTTGAGTTAAGTTGGGAAGTTGTCGTGATCTAGCACCTGTTGCTATGATGATGTTTGCTGCCTCAAGAACTTGAGTACCGCCATCGTTAGGGGTAACTTCTATACGTTTTCCAGCTAGGACTTTCCCAGTTCCCATAATCACATCAACTTTGTTCTTCTTTAGAAGGAAGGTTACTCCTTTAGACATTCCATCTGCAACTCCACGTGAGCGAGCGACCATACCTCCGAAGTCTGCTTTAGGTTCTGCAACTTGAATTCCGTAGTCTTCAGCGTTCTTAATGTAGTCGAATACATTGGCGCTTTTTAGAAGAGCTTTAGTGGGTATACATCCCCAATTAAGACAAATACCACCAAGTGATTCACGCTCAATCACAGCCGTCTTAAGACCAAGTTGAGATGCGCGAATTGCAGTCACGTAGCCTCCAGGGCCACTTCCTAAAACGATTACGTCGTACTTCATATTAGATTCGATTGTTAGAAGATGTTGCTGAATATTGGAAGTGCAAAGTTAGTTGGTAGTTGGTTATTTTAATGCGTCAATCTATGTCAGTGTGTTCCATGCCTTGGACATTACCTTTGCGGCATAATTCCAATTATGAAAAATTTAGTATTGTTTGGTCCTCCAGGCGCAGGAAAAGGAACGCAAAGCGCATTTTTAGTAGCGCATTATAATCTTGTGCATTTAAGCACAGGTGATGTGTTTAGGATTCATATTAAAGGTGGTACAGAGCTAGGTAAACTTGCTCAATCCTATATGGATAAAGGGGAATTAGTTCCGGATGAAGTTACAATATCTATGCTTGAACAGGAGGTAGAGAAGCATCCTGATGCAAAAGGATTTATTTTCGATGGATTCCCAAGGACTACTGCTCAGGCTGTGGCTTTGGATAAATTTCTAGAGGGACGAGGAGTTTCAGTTGAGTCGATGCTAGCTCTTGAAGTTGAGGTGGAAGAGTTGAAGAAAAGACTCTTAGCCCGCGCTGAAACAAGTGGACGTGCAGATGATGCAGACCCTTCTGTGATTCAAAATCGAATTGATGTTTACAACGCTGAGACAGCTCCCGTTGCTAATTTTTATAAGAAAGCTGGTAAGTTTAAATCCATCAATGGACTAGGTTCTGTAGAAGATATCACAGGACGTTTAGTAGCTGAAATAGGATAATGGCTATTCAAAATTTTGTTGATTATGTGAAGATATGCTGTCGATCTGGAAAGGGTGGAGCGGGATCTATTCACATGATGCGTAATAGAACCACTTCTAAAGGTGGACCCGATGGAGGTGATGGGGGAAGGGGAGGACATATAATCGCAGTGGGGAGTTCTCATAAATGGACGTTGTTGCATCTTAAATACAGCAAGCACGTAATTGCAGGTCATGGTGGAAGAGGGAGTGGGAACCACAAGCACGGTGCTGATGGTATTGATAAGATTATTGAAGTCCCTTTAGGTTCAATAATTAAAGATGCTGAGACTGGTGAAGTTGTTTGTGAGATTACTGAGGAAGGTCAAACAGCAATTGTAGCCAAGGGCGGACTGGGTGGTCGTGGAAATGATCATTTTAAGTCACCGACGAATCAAAGTCCAGAGTATGCTCAGCCTGGGCAAGATGGTGTAGAGGAGTGGAAGATTATAGAGCTAAAACTATTAGGTGATGTGGGACTTGTTGGATTTCCGAACGCTGGAAAATCCACTCTTTTATCAGTTGTGAGTGCTGCAAAACCAGAAATTGCGGATTATCCTTTTACGACTATTCGACCTAATTTAGGTATGGTGGCCTACAGAGATGACAGATCCTTTGTTATGGCCGATATCCCTGGGATTATTGAAGGTGCCGCAGATGGGAAAGGTCTTGGAGTTAGATTTTTAAGGCATATTGAACGAAACCCGGTATTGCTATTTATGGTTCCGGCTGATGCTGATGATATCGTTGCAGAGTACAGAACTTTATTAAATGAACTCGAAAAGTACAATCCCGAGATGCTTACAAAGCAAAGGATATTAGCTGTTTCGAAGTCTGATCTTTTAGACGATGAACTCGAAGAGGATATGAGAGCTGAGCTTAAAAAAGAAGCTCCAGATTTAGATCCATTCTTCTTTAGTTCTGTAGCGTATAAAAACATAGATAAGTTGAAAGATTTAATGATGTCAGCTATTGAGGATGCTAACCCAGACACAGGTTTGTCTAAGGGGCCTTTTGCGCCTTTGCCACCACCTTTAGTAAAATAATCATATGACGAATTTAATTACTTTAAGTGATGAAGTAAAGTCAGCTCTGAGGACAGGAAAACCTATTGTTGCTTTAGAATCTACCATCATTTCTCACGGGATGCCGTATCCAGAGAATGTTAAAACAGCTCGGAAATTAGGTGATATTATCCGTGATGAGGGTTGCGTTCCAGCTGTTGTAGCAGTTGCTGATGGAAAACTGCATGTGGGTATAAGTGATGCACTTTTAGAAAGATTGGCCACTGAAAAGGGTGTTCTTAAAGTGAGTCGTAGAGATATTCCCACAGCTCTTGCTTCAGGAGCGATAGGCGCCACCACCGTAAGTGGAACTTTGATTGCAGCTCACAGAGCAGGAGTGAGGGTCTTCGTAACAGGGGGAATAGGTGGAGTTCATAGAGGAGCTGAAAAAACATTCGATATCAGTGCTGATTTAGAGGAGCTTGCGATTGGTAATGTAGCAGTTGTAAGTGCTGGCGTTAAAGCGATTTTAGACCTTCCTAAAACTCTTGAAGTTTTAGAAACAAAAGGAGTTCCAGTCATCGGATTCCAAACAGATGATCTACCAGCATTTTACACTCGTAAAAGCGGTCTTAAACTCGTTGCAAGAGCAGATTCACCAAACGAAATTGCCTCTATGATGAAAGCTAAATGGGATTGTGATATAGATGGTTCTATCCTAGTTATGAATCCTATTCCTGAAGCGTTCGAGGCTGATGCGGATATTATAAACGCCTCGATAGATGAAGCTCTAGCATTGGCTGATAAAAAGGGCGTGTTCGGTAAGGAGATTACCCCCTTTATCCTAGCTCATGTAGCTAAGGTTACAGGAGGTGATAGCTTAGCTGCAAACATTGCTCTTGTTGAGAATAATGCGAGGGTAGGAGCGCAGGTCGCAAAAGCGTATTCTCACCTTACCTAACTCAGTGTCGCAATTCGTATCTTCGCGCCGATGCAAGAAGAGAAAAACACACCTGAATTAGAAATTGATTTTCGCGAGATATTGCTGTCAGATTACAGAATGGCTTGTGTTAGTCGCGAAATGTCTGTTTTAGGTAGGAAAGAGGTGCTTACGGGCAAGGCGAAATTTGGAATATTTGGTGATGGAAAGGAGGTGTGTCAGCTTGCACTCGCTAAAGTTGTAAGGCCTGGTGACTGGAGGAGTGGCTACTATAGAGACCAAACATTTATGATGGCTAGAAACCTCATAAATATCCAACAATATTTCGCAGCTCTGTATGGAGATACCGATTTAACACGAGAACCAACTTCCGGCGGGCGTCAGATGGGCGGACATTTTGCCACTAGATTTTTAAGCGAAGATGGCGATTGGTTGGACCAGATGGCAGATGTTAATAGCTCTTCAGATCTCAGTCCTACTGCTGCTCAGATGCCTCGACTTTTAGGTCTTGCTCAAGCAAGTAAGGTGTACAAGTCTCTGCCAGAAATGGCGAAAAAAATGGCGAAGTTTACTGATGGAGGAAATGAAATTGCCTTTGGAATGATAGGGGATGCAAGTACATCACAAGGCCTTTTTTGGGAGACTTTGAATGCAGCGTGTGTGCTTGAGGTGCCTATGCTGATGTCAGTTTGGGATGACGGATACGGAATATCTGTACCTAAGAAATACCATACTACGAAAGAGAGTATTTCCGAAGCCCTTCGGGGATTTCAAAAATCGGAAGGCACTAACGGACTCACGATATTCAGAGTAAAAGGTTGGGATTATCCTGCTTTAGTTGCCACTTATGAAGAAGCAGCAAAGATTTGCAGGGAAACTCACTCGCCAGTCCTCGTTCATGTAGAAGAGTTAACTCAGCCTCAAGGACACTCAACATCTGGCTCGCATGAGAGATACAAATCTAAGGAGCGCATGGCGTGGGCCGCTGAGTACGACTGTATAAACCAAATGGCGAAATTCCTTTTACTTGAGGGAGCTTCTACGGAAGACGAACTCGCTGCAATAAGAAAGGAGGCTAAGAAGGAAGTGAGGGAGAATCAGAAAGAGGCTTGGACCAATTTCAGAATTGATATTAATGGAGATGTTGCTTCTGCCGTAGCTCTATTGCGCGGTGTTGAAGGAGATGATTCTAAAAGAGCGGCAAAGCTTGAGAAGGCCATGGATCCTGGTCGTGCTGAGGTGATGTCAACTCTAAGGGATACTATGCTTGATACAGCAGGGGAGGATGGTCCTGAAAGAAAAGCATTACAGGTTTGGCTTAAATCCGCAAACGTAAAGTCGCTGCACAGATATAGCTCGAGCCTTTATTCTGATGGAGCAGATAGTGCACTTAAAGTGTCTGAAATACCAGCAATTTTCTCAGATGAGTTAGTTGATGGAAGGCAAGTACTACAGAAAAACTTCGAAGAAATTTTCACGAGATACCCCAATGCACTTACTTTCGGGGAGGATGTTGGAGGGATTGGAGGTGTGAATCAGGTGATGGAAGGCATGCAGGATAAATTCGGGGAAGAGCGCGTTTCAGATACAGGGATAAGAGAGTGTACTATTATTGGGTCGGGAATCGGCATGTCTCTAAGAGGTCTTCGCCCTATCGCTGAAATTCAGTACCTAGATTACTTGTACTATGCTTTGCAAATTCTCCGTGACGACCTTGCTACAGTTCGTTATCGTACAGCAGGAGGCCAAAAAGCTCCCCTTATTGTTCGTACAAGAGGTCATAGATTAGAGGGTATTTGGCATAGCGGATCTCCAATGGGCGCGATCATCTCAAGCCTACGCGGAATGCACGTTTGCGTTCCACGGAACATGGTACAAGCTGCCGGCATGTACAATACCTTACTGAGAGCTGAAGAGCCTGCCCTCGTGATAGAATGTCTCAATGGATATCGTAAAAAAGAATTTATGCCGTCTAATTGCGGTGAGTTCACAGTTGCACTAGGTAAACCTGAAATAACCCGCACTGGAAAAGATCTCACAATCCTTAGCTATGGTTCCACCTTCAATATATGTGCTGATGCAGCTGTTCGTCTATCAGATCTAGGCATCGAAGTGGAATTGGTCGATGCGCAAACTCTTCTTCCTTTCGATATAGACGCATTAACAGCCAATTCAGTTTCACGTACGAACCGCTTATTAATCGTAGATGAAGATGTTCCTGGCGGAGCTTCTGCATTCCTGCTAGATCAGGTTCTAAATAAACAAGGAGCATGGAAGTTCTTAGACAGCGCCCCTCGGACTCTAACAGCGAAACCTCACTTACCAGCATATACTTCTGATGGTGATTATTTCTCCAAACCATCCCTAGAAGACATCGTAGAAGAGGCCTATTCTTACATGAATGAAGCAAACCCGTTACGTTATCCAACCCTATGATTACTGTGATGCAATCTCAAGATTTCACTTTGCTTACAGAATACATCGACCTTTCTCAGCTTCTTAAAGCTGCAGGGATTGCTATTTCGGGAGGCGAGGCTAAGATGTTTGTTACAGAAGGACTCGTGATGGTTAACGGAGAACCAGAGTCTCGCAAGCGCAGAAAGCTCCGTGGTGGAGATGTTGTTGTTTTCAACAATGAACACAAAGTCTGCATAATTACCACCTAGAATTCGTTAAATTACTTTTATATTTCCCATCTTGCTGATTCGAAATCTATGAACATGCGTAATTGCCATATATATATAACGCTTAGTTTGCTGTTGTTGTGCATAAGCTTCAATTCCTTAGCACAAACAACAATTCGCGGAAATGTCATTGATCATTCAACTGGCGAGCCAATGTTTTCTGCAAGCGTTATCGTGATAGAGACGGGTCAAGGTGTGACTACTGATTTCGACGGTTTATTCCGACTCGAAGTTGCACGTCTGCCAGTCGTCCTTCAAGTATCATTTATAGGTTACGGTGCTGAGACAGTTACTGTCAGCTCTGACCGTGAAAAAATGGTTGTAAAATTATCACCAGATCAAATACTTATCGAAGCGGCCGAGGTCGTTGGAGAAAGAATATCTGAAAAACAGAAGCAAGCTCCACTTACAGTAGAGACAATGGATCTGATTTCCATTAAAGAAGCGCCCTCAGGAAATTTCTACGAGGGGCTAGGAAATCTTAAGGGCGTAGATCTTACATCTGCATCACTAGGATTCAAGATCATCAACACTCGTGGCTTTAACTCTACATCACCAGTTCGCTCTCTACAACTTATCGATGGGGTAGACAATCAAAGCCCCGGACTGAACTTCTCCCTCGGAAACTTCCTTGGCGCTCCCGACTTAGATGTAAAGTCAGTAGAAATAATTGCCGGAGCCAGTTCTGCATTCTTCGGTCCTGGTGCTTTCAATGGCGTAATCAATATGGAAACAAAGGATCCTTTTGTTTTCTCAGGGCTCAGCGTCTCGACAAAACTTGGAGAAACGACAAAGAAGGGTGAGCGACCCCTTTCCGAGGTCGGCTTCCGGTGGGCTCAAATCCTAGATAATAAAAATGGGGATGCTGTATTTGCTTACAAAGTGAACTTCTTTCAATTCTCAGCTTACGATTGGGAGGCAGTTAATTATGATCCTGTTGATGGATCCTCTGTTTCAGCATTAAACCCAGGTCGATTTGATGCGGTGAATATATATGGAGACGAATACCAGACTCGATTTGATTATTCTTCACCTCCAGGAAATGCCTACAGAGGTTTAGGAACCATATACCGGACAGGTTATAAAGAGAAAGATTTGGTAGATTATAATACTGATAATTTAAAGGTGAGTGTAAGTGGTCATTGGCGCTTACAACCTGAGAAAACATACGAGAGTCCAGAGTTGGTTTATGGATTTAATATGGGAAAAGGGACTACAGTTTATCAAGGTGACAATAGATTCAGTTTAAAAAACATTGAATTCTACCAACATCGCTTAGAGTTGAGGAAGAAAAACAAGTGGTTTATACGAGCTTACCGGACCAATGAAGATGCTGGAGATTCATATGACCCTTACGCTACTGCGCTAAAGCTGCAGGATTCAACAAGGAACCACAACAATTGGGCGAGAGTATATGAAGAATACTGGGTAGATTCTATTGCGCCATCTATCTCAGACACTTATCCCGATTTAGAGTTTCTGGGTTTTGATAGTGTTTTCACAGTTGATGGTACATTTCTCTATTTATTACCCATTGCAGGTATTCCTGAAGGAGCAGAAGATCAGTGGTTTGTTGAAAATCACGATAATCTCACATATTGGCATAGTCAAGTCGAGCAATGGACCAACGAAGGGTATGCAAATTTAGCTGCAGTTGCAATTGATCCCGTAGGGCACCTCGCCCCAGGGTCAGAAGATTTTAATACTCTTTATAATAAATTAATTACGAGCAAAAACAACGAAGGTGAGGGTGGAACTCGATTTCACGATTTATCTTCTTTGCTTCATGTTCATGGAGAATATATATTTGAGCCGTGGTTTCTTGAAGAAGTTAGAGTAGGAGCAAATTTCAGACAATACACTCCTGTAAGTGAAGGAACTATTTTTAGCGATACATCTGGCGTTGTGATTACGAATGCAGAGGTTGGAGCCTATATGGGTGTCAAAAAGCGTTTTTTTGAAGATGAAATGATCGTCACAGGTACAGTGAGAGTTGATAAAAATGAGAATTTTCCTTTTATGGTGTCGCCCGCAATTTCATTGGTTTGGTCTCCCAATGCGAAGGATTTTGCAAGGCTTTCCTTTAGTTCAGCACTCAGGAACCCTACTCTTGCAGATCAATACCTTTTCTTAGATGTCGGTCCTGCAACATTGGTCGGTAATTTAAATGGAGTTCAGGATTTAGTTTCTATCCAGAGTTTTATTGATTACAGAAATGCACCTCCAACTTTAGGTTCTATAGCTATGGATAGGAGTTATTTGGAGTATTTCGACATCGCCCCCATTAGACCTGAGCAAGTCAAGACTGTTGAAGCGGGTTATAGAACTACAATTGGAGAGAAGCTATATATAGATGCTGGATGTTACTTCAGTACATATACAGATTTCATTGGTTATAACATTGGTCTTGATATTGCTTTTACGGATACCTCTCAATTTGCGCCGGTGCAAGGTGTTGATGTTTATCGTTATGCAGCGAATTCGATTAATGAAGTTAAAACACAAGGTGCTTCAATCGGTCTTCAATATTATTTAAACGATAAGTTTTCGCTTACGGGAAATTACAGTTGGAATAAATTGGTTAAAACAAATGAGGATGATCCCATCATCCCTGCTTTTAATACACCAGAGCATAAGTTTAATCTTGGAATCACTGCACGTGGACTTGATGCTTGGGATAACAACACATGGGGGTTCGGTGTGAACTACCGTTGGATTCAGCAATTCGTCTTTGAAGGTTCTCCGCAATTTACAGGTGGGATTCCTCAGTATGACCTAGTGGATGCTCAAATTAATTTATATGTAGAGGATCTGAATACCACATTTAAATTCGGTGGGTCTAATCTTCTTTCTAATATGCATATTGAAACTTACGGAGGTCCCCAGGTCGGCAGACTCGCATATGTGAGTATTCTCTATGATTTTGTCCAAAAATAACTCAATCATAAAACTCTTTATCGATAAAAAACAGGTATTTAACATAAAATCAAAGCTATTTATCGTACATTGTACCCAATCTTTTTGTAAATCGTAAACAATCTTTCTATTAAATATACAATTCTATGAGAAATTTTTATTCCTTAATTTTTGCAATGCTCTTCGTGAGCACCATGACCGCACAGGTTCGTTATGTTGACGAAATATTTACTGATGTCACGGTAACTTCTGATATTACATACGCAGCCAATGTGACTGTAATTACAACTCTGCAGGGATTACCTCCGATGGCTTTGCCTCAAAATATGGATGTATACACCCCAACTGGTGATACTGAAACAAACCGTCCTCTTATCATTTACCTACATACAGGTAACTTCCTTCCTACTTATGTAAATGGAGGAGCTACTGGTGATAGAGATGACAACTGTGCCGTTGAAATTTGTTCTCGATTCGCGCGTATGGGATACGTTGTTGCTTCTATTGATTACCGTTTAGGCTGGAATCCACTTGCAGCAACTCAAACTGAGCGTAGTACTCAGTTAATCGGAGCTGCTTATCGTGGTGTTCAGGACGCTCGTACAGCCGTTCGTTACTTCCGTATGGACGCTGATGTTCAAGGAAACACGTTCGGGATTGACCCTACGAAAGTAGGTTATTTCGGAGAAGGTACAGGTGGATACGTTGCTTATGCAGCTGCAACAATATCGGATTACAACGATATTATTGTAGATGATAACGGAGTACCTATTTCTAAGTTTTGGTATGACAATGACGGTGATCCAGCAACTGCGGAAGTACCTATGGTCATTGAAGCGATACATGGAAATCCAGATGCTACAACTGACGGAATACAAATTCCTATTGGAGCGGATGCAGAAGGTAACCCAATTATGGGTCAACTTTGTATTGGTCACTACCCTGACTATTCTTCTGATGTAAGTTTTTCTATGAATATGGGTGGTGCTTTGGGAGATTTGAATTGGTTAGACCAAGGAGATGTTCCTATGGTTTCATTCCAAACTCCTCACGATCCATTTGCTCCTTATACAACTGGAGTACTTATCGTTCCTACAACAGGAAACCAAATTATCGAAGTAAGTGGTGCTTATGATGTTCATGCTGAAATTAACGGATACCCAGCTCCGAATAACAATGAAGTATACCAGTCAGCAGGTCTTAGCGACCCTCTTTCTTTAGAGGCTATAGCTAACGGTGGTTTTGATGGATTGTTTCCAGTATTAAACAACTACGTTGATGGAGCTCCAACTCAGCCTTACGATGGTTCTCCATGGCAGTGGTGGGATGAAGCGGCTGCTCAGGCATACGATGATGCTAACGAAACTGAGATTTGGGCTACTCAAATGACTTTAAACCCAGATATGGGCCCTACAGAGGCAAATATGTGGATTGATGTTATCCAGGGTTACACAGCTCCTCGTTTGGCGCTGGCAATGGGTGTAGCTACTTATGGACCTGGTTGTACAGATACGACTGCTTGTAACTTTAATGCTCTTGCTTCTGAAGACGACGGATCTTGTTCATATGCAGACGCTGGCTACAACTGTGATGGTGAGTCTTTAAATATTGAAGGATGTACATCTGCGATTGCTTGTAACTACAATGAAGCTGCAACGATAGATGACGGATCTTGTGACTACTTAGAAGGAACAGATATTCCTACTGGAGCTGATGTGGTTTGGTTAGTTGGTTTGACATTATCAGGTACTCCTTATGAGTCTCTTGCTGGTGGTTGTGAAGCTGGTGGTGGTGTTAATCCTGACGTAAGCATCAATGGTGTAATCGTTGGTGATGGTTCTACTCCTCTTTCAATGGCTGGAATTACAGATCCAACTGGATTACTTGGTGATCTTGCTGCTCTTGCATCAACTGTTCAGTTCTCTATTTGTGGAACTGGCATGACTGTCGCTGCTCTTGGAAACAACATTCCTATGGTAGGAAATGGTACATTCTGGATATCTCCTATTGCAGTAAGTGCTGATCCAACTACTGGAGCTGGACAGTACTTATGGGCTGCACCTATGAATAATTTCACAATTGGTTGTGGAATACCAGATGCGTGTAACTTCTCTGGAGACCCATGTGAGTTAAGCCTTGCATGTACTTTCCCTGGATGTACAGATGAAGGAGCTGACAACTACGACCCTGCTGCTGGATGTGATGCCGGAAACTGTGTTACCTCTGGATGTACGAATGATGGAGCAACAAACTATAACGCTGCTGCAAATACAGACGATGGTTCTTGTTTATTCCTTGTAACACTTCAGGTAAATATGTCTGAAGTAGCAACTTCAGGTGTTAATATCGCTGGTGCTTTCCAAGGATGGGATCCTGCTGCATCTGCTTGTACTGATTTAGGAGGAGGAGTATATGAGTACGCAATTGCACTTGCTAACGGAAGTTATGAGTTTAAATTCATAAATGGTAATGCATGGGGTGATGATGAGTATGTAAACGGAGATTGTAGTAATGGTGAAGGAAACCGTGTTGTAAATGTTGCTGATGCAGCTACGGGCAATGGGACTCCATGTTACACATCGTGTGATGCATGTGCACCAGTTGTTGTAATGGGTTGTACTTATGACGCTGCGGATAACTATAATGCCGAAGCCAACGATGATGACGGTTCTTGTGAATTCTCTGGTGGATCTGACTGTGTAGGTGATCTAGACGGTGACGGAGTGTCTGCTACTGCTGACCTTCTATTGTTCTTATCTGTCTTTGGATCTTCTTGTAACTAAGAAGTCAATGAATGTAATTGAGAAAGCCTACCCTTCGGGGTGGGCTTTTTTATGGTAAACATTTTGAATAGCCAAGCGCAAGTTTGGCAAGAAAGTTGTGTTTAGAGAATAGGAATTGTTTTTTGTACCTTTATGCTTCAAATTAAAATGAGCTAATAACTAACTTCATGATGAAAAGATATTTTTCTACTTTTATTATTGCCCTCGGCTTCATCGCATTCGTCTCTGCGCAGGAAGTGGTCAACGGTCCAGTTATCTCTTTAGATAAAGCAACCCACGATTATGGAACTATCACACAAGGTGGTAATGGTGCTTGTGAGTTTACTGTAACTAACTCAGGGACTGAACCACTTATTATCTCTCGTTGTAAGGGATCTTGTGGATGTACAGTTCCTAAGTGCGATAAAGATCCGATTATGCCCGGTGCAACTTCTGCTATAAGTGTGAAGTACGACACGAAACGTATTGGACCTATTAATAAGTCTGTGACGATTACGTCAAATGCGTCAAACGAGCCAACGAAAGTTATTCGTATAAAAGGACGTGTTGAAGCTGCTGACCTTGGAGCTCCTAGTGGAGTGCCCGTAAAACAGCCTGCTACTGGTGCACCGACAAATAATTAAGTTTATATAAACGTTTTTTTAGTAAAATTATTTTTCAAAGCCATCCTCTGGGGTGGCTTTGTTCTTTCATAGACTATTTTTGCCTTATGGAAATTCCTGCTCAATACGATCCCCGCGCGACGGAAGATAAATGGTACAGCTATTGGATGGAGAATGGGTACTTTAAGTCCACTCCAGACGAAAGAGAACCTTACACTGTGGTTATACCTCCACCGAATGTTACAGGTGTCCTTCATATGGGGCATATGTTAAACAATACCATTCAAGATGTTCTTGTTAGAAGAGCAAGAATGTTAGGCAAAAATGCTTGTTGGGTGCCAGGAACAGATCATGCTTCAATAGCTACTGAAGCAAAAGTGGTGCTTAAGCTTCGTGAGACGGGAATAAAAAAGAGCGATCTTAGTAGGGATGAGTTTTTAGGACATGCTTGGGATTGGACTAACGAGCATGGGGGGATTATTTTAGAACAGTTGAAGAAGCTAGGAGCTAGTTGTGATTGGGATAGGACTAGATTTACAATGGACGAAGGTTATTACGAAGGGGTAATAGATACGTTTATTCATTTCTATAACGAGGGACTGATTTATCGTGGAGTGAGGATGGTGAATTGGGATCCAATTGCACTTACAGCGCTTAGCGATGAGGAAGTGATACACAAAGAAGAGAATGGGCATCTTTATTACGTTAAGTATAAGATTGTAGGAGAGGTGGATGAATGGATTACTGTCGCAACGACAAGGCCAGAAACGATATTAGGAGATACTGCGATTTGTGTTCATCCAGACGACGAGAGGTATATTCATCTTCATGGGAAGAAGGCGATAATTCCGATTTGCAATAGAGAGGTGCCCATTATTCAGGATGATTATATCGATTTAGAGTTTGGTACTGGATGTTTAAAAGTTACACCTGCTCATGATGTGAATGACTATGATCTCGGTATAAAGCATAATTTAAAGGTGATTAACACGATTGCTGCTGATGGTACGATGAGTTCCGAGGCGGGATCGTATGAGGGGTTGGATAGGTTCTTAGTGAGGAAACAGATTGCGAAGGATCTTGATAAGCTGGGAAATCTTGTAGAGATAGAAGATTACACGAACAAGGTTGGGAGAAGTGAGAGAACAGATGCTATCATTGAGCCACGTCTATCGCTTCAATGGTTTATGGATATGGAGAAACTGGCGAAACCTGCTCTAGACCATGTGATGGACAATACGATCCAGTTTCATCCGGCTAAGTTTAAGAATAGCTACCGCCACTGGATGGAGAACATTAAGGATTGGTGCGTGAGTAGACAACTTTGGTGGGGACATCGGATTCCTGCATGGTACTTCGGGGAAGGTGAGGATGATTTCGTGGTTGCGAAAACTTTAGATGAAGCGCTGAAAGCCGCTTCAAAAAAGGCTGGTAGAGATATTGTAGAGGGTGATCTTAAGCAGGACGAGGATGTCATGGATACGTGGTTTAGCTCTTGGATTTGGCCAATTCAAGTTTTTGATGGATTGCATAAAGAGCAGGAGGTTGATTATTACTACCCTACGAATGACATAGTGACTGCTCCGGAGATCATGTTCTTCTGGGTGGCACGTATGATTATGAGTGGATACCATTACCGCAATTTGCCCCCGTTTAAGAATGTATACTTTACAGGTATTGTGAGGGATGAATTGGGGCGAAAGATGTCAAAGAGCTTAGGTAACAGTCCTGACCCTATTGAGCTTATGGATAAGTACGGTTCTGATGGAGTGAGAGTAGGGATGCTGCTGACTTCGCCGGCTGGGAATGACCTACCGTTTGATGAGAAGCTTTGTGAGACAGGAAGAAATTTCTCAAATAAGATTTGGAATGCTTTTCGCCTTGTAAAAGGTTGGGAAATAGATGAATCTAAAGAGCAGCCTGAGCACGCTGTACTTGCTATCCAATGGATGGAGAGCAAAACAAATGCAGCGCTGAAAGATTTAGAGACACAGTTCCAAGAATTTAGATTGAGTGAGGCGCTTATGACCTCGTATAGACTTGTTTGGGAAGAATTCTGTAGCTGGTATTTAGAGCTTGTAAAACCTGTTTATGGAGAGCCTGTTGATCGAAAGACGCTTGATGCTACCTACGCCCACTTTGAACGTATTGTTAAGATATTACATCCGTTTATGCCCTTTTTAACTGAGGAGGTTTGGTCTTGGTTAGGAGAAAGGAGGACACCTGAAGAGGCTTTGATTGTATCAGATTGGCCGAAAGCAGAGGAAGTAAAAGGTGACTTGTTGATGAACTTCAATGTTTTAAAAGAAATTGTGGGCGGAGTGAGAAACATTCGCAAGGACAATGGCATAGCTAACCGAGAGAAGCTTGAACTAAAGATTCAAAAGGCTGAGGGGTACCCAAAGGGTTTAGATTCTGCTATTTCTCACCTGACAAATCTCGAAAGTATAGATGAAGTAAGTGAGAAAGTAGAGGGTGCATTCGGATTTATGGTAGGTCGCCATAGATTTTATATTCCTTTCGGAGATGGCTTTAATATGGAAGCGGAAAAGTTGAAGATTCAGAAAGACCTAGATTATCAAAAAGGATTTTTGAAGAGTGTGAGAGGTAAGCTTTCAAATGAGAATTTTGTTAACGGTGCTCCTGATTCAGTAGTAGCTAATGAGCGTAAGAAAGAAGCTGATGCTATCGCTAAGATTGAAATAATGCAGGATAAGCTTTTAGATCTTGGATAGTAAAGATCATATTCTCCGTGATTTACTACACTATGAAACAGTTGGGAAGGAGGGGGCTCCTTGGCTTGTCTTCGTTCATGGAGCTGGTGGGTCAATCAGAACCTGGAAATTTCAAGTGGAATGTTTTTCTAAAGATTTCCGCTTACTATTATTAGATCTTCGAGACCATGGATTCTCTAAAAATATTCAACCTGAATACAAAGCCTATGATTTCGATATTGTAGCCTGTGATATTATAAAAGTTATTGACCATCTTAAAATAGAGAAAGCTCACTTTCTATCTTTAAGCATAGGGTCGGTGATATTACAGAAGCTTGATTTGCTGAGGCCACATTTGGTTGATAAGATGGTTATGGCCGGCGCTATTTTTGATGGCAGTATGTTCATGCATGCCTTTGTGTATAGCGGTAAATTACTCTCGTATATACTTCCATTTAGAGCGTTTTATTCTCTGTTCAGTATCATCGTCTTACCTCGTAGAAACCATCGATTGAGTAGGTATATTTTCCGTAAGCAGAGTATGAGAATGACTACTGCTGAATATTTAAAGTGGGTTGAATTATACAGACCATTTTTTACGCTTATAAAGGAGTATGTTAACAGGCAGATTTCTAAAGAATGTCTTTTAATTATGGGAGATCAAGATCACATATTCTTCAGATCTGCCAAGAAGTTTGCATCTAGCCAGAAGGAAGCGAAGCTATCTGTGATAAAAGGTTGTGGTCACGTTGTAAGTATAGAAAGCCCGAAACTATTCAATAAAATAGCGTCGGACTTTCTGAAAGAACTTGACATTCCGCTGTCTGTTCAAGCTGAACCCATTCCATATAAATGGTCTGAGTTAAAAGCTATGAAAACTGGTAAATCTAAGTTGACTAACTAGTAATTTGATTACTTTATTTAATTATTCGCGAGGTAACCAGAAACACCTTCGTCGGTTGCGCTCATAGCTTCTTTCCCCTTACTCCAATTGGCAGGACAAACTTCACCAACAGTTTCAACGTGGATAAGAGCATCTAGCATTCTGATAGCCTCGTCAACATTACGTCCAAGTGGGAGGTTATTTACAAGCTGGTGCTGTACTATTCCATCTTTGTCTATTAAGAACAGCCCTCTGTATGCGATAAGTTCGTTGTCTGCGATTAGATTACCTTCTTCATCGTAGTCGTACATACCTGTAAGTACGTCGAAGTTTGAAGAAATAGTCTTTGCTGTGTCTGCTACAAGTGGGTAAGTGATGCCTTCGATTCCTCCTTGATTTTTAGGCATACGTAAGTAAGCAGCGTGACTTTCAGCTGTGTCGGTTGAACAACCAACTACTGTACATCCGCGAGCTTCGAATTCTGATAGTTTTTCCTGGAAAGCATGTAGTTCTGTAGGACAAACAAAAGTAAAGTCTTTAGGGTAGAAGAAAAACATAACGTATTTGTTGTCAATGTACTGCTCTAAAGTAAAGTTGTCAACGATTTCTGATCCGTTGAGTACTGCCGCAGCAGTGAATTTGGGTGCCGGTTGGCCTACTAATACTGCCATAATAATGATGATATTTAAATTATGTCGCAAAGATAACTACTCCTTATCTTCGATGAATTAATTCTTTGCTGAATATTCATAATGAAGTTTGCTGCTATAGATATTGGGACCAATGCCGTAAGACTCTTAATCAAAGAGATTGTGGAGAAGAATGATCATTTGAGAGTTAGTAAGGTAAGCTTTACTAGAGTTCCTTTAAGGTTAGGGGAGGATGTCTTTGAGACTGGCAATATTTCAGATAAGAAAGCTAGGAATTTGGTTAAGATAATGAGGGCTTTTTGGTATTTAATGGACGTTCATGAAATTGAGTGGTTTAAAGTCTGTGCTACCAGTGCGATGAGGGAGGCTGGTAACGTTGATTATATCATTGACATGGTCAAGAAGGAGGCCAATATCAGAATTGAACTGATCAATGGACAGCAAGAGGCAGATTTAATATTTAGGAATTTCAGTGTTGCTTCTTTCAAATCAAAATCTGACTATTTATATATTGATGTTGGCGGTGGTTCTCTTGAATTGACTTTAATAAGAAATGGCAAAAGATTGAGGGCCAAATCATTCCAGATAGGTACTCTAAGAGTTATTAAAGGAATCGTTAGAGATGGAGAATGGGATGCTGTAGAGGAATTCTTAAAGTACGAGACTGAAAACGGTGAGTCGATAATAGCGATTGGAACGGGAGGTAATATTAATAGGCTACAACGCATTATACTTAACCCTAAAAATCAACCAATATTAATTTCTAAAATCGAGAAAATAACAGCAGCTTTAAAAGCTCAACCATTTAAAGAAATGGTTGAGAAATACAGCCTAAAGCCAGATAGAGCTGATGTGATTATACCTGCAGCAGAAATATATCTACGCATCATGAAATTAGCAGGAGCTAAAGAGATAATAGTCCCCAAAGTGGGTCTTAGTGATGGGATCATCCTCAAGGTACATGAAGAGTATCAAGAGTCGTTGGTTTAACTCAACCGTTACTTGAGGTTTTGAGATATATACGCATCCACTTCATATATACGCTTAGGCTTGAGTACAATCTCACCTTTGCTGTTGAGTAAGAAATAAGTGGGTGTTGCTGTAATCTTATAATCTTTTACAATAGGACTGTCCCATCCTTGAAGTTGGCTTACGTTCAAGTATTGCATTCCTTTTGTTTCAATTACATCCCTCCAGCTCTTTCTTGCTTGATCGATAGATACTCCAATAGCCTCGAATCCTTTTCCACTATATTTTGAATAAAGAGGTATAAGAACTGGTATTTCTTGTTCACATTTGTGGCACCATGAAGCCCAAAACATGACGAGCGTGTACTGATTCTTCGCAGCTGTTTCCATTAAGTTTACTTTACCTCCATTGTACTCTTCGATATTAAAATTAGGTGGAGTCTTGCCGACTTGGAGGTTGATAATTCCTTGAGCACGAAGGCGAATAACATCACTTAAATCTGCACCGCAGTCCTCGTCGAAGATGTAGTTATCTAGTATGTATTGGCATATATCTTCTTTGCCCGTGTTGTAGAATCCGTCAAGCATAGCGTAAAGTGCGCTCTCAAGAGTTTTAGGGTTAGGCTCAAAGTGTGCTTTGATCATATCTATGCAAGCGAAGAATCTACTATCCTCACCCTTGCTAAATTTAACCATCATACCTTGAATACGATCACTAATAGCCATAGTATGGATCAGGCTGTTGTCGAGAGGATCCAGATCTTCGAAGTATTTACCTTGCGAGTTAGGGTACATAGGATTCTTCCAAGAGATGAGCTTGGCAAAATACGTTCCAGAGTAAGTGTCCATCATCTCGTGTTGAGTTTGAACGAGTTCTAACTCTTTCCCCTTTATTTGCTCTTCTATTCTTGAACGGTAAGGGCTGTCTTTCATACCCTTCCTTAAATTCTTGATTTCGTTTTTATTCCTATTCTCAAGAGTTATGTATTTAAACCAAGCGGTATTTTCTATAGAACTAGGAGCTGTTTTGTTACCGTTTAATCTGCTTGATTTAAAATCAATGTCAACATCACTTTCATCTGGATTAAGAATAATTTGTGTCTTGTTATTTGCTTTTCCGTTTAGAACGAGCTCGTAAATACCTCTGCCTATTTCGAGGTTATTGAAATTGAAAATACCTCCTACAACTTTAGCACTATCGAGAAGAGCAATATTTCTAGCTTCTGTTTCGTAGAGGTACATCATTGATCCTGAAGCTGCAGCAATGTTGCCGTGAAGTCTCACAATTCCAGTTTTATCTCCTTTGTTCTGATCGTTAGTCCCGTTTTTATACCGTGGAGAAATGGCATCAGTTTGGTCTGTAGTTACTGAATTGTTAGAAGCCACAATTTCAGAAGCCGTTGTTTTATTGGAAATAGGAGCTGGAGCGCTATCAGAACACGCAAATAGCACAAAAATTAAAGTGCTTACAATCAAGGTCATAGGTTTCATTTTACGAATTATTATATGCCAAATTTAGATGGCATAATATACAAATTAGATTTTAATTACTTATTAAAGGAACTTCCTCCAGACTTAGAGCCGGGTTTCGAGTTGCCTCCACCGCCTTTGAATTTTTTATTTTTGAAGCCACCTTTTTTGTGACCTTCACTTTTGAAACCTCCCCGACCACGGCTTTCACCCCC
>Ga0209425_10001636_pt1 | contig 26075 bp, 25 predicted proteins | sample COG_05_FD_184749 | JGI IMG/M metagenome (GOLD analysis project Ga0209425, IMG submission 184749) | Pelagic Microbial community sample from North Sea - COGITO 998_met_05 (SPAdes) (version 2) | ecosystem: Environmental > Aquatic > Marine > Neritic zone/Coastal water | place: Helgoland, sampling...
ACTTATGATATGGCTGGTTCAGCCACGGTAGTTGGGTTAATGAAAAGCCTAGCATTAAGAAAGGCAAAAGTTAATGCTGTTGGTGTTGTGGGATTGGTAGAGAATATGCCAGGTGGTAATGCACAAAGACCTGGTGATATTGTTAAATCTTTCAGCGGTAAAACTATAGAAATATTAAACACAGATGCAGAAGGTAGATTAGTTTTAGCTGATGCGATAACATTTACTGAGAAAAAATTTAAGCCTAAGTTTATGGTTGATCTAGCAACTTTAACTGGCGCAATAATAGTCTCATTAGGTTCAGAGTATGGAGGGTTATTTTCAAATGATGATAGATTATCTAATCAACTTTTAAAAGCAGGTGAAAAGGTTGAAGAGAAATTATGGAGGATGCCCTTACATAAAAACTTTGACAAACTTATCAACTCAAAAAATGCAGATGTGCAAAATATAAATTATGTTGGGGGAGCAGGGTCAACAACTGCTGCACAATTTTTACAAAGATTTATTCTAAACAAAACACCTTGGGCACATCTAGACATCGCTGGTATGGCTTTTTCAAAATATGGTGGTGCTTTAAATTCAGGTGGTGCAACAGGTTTCGGCGTAAGATTATTAAACCAACTAATAGAGGATAATTATGAATAGCTCAGAACAAACCCTTTCAATTATTAAACCTGATGCAGTAGAAAGAGACCTTGATAATGAAATTAAAGAAATGTTTAAAAATAAAGGTTTTAAAATTATTAAAGAAAAAAAAATTCAAATAGAAAAATCTGAAGCTGAAAAATTTTATAAAATTCATGAAACAAAGCCATTTTATAATGATTTATGTGCATATTTATCGTCCGGCCCTATTGTTGTAATGATTTTGGAAAAAGATAATGCAGTTTTGGGTAATAGAGAGTTAATGGGTGCCACCAATCCAAAAGACGCAGATGAAGGAACTATCAGAAAAAAATATGGTATTTCGATAGACAAGAACTCTGTACATGGTTCAGATAGCTTAGAAAATGCTAAAATTGAGATTGATTTCTTTTTTAAAGATTAGATAAAGTTTTTTGTATAGCCTTTGGATATAAAATATATTCTTGTTTAAGAACTCTCTTAGCAAGTTTATCAACAGTATCATTTTTAAATATTTTAACTTTTTTTTGAAGTATAATCTTGCCGGAGTCTAACTTTGAATTTACATAATGAACCGTACAACCAGAATATTTCTCTTTATTATTAATGGCTCTTTGATGAGTATTTAAACCTTTATATTTTGGTAATAATGAAGGATGAATATTAATTATTTTACCTGAAAATTTTTTGATAAAATTTTCTGATAGAATTTTCATAAATCCTGCTAAGCAAATTAGATTTATCTCATTTTTTTTCAATTCTTTAAGGATTTTATTCTCAGCTTTTTTTGAATTATGAAAATCTACTATTTTTTTATTAATTTTGAATTTATTAGCATAATTAAGCCCTTTAGCTCTAAACTTACTTGATATTATTAAAACAATTTTAAAATTAGATTTTTTTTTTTTTGAAAAATTAATCAAATTTTTAAGATTTGTACCATTTCCTGATATAAAAACTGCAACACGTATTATCTTAACTCCAATTGATTTCATCATTCAATTTAACTTTATCTTTATTATTGATAATCTTACCAATTATATAAGGTCTAAACTCTTTTGAAAAATATTTATTTATTTTTTTTAGATTTTTAGGATTAATTATAAGACAAAAACCAACACCGCAATTAAAAGTCTTTAACATTTCTTTATCAGAAATATTATTCTTTTTAAGCCAACCAAATATCTTTAAAGGTTTAATCTTTTTTAAATCTATATAGGCACACAATTTGTTAGGAATTATTCTTTTAAGATTATCAACTAAACCACCACCAGTTATATTTGCACAGCTATTAATTAAATTATTTTCAGTCAGTTTAAGAATTTCATTTACATAAATTTTTGTGGGTTTTATAAGTTCTTTTTTTAAATAATTATTTCTTTTCAAATTTATTTTTTTTTTCTTAAGAACATGTCTTACTAAAGAATATCCGTTTGCATGAATTCCTGAAGAAGGGACTGCTAAAATTAAGTCTCCTTTTTTGATATTTTTTTTATTCAAAATTTTACTTTCATCAACAATGCCAACTGCAAATCCTGCAATATCAAATTTACCTTTCTCATATGTACCTGGCATTTCTGCAGTTTCACCACCAACTAGCTCGCAGTCAGCTATTCTGCATCCTCTAACTATCCCCTTTAGAATAAGTTTAAGTTTTTTTAGATCGATCTTATTAATTGATATGTAGTCTAAAAATAAAATTGGTTTTGCACCTTGTACAATCAAGTCATTTACGCTCATTGCAACCAAATCAATACCAATGGTATCAAATTTGTTTAATAAATTTGCTATTTCAACTTTTGTTCCAACTCCGTCTGTGCATGCTACAATTTTAGGTCTTTTAATGTTTTTCGGAAGGTTAGAAATAGAGCCAAATCCACCAATATTATTAAACTTTTTATTGCCTCTTTTTTTTGTTGATATCTTTGATATGAAATTAACAAATTTATCAGCTGCACTTATGTCAACACCACTTTTTTTATAGGTAAAGAGTTTTTTATTCATTAGAATATTGTTTTAATAATTATGTATTATTTGAAGTTCTTATATATTTTTTTTTTAGTTCTAGCTCTAAATTTATCTTTTTTTTCCACAGTCAAAGTAAATGCCAAAGTTTTTTTGATAGATGAAATAGAAATTTCGGAAAAATTAAAGAATAATTTCAATAAAGACATTCTCACTAATAAAGGATTTGAAAAAGCCTTCAACGAACTGATGCAAAAACTAGTTCAATCAAAAAACTTATATAAAATAGACGACATTAGCCTTAATCAAATTAAAAGTATGATAGAGACTTTCTCGATTAAGGAAGAAAAATTTTATAATAAAAATTATAGTTTAAATTTAGGAGTTTCATTCAATAAAAAAAAAATTTTTAACTATCTAAATTCTAAAGGTATATTCCCAGCTCAAATAGTTGAGGAAAATTTTTTGTTTATCCCTATAATTATTGATCAGTCAAAAACAGACCTTTTAGTGTTTTCAAATAATCCAATTTATAAAAATTGGCAAAAAGAAAACCAAAAAAATTACTTAATCAATTATATTTTAGCTTCAGAAGATTTGGAAGATCTAAATTTGATTAAAGATAATTACTTAGAACTAGAAAATTATGATTTTGATGAAATTATAAAAAAATATTATATAGAAAATTCTATAATTACATTAATTTTTAAGGATCAAAATCATATTAAAGTTTTATCTAAAATTAATATTAAAGATAAGAAAGTTATAAAAAGCAACTCATTCAAAAATATTGAATTAAACAATTCTGATGATTTAAAAAAATTAATACATAATTTAAAGACTATTTATGAAGATTTTTGGAAAGAAAGTAATTTAATTAATACATCAATTAAATTACCACTTTATATTCAGGTTAATAATAGAAATTTTGAATTATCATCAAAATTTGAAAAAACTTTAGATAAGATAGATTTAATTAGTAATTACTCTGTTAGTAAATTTAATAAAGATTTTATTTTTTATGAGTTAATTTTTAATGGTACCACTAAAACTTTTATTAATATAATGAAAAATTATAATTATGATTTTGATACACAAAAAAAAACATGGATCTTAAAATGAAAAATTTGAATCAATTAATTATTAAATTTGACTATGAACAAAATTTTAAAGATGATGATTTTTATGTATCTAATAGTAACAAGCATATTTTCACTTTATTAAATCAATGGCCTAAGTGGGGTAAAAATTTTTTAAATATTAGCGGAGAAAAATTTTCTGGAAAAACCCATCTAGTAAATATTTTCATAAAAAAATTCAAAGGTATTAAATTCGATGCAAATTTACTATCCAATAAAGATTTAAAAATCATTAAAATTCATGAAAACATAATATTAGAAAATCTAAGTGAAAATGTGGATGAAAAATTGATATATAGTTTATTAAATATTATTGATTTAGATAATAAGTATATCATAATCACAACCAAAATACCTATAGTCGATATTAATTTTAGGTTATCTGATTTAAAATCAAGAACAAAAAGTTTTTTATTACAAAAAATAGAAAAACCCGATGATGAATTGATGTTTGCTTTAATATTAAAAAGTTTATCTGACCGTCAAATAACTATAGATAAAAAACTAATAGATTTTATAATTAAAAGAATTGATAGATCGTATGGCAAAATATTTGATTTCATATATAAAGTTGACGAGTTAAGTTTAAAAAAGAAGAAACCAATTGATTTTAAGACTATAAAAGAGGTTATAGGAGAATAATTGAGCAATAAATACCGTACACATAATTGTAATGAATTACGTAAAGAGCATGTCGGCATCGTTGTAGTGCTCTCTGGGTGGATCAATAAAAAAAGAGATCATGGGAACTTACTTTTTATAGATCTCAGGGATAATTATGGAATTACGCAATGTATAATTGATAAAGATAATCCAAATTTTAATCAATTGGAAAAAACTCAATTAGAAACAGTAGTAAGAATTGAGGGAAAAGTAGTTAATAGATCAGTTGAGACAATCAACAGTGAAATTTCTACAGGAGAGATTGAAGTAGGCATAAAAAATTTTAAGATACTTGGTGCTTGTAATGAACTACCACTGCCAGTTTTTAGTGATCAAGAATATGCTGAGGATATAAGATTAAAATATAGGTTTCTTGATTTAAGAAGAAAAAAAATTCACGAAAATATAATTTTAAGATCAAAAGTAATTTCTTTTATAAGAACTGAGATGAACAAGTTAGGGTTTTTAGAGTTCCAAACTCCAATTTTAACTTCATCGAGTCCAGAGGGTGCAAGAGATTTTCTAGTTCCAAGTAGATTAAACCCTGGAAAATTTTATGCATTACCACAAGCCCCTCAACAATTTAAACAATTAATCATGGTCTCAGGATTTGATAAATATTTCCAAATTGCTCCTTGTTTTAGAGATGAAGATGCGAGAGCAGATAGAAGTCCAGGTGAATTTTACCAATTGGATTTAGAAATGTCATTTGTTGAGCAAGAAGATATTTTTAATGTAGTAGAAAAGCTGATGGTAAATACTTTTAGGCAATTTTCGCAGAAAAAATTACTTTTCGATAAATTTCCTAGAATTACCTATAAGGATGCCATGTTAAAATATGGATCTGATAAACCTGATCTCAGAAACCCCCTTATAATAGATGATATTACTGAAATTTTTTTAAGAGATGATGTTACATTCGAAATTTTTAAGAAACTTGTAAAGCAAGGCTTAATGGTAAGATGCATAGTAACTAAAAATACCAAAGATAAACCTAGAAGTTTTTTTGATAATATTGATAAATGGGCTAAAGAACAAGGTGCCTCAGGACTTGCATATTTTACGATCGAAAAAGATAAGGAAGTCACAGGAAAAGGGCCAGTTGGTAAATTTTTTTCAACAGAATCTTTAACAGAAATAATGAAATTAACTGGAGCCAAAGTGGGTGATAGTGTATTTTTAGCCTGCTCAAAACAAAAAGAACTTGAAAAAATTACATCCTTAGCAAGAAATAAGATAGCACAAGATTTAGATTTAATTAACGATAAAATTTTTGCATTTTGTTGGGTTGTTGATTACCCAATGTTTGAAAAAGATGAGATAACTAATAAGATTGAATTTAGCCACAACCCTTTTTCAATGCCCCAAGGAGAAATTGATAAGATTAATTTTGAAAAACCCCTTGATATACTTGCGTATCAATATGACATAGTTTGTAATGGAATAGAATTATCCTCAGGTGCTATAAGAAACCACATCCCTGAGCTAATGTATAAACTTTTTTCTATTGCAGGATATGAAAAAGAAGTTGTTAATGAAAAATTTAGCGGGATGATTAACGCTTTAAGTTATGGTGCTCCTCCTCATGGAGGTATTGCTCCTGGAATAGATAGAATAGTTATGTTACTTGCAAATGAAAAAAATATTAGAGAAGTAACAATGTTTCCAATGAATCAAAATGCACAGGATTTAATGATGAATGCTCCGTCAGATGTAAGTGACAAGCAACTGAAAGAGCTTAGTATAAGCTTAAAATTCAAAAAATAATTATTTTTTTCCTTTAAGACTTATTTTTACATCTGATAAATCGACAAGATTTTTTTTGTAATTATTTCTAACAAAACCTTTACTTGTAATATCTTTAACTATTTTTAGTAGTTGATTTTGACCTTCTGAACTTTGTTCTTCAGAATTAATTGTGTCTGATATACCTATTGCTGGTGTATGAGCCAAATCTTCTCTATTTTGATATGAAATTGCTAATTCTCTAAATATATAATCTAGAATTGAAGTAGCACTTAATATTCTATCGTTACCATTTACTTTTCCAGATGGTTCAAATTTAGTCCCAACATAGGCACTGATATATTCGTCTAATGGAACTCCATATTGTAACCCTAAGGATACTGCAATTGCAAAGTTATTCATTAAAGCTTTTACTAATTCACCCTCTTTGCTGGTATCTATAAATATTTCTCCAATTTTACCATCTTCATATTCACCTGTGTGAAGATAAACTTTGTGATCTCCAATAGTTGCTTTTTGAATATATCCTTTTCTTCTGTCGGGCATACTAAATCTTTTACCAGATTTTTCAGATTTATTTAAAATTTGAGTAACTGACTGTTCAATATTTTTATTTTTTGGTTCATTATTTGGTACAACGAAATCAATATTTTTACCATCAACCTTATTATTATTTGGATCTAAATTTTTTGTTTTTCTATTATCAAGTTTAACGTCTAAAACTTCAAACTTGCCATCATCTCTTTTTTCAAGATTTTTAAGTTCTATTTCATTTATATCATCAAGATAGTGATTAACTTTGAATGTACATGTATAATATGTTTCAACTAAATATTTTGCCATTTTTTCCTAATTTAAATTATTTGTTTTGATTAATGAATCAATTGATTTATATACTACTCAATACTTTAGTCTAATTTAATTTATACAATTTAAAATTGAATATTATAAAATTTATATGTTGACACTTTTTAAAAAAATTTTCATTTGGTGGAATCAAGACACTTTCGGAACTAGATTAAAAACTATTTTGTTTGGAAAATTTGTTGGATCTGACTCTTTTGGCAACAAATATTATGAAGATAAAAATGGTAAAAGATGGGTAATATATCTTAATGAGATTGATGCAACCAAAATCCCTGTCGAATGGTATTCATGGATGCACTTCACTTCAAATAGAATTGAAAAAATACATGACTTAAAAAAATATGAGTGGCAAAAACCTCATCAATCAAATATTACTGGGACAGATGAAGCTTATTTTCCAAATAAAGATAAAGATGATTCGGTTAATAAAAGATACAAAACTTGGAAATCTGAATAGATTTTTAAAAAGTTTAATAATTTTATATTCAATTTTTGCTAGTTCTAATGCTCAGTCTAAAAATAATTTAATTTATAATAAAACTGATATTAAAATTTTAGATAAAATTAGTTCAAAAAATGAATTAGTAAAATTGACTAATGGTGAAGAGCTAGTTCATAAAGATTTAGCTATTAAAAGCATGAAATGTACCAACTCAGAATTTGATGACCACCCTGAAATTAAAGCCTATATTCAAGTCAGAGATTTAACAAAAAAAAATAATGATAAAGTTTTTGTTTTTAATGGATGGATGTTTTCATCTAGTCCCTCTATAGCACCTTTTGACCACCCTGTTTATGATGTTTGGTTAGTTGACTGTTATTAAATAATTTTATCATTATCCAGCCAACCTACATTATAATCAGAGTTAATAAATTTTTGGTGACTTAATAATTTTTTATGAAGAGGAATAGTTGTTGTGATTCCTTCAATCACAAATTCATCTAGTGATCTATTCATTCTTTGTATAGCTTCTTTTCTATTTCTACCATGACATATTAATTTACAAATCATACTGTCATAGTATGGTGTTACCTTGTATCCTTGAAATATTGCTCCATCAACTCTAGTTCTGAAACCTGATGGCTGATGACACATTTTAATTATTCCAGGGGAGGGTTGAAAATTTTTACTAGCATCCTCAGCATTAATTCTACATTCTATGGCATGACCTCTAGGAGTTATATCACTTTGTTTTAAGGCAGTTTCCTTAGAAAAAGCAATCCATATTTGTTCTTTGATTATATCTATACCTGTTACCATTTCTGTGACGGGATGCTCAACTTGGACTCTAGTATTCATTTCTAGAAAATAAAATTTTCCATCTTCATATATGAACTCAACTGTGCCAGCGCCTTCATATCCGATTTTACTGACCATTTTTACTGTTTTTTCAAACAAGTCTTTCCTAATTTCATCATTTAAAACTGGACTTGGTGTCTCTTCTATAATTTTTTGATGTCTTCTTTGAACAGAACAATCTCTTTCGTGAAGGTGAACTACTCTATTTTGACCCGCCAAAATTTGAACTTCAATGTGTCTAGGATTTTGAAAAAATTTTTCAATATAAACTTCATCATTTCCAAAATATTTTTTTGCTTCAGATTTTGCTGTGGAAAATAAATTGTCAAACTCTTCCTCTTTGCGCACAATCTTCATACCTTTTCCACCACCACCACCAGAAGCTTTAATTAAAACAGGAAACCCAATCTTATCACATAGTTTTTTTGCTTCATTTGTATCCTTAATTCCACCTTCAGATCCTTCTATAACTGGTAATCCATTTTCTTTTGCTATTCTTTTAGCTTGAATTTTATCACCCATCATTTCAATTAACTTTGATGAAGCTCCGATAAATTTTATATTATTTTCTTCTAGAATACGTGCAAAGTTTGCATTTTCAGACAAAAATCCATATCCAGGATGAACTGCTTCAGAATTTGTTATTTCTATTGCTGACATAAGTGCTGGAATGTTTAAATAACTATTTACTGGTTGATGCGATCCTATGCAGACACTTTCATCTGCCATTCTTACATGCATACTATCTCTATCAACATCAGAGTGAACAGCTACAGTGGAAATACCCCACTCTTTACAAGCCCTTATAATTCTAACTGCAATTTCTCCACGGTTTGCAATTAAGATTTTTTTAAACATTACTCAAGAATTATTATGGTTTGCCCAAACTCTACTGCTTGACCATCATCAACACAAATTTCTTTTACCACACCATCTGTGGTAGATGGCACATGATTCATTGTCTTCATAGCCTCAACAATCATTACCGTATCACCTTTTTTAATTTTTTTACCAATTTCAACAAACTTTTTAGCACCTGGTTCAGGTGCGTGATAAGCGGTCCCTATTATTGGTGATTTAACCTCTACTCCGTTTGATTTATTACTGGATACTTTGACACTATTATTAGTATTGTTAGTGTTTTCTATAATTGAAGTCGGCTGGTTTATAGAAACATTATTTTTTGAAACTTTTATCTTAGTATCTTTTTCTGTAAATTCTATCTCAGTTAATTTGAACTCGTCTAAATATTCACTTAATTCTTTTATTAATTTTTTATCGATTTTCATTATTAATCATCTTGTCTATTGAAATTATGGCCAAAATATAACCATCTGAACCTAAGCCAAAAATTCCTCCTGTAACTACATTACTTATAAGGGACTTGTGTCTAAATTCTTCTCTTTTATATATATTGGAAATATGTAATTCAATAATAGGTTTCTTAAAAATATCAAGAGCATCTCTTATGGCAACCGAAGTATGCGTAAAACCAGCTGCGTTAATAATTATTCCATCAAAATTTTTTCTTGCATCTTGGATTTTACTTACTATTTCCCCTTCAATATTAGATTGAAAGAATTCGCCTTTCATTGAAAGCTCATCAATTTTATCTAAACAAACTTTTTTGAGATTATCAAACGAGATAGATCCATATTGTGATTGTTCTCTTTCACCTAATAGATTAATATTAGGACCATTAATAACAATTATTTTATTATTCATTTAAATCTTATATATTATGAAAAAAGTAAAAAAAATAAAAATTAAGATAAATGGGGAAAAAAAATCAGTTAACTATCAATCGAGCTTACATGATTTGATTTATAGCCAAAAAATACCTATCAAGAAAGTAGCAATAGAATTAAATAAAGAAATAGTTGACAAAAAGAAAGTTAAAAAAATTAAACTAAATACTAATGATGTTATTGAAGTTGTTCATTTTATAGGAGGAGGGTAAAGTTGATCAAAGATAATTTAATTGTAGCTCGTAAAAATTTTAAATCAAGATTAATTGTTGGAACGGGAAAATATAAAAACATGTCAGAATGTGCAAAGGCTATTAAATTATCGGGTGCAAGTATGGTCACTGTAGCAGTAAGAAGAGTAAATATATCAAATAGAAATAAACCTCTGTTAATGGATTATATTAATCCAAAAAAAATTACTTATTTACCTAATACCGCAGGCTGCTTTACTTCGAAGGATGCATTAAGAACTTTAAGATTAGCTAGAGAAATAGGTGGTTGGAAATTAGTTAAACTTGAGGTTTTGGGAGATAAAAAAAATCTATTTCCAGATATGATTGAAACTTTAAAATCGACTGAACTTTTATCTAAAGAAGGTTTTAAAGTCATGGTTTATTGTAACGATGATCCTTTAATGGCAAAAAGGTTAGAAAACGTTGGAGCTTCAGCAATTATGCCTTTAGCAGCACCAATTGGTTCTGGTTTAGGTATTCTAAATAAAATAAATATTAAAATAATTCGAAATCAAACAAAGTTACCTTTGATAATTGATGCAGGTTTAGGTCAAGCTTCAGATGCGACCATTGCTATGGAGCTTGGTTGTGATGGTGTTCTGGTTAATACCGCAATAGCTAAAGCAAAAAAGCCCTTCAATATGGCAATTGCATTTAAAAATGCGGTAATTGCTGGTAGACAATCTTATCTCTCAGGAAGAATAGATCAAACTTTAATGGGCAATCCATCTTCACCCACAAAAGGAATTATTTAGTTTTTTTATGAAACTTTTTTTTAAAAGTTTTTTTCTTTTTAAAAATTTTTTTAGTCTTAATATCAGAAATTTTAGATTCAACTATTTGCTGTTTTAGATTTTTTAATTTTTCATAATGTTCAATTAATTCTACAGTTTTTTTAGATTTATTTTGAATATTAATAATATACTCCGGAATTATAAGCGAATTGTCTGTAATAATATCTATTGTCATTTTATTTTTTTTTTCAAAATAAGTTAAATCTTTAATAAAATTTTCTTTTAAAAAATCAGAAATTTTTTCACAAACTTTTAATTCAACAAATTTTGCTTTATTTAATACTGATTTTAATTCTACAAGTTTAAGAAGTTTTTGTGCAAAAGACTCATCAGTTAACCCTATCTTCCACTTAACGGCACTTTCTCTCAATCTCTGTCGTGACATCTCTAACAAACCAAAGTTGCTAATTCTTCCAATTTGTATTCTTGCTCTATCAGATCTACACTTTTCCTTTAATCTTCTTTCAACCAATCTTCTATTGCTATAACTAAGCATATCAATAAAATCTATAATGATTAATCCCGAAAGGTCTCTTATTTTAATTTGTCTAGAAATCTCTTCAGCTGCTTCTAAATTTGTGTCAACTGCTGTACTTTCAACATTTTTTTGTTTAATGGAGCTCCCAGAGTTGATATCAATCGATACCAGAGCTTCGGTTGGGTTAATAACCAGATATCCCCCAGAATTTAATTTAATTTCCGAGTCAAATATTTGATGGAGTTTTTGTTCAATTTCTTCTTTTATGAATAAAGGTACTTTTCCTCTATATTTCTTAATTTTTTTAACATGTGAAGGTATCATCATTTTCATGAAATTTTGAGCTTTTTTATAACCTTCATTTCCTTCTATAAAAATATTTTTTGTATTTTCATCATACAAATCTCTTAAAGTTCTTTTAATGATTTCACTTTCTTGATGTATTAATGATGGAGCAATAGAGTTAATTGCATTATTTTTAATTTGATTCCAAGTATTTTTTAAACTTTTAAGATCTTGATCAATTTCATTCTTAGTTTTATTGCTACCGGCAGTCCTGACAATTAAACCCATTTCTCTTGGAATTTCAATTTCATTTAGAATAGATCTAATTTTCTTTCTATCAGCAGGATTAAATATTTTCCTTGAAATCCCACCACCTTTTGGTGTGTTAGGCATCAAGACAATGTATTTTCCTGCTATCGATATAAAAGTACTTAAGGCTGCACCCTTTTGGCCTCTTTCATCTTTAACAACTTGAATAAGTATTACTTGATTTGGTTTTATAACTTCTTGAATTTTATATCTTTTAAATTTAAAAATTTTTTGGGGTTTTTTATCTTTTTCATTATTTGCATTTTCATTTTCTAAATTTTTATTTTCTAAAGTATTTCTTTCTTTATCATTGTTATTTTCAATTAAATTTTCTTCTGAGCTTTCTAAAGGATCATCTATCTCTAACCTTCCATCTGCTAAATCCTTTTCTTCTTTTGCCTCTACCTCTTTTGATAATTCTTCTCTAGCTTTTTCTTCCTCTTGTTTAATTTTTTCTAAATCACTTTGTGGAATTTGGTAATAGTCTGATTGAATATCATTAAATGATAAGAATCCATGTTTCTCTCTTCCGAAATCAACAAAAGCTGCTTGAAGCGATGGTTCTATTCTACTTACTTTGCCTAAATAGATATTGTTCTTAATTAGGTTATTTTTTAGGCCTTCGTATTCGTAATCTTCAATGTTATCTGCTGATTTAAGAACAACTCTAGTTTCATCTGGATGCGTAGCATCAATATATAAATTTTTTTCCATATAATTTTATTTGATTGTTTTGTTTTAGTTATGATCATAATTATAAATTTTGTTTATTTATTGTGCCTTATCTTTAACAAATTCCGCTATATAATGGAATTAAAATGACAAATATTTTCAAAAATATATTTATAGGTATTTTAAGTTTATTTATAGTTGTAACAGTCACAATTTTGATAGTTTTATGGACTTTTTCTAGCAGCTTACCAGATTATAAATTTCTAAAAAACTATAAACCTCCTGTTTCAAGTAAAATGTATTCAGGAAACGGTGATACCGTGGCTGAATTTTCTAAAGAAAAAAGAATATTCGTTCCTTATAGCGCAATACCTAAAAATGTGATTAATTCTTTTTTGTCCGCAGAAGATAAAAATTTTTTTTCACATCCTGGAGTTGATGCTAAGGGTGTCTTAAGAGCTATAGTCAACAATATTTTTAATTTAATAAGCTCAAAAAGATTAGAAGGGGCATCTACTATTACTCAACAGGTTGCAAAAAACTTTTTATTGACAAATGAAGTTAGTCTAAATCGAAAGATTAAAGAGGCAATTTTAGCATTTAGAATTGAAAGAGCTTTATCAAAAGAAAGAATTTTAGAACTTTATTTAAATCAAATTTATTTGGGGAGTGGTGCATATGGTGTGGCAGCAGCAAGTTTAGAGTATTTTGATAAATCGATCAAAGTGATTAATTATAATGAAGCTGCATTATTAGCTGCACTACCTAAGGCACCAAGTAAGTATAATCCTTACAGAAATAAAAAATTAGCTAAATTTAGAAGAGATCTTGTTTTAAAAAATTTACTTGAAAACAATTTTATTGATCAAGCAAATTATTCAAAGATTAAGGCTCAACCCATTATATTAAAAAAAACAAAAAAAGTTTTTTTAGAAAACTCTCAATATTATATTGAAGAAGTTAGAAAAAGCATCATAAAACAATTGACTTATAAAAAAGTTTATAATCAAGGATATATTATTAACACTCCAATAAATCTAGATTTGCAAAAAATTGCAACTCTATCTTTAAGAAATGGATTGGTATCTTATGATCAAAGAAATGGATGGCGTGGTCCTATTACGAATATTGCTTATTCAAAAAATTGGTATAAAGAAATAAAAAAAGAATTTATTTTAGAAAAGTCAATCCAGTGGCAAATAGCTATTATAAAAAAAATTAACCAATTTAATTCAGAAATTGAGACACAGAACAGTTTAGATGGTGAAATATTATATAAAGATATATCGTGGACCAAAAAAGAATTTAAAAACTTATTTAAAGTGGGTGATGTAATCTATGTAAAAAAAATTGAAAACAACTATTATAGCCTTCAGCAGCTTCCCAAAATTAATGGGGGAATAGTTGTAATGGATCCGTATACTGGAAGAGTTCTTGCTTTAAGTGGAGGTTTTAGTTTTAAGAATAGTGAATTCAATAGAGCCTCTCAAGCATTAAGACAACCTGGATCAGCATTTAAACCGTTTGTTTATGCTCTAGCATTAGAAAATCAATATACCCCATCATCGTTAGTATTAGATGCTCCACTAGTTTTGGATCAAGGTATAGATCTTAAAAAATGGAAACCAGAAAATTATGGAAAAAAGTTTTATGGCCCTTCAACACTTAGGGTTGGATTAGAAAAATCCAGGAATTTAATGACAGTTAGAATAGCTCAAAATCTTGGTATTGATAAAGTTGCAAATTTTTCAAAAAAAATGAAAATTTATGAGAATCCAGAAGAATTACTTTCAATATCTCTAGGTTCAGCTGAAACAACACTACTTAATTTAACTTCAGCGTATTGCTCTTTCGTTAATGGAGGGAAATTAATAGCCCCTATATTAATAGATCGTATTCAAGATGGAGAAGGTAATACAATAATAAATAATGAGAATAGAAAATGTTTAGACTGTGATAAAATTTCTTTTACTGGAAAAGAGTTTCCTAAAATTAAAGACAATTACAAGCAAGTGATATCTCCCCAAACAGCATATCAAGTAACATCTATTTTACAAGGTGTCGTTGAAAGAGGTACAGGAAAAAGATTGAAAAAATTAGGTTTAAATATTGCTGGAAAAACAGGCACAACAAATGAGAATACAGATGCTTGGTTTATTGGTTTTACATCTAATTTAGTTATTGGCGTTTATGTTGGTATGGACAACCCTCAACCATTAGGAAAATTTGAAACAGGATCCAAAGCTGCATTACCTATATTTGAAGAATTCGTTAAAAAAAGTGTAAAAAAATCAGACGCAAAGCCTTTCAAAGTTTCAGATGATATAACTTTAATGATCGTAGATTCTACAACTGGCGAAAAAGCAAAATTTACCTCAAAAAACACAATAATAGAATCTTATAAAAGTAAAAATGTATCTGATGGAAAAGTTTTATACTCAAATAGTAATAGATTAGATATGAATAATATACTAAAGTTTTATTAATGGATGATAAATATTTAAGTTTAAAAAAAGAAATAGAAAAAATTAATCAAAGAGTTAAGGAGTATCTTTGAAAAGAATAATATTCTTTCAAAATTAGAAAATCATAACAAACAAATGCTTGAAGCTAATTTTTGGCAAAACAAAACAAAATCACAAAAAATCATAAAAGAAAAAAAACTATTTGAAGATTTAGTTAATTCTAATAATCAATTATACAAACAATTAAAAGATTTAGACGATTTATATAAATTAGCTTTAGAGGAAAATAATAATGATATTCAAAATGAAGTTTATCAAAATATTAAAGAACTTAGATCTCAAGCCAAAAAAAATGAAATTAAATGTTTTTTATCTAATGAAGCTGACTCATTAAACGCTTATATTGAAATACATGCTGGAGCTGGAGGAACTGAAAGTCAAGATTGGGCTGATATGCTTAGAAGAATGTACATGAAGTGGTCTGATAATAAAGATTTTAAATATTCAATTGTAAGTGAACATAAAGGAGACGAAGCAGGGATAAAATCAACTACAATCAAAATAGATGGTGATTATGTTTTTGGTTGGTTGAAAAAAGAGTCAGGTATTCATAGATTGGTCAGAATTTCTCCATTTGACTCAGGCGCAAGAAGGCATACTAGTTTTGCAAGTATTTGGGTTTATCCTGTGGTTGATGAAAATATCAATATTGAAATACTAGAAAAAGATTTAAGGATTGATACTTATCGGTCTAGTGGAGCGGGAGGGCAGCATGTAAATACCACTGATAGTGCTGTTCGTATTACACATATTCCTTCAAAAGTAGTTGTACAATGTCAAAATGAAAGATCACAACATAAAAATAAAGAGACGTGTATGAATATGTTAAAGGCAAGATTATATGATTTTGAAATGAAAAAAAAAGAAAAACAAAATCAAAGTACAGAAGAATCAAAATCAGAAATAGGATGGGGTCATCAAATACGATCGTATGTTTTACAGCCCTATAGATTAGTCAAAGACAATAGGACTAATCACGAAAGTACAAATCCAAATAAAGTTTTAGATGGTGAAATAGATGAGTTTTTAGAAAAATCTTTATATCAAATTAAATGAAAAAAATAGTTTTTAGAATATTAGTTGCTACATTATTATTATTTATAACTATTTTGTTTTATCTAAGCACAATTGGAATAAAGACAGAAAGATTTAATTCAAAAATAATATCTCAAATCAAACAATTAGAGCCAAATTTAGAGCTTAAACTTAACGATGTAAGTGCAACACTTGACTTATTCAACTTTGGAATAAATGCTAAGACTGTTGGTACAGATTTGATTTATAGAGATAAGGTTATTAAAATTCAAATTATAGAGTCCAATATTTCAATTAAATCATTATTAAATGGAAAGTTTGCTTTAACTGGAATTTCATTATCTACTAAATCCCTAGCAATTAAAGACCTAATTACTTTTATTAGATTATTAAATAATGATCCTAAAATTTTTATAGCAAAGCAATTTATTAAAAATGGTTATGTAATTGCTGATTTTAAATTTGAATTCGATGAATTAGGCAACATTAAAGATAACTACACAATTAATGGGCTAGTAAAAGATGGTCAAATAAATTTATTAAAGAAATATTTCATTAATAAAATTGATTTTATTTTCCAAATTAACAAAAACGATTTTAAGTTTAATGATATAAATTTTATTTTAAATAAAAAAGATATTACAATTCCTGAATTAATTGCGTCAAAACAAAATAAAGAATATTTAATTTCAGGCAAACTAAATACTAAAAATTTAAGCATTTCTAAGAATGATTTAAATAATTTTGTTAATGATGATTTCTTAAAATTAGACATAAATAAAATTTTATTAAGCTCTAAAAGTAATTTTAAATTCAAAATAAATAAAAATTTAAAGATTAAAGATCTGAATATTAAATCAGATATAGATATCACAAATTTAGAACTTAAAAATTCTCTTAACTTAAAAAATGTTTTTCCAAATATTAAAGAAAATATTTTATTTCAAAATCAAAAAATAAAATTAGAGTATCAAAAAAATAATTTGATTATAAACGGCAAAGGAGAAGTTTTTTTACAAAATGAATTTGATAGAGTTGAATATGAAATTATTCGAGATAAAAAAGAAATAAAATTTGAAAGTATTTTAATAATTGATCAAAACCCTTTTGAATTCAAATTATTGAATTATGAAAAAAAAGAAAAATCAAATTTAGAATTATCCATACAATTTAAAAAAAACAAAAATAGATTTATTTTTAATAAAATTTCATTAAAAGAAAAAGATAATATATTTCTTATTAAGGATTTAATTTTATCAAAAAATTATAAAATAGATAATTTTAGAAATTTTAAAATTGATTATTTAGATAAAGATAATTTTACTAACAAGATACAAATAAAGAAAAAAAATAGTGACTATGTAGTAAGTGGGAATAGTTTTAATATAAATTCTATTTTAGAAAAATTATTAGATTCTAGCGATGAAAATAATTCAGAATTTTTTGATAGAGATTTTAAATTATTTTTTGACATTAAAAAAATATACTTAGATAAAAACAATTCTACAAATAATCTAAAAGGATTTCTAAGCTTAAATGATAATGAAATTTCTGAGTTAAATTTAGAGTCAAAATTTTCTAATAATAAAAAAATTAAATTCACTATTAAAACTCAAAATGATGAAAAAATTACCACATTATTCTCTGATAATGCAAAACCATTGGTTGATAGATACAAGTTTATTAAAGGATTCAATGAAGGGGCGCTTGATTTTTATTCTATTAAAAAAAATGGTGAAACTAAATCTCAGTTAAAAATCTATGATTTTAAACTAAAAGAATTACCAGCTTTGACAAAAGTTTTGACACTTGCTTCATTACAAGGAATAGCTGATCTCCTATCAGGAGAAGGAATAAGATTTAATGAGTTTGAGATGAATTTTATTAATAAGAAAAATTTAATTACAATTGATGAAATTTATGCAATTGGTCCAGCTATATCTCTAATGTTAGATGGTTATATAGAAAAAAATAAGTTGATAAGTTTAAGAGGAACCCTAGTCCCGGCTACAACAATTAATAAAACTATAGGATCTATACCTTTTATAGGAAATATCTTAGTTGGAAAAAAAATGGGAGAAGGAGTTTTTGGTGTAAGTTTTAAGATCAAAGGACCCCCTAAAAATTTAGAAACTACCGTCAATCCAATTAAAACTTTAACACCAAGATTTATTACTAGAACTTTAGAAAAAATTAAGAACTAAATTAATATAATTTTAATATGTCTTTTTTTTCCAATAGAAAGTTTTAAATAATTATCATTAAAGAGATCATTTTTAACAATTAATTTTTCATCATTAATAAGTTGGTCATTTATTTTAATAGCATTACCATTTAATAATCTTCTTATTTCACTTTTAGATTTTTCCAATTTTGATAAAATTATAAGATCTAAAATACTTATCTGTTTATCAAGATCATTTGATTTGATTTTTACTGAAGGCAAGTTATCACCCAATAAATTCCCTGAAAAAGCTTCTTTAGCAGCTTTTTCCGAGTCTTGTGCAGTCTTTTTGCCATGAAGCATCGTGGTAGTTTTGTTTGCTAATAATATCTTTAATTCATTGATATTTTTATTCTGTAAGTTATTAATTTCACTTACTTCAAGATCAGTAAAAATTTTTAAAAATTTTACAACATCTCTATCATCAGTATTTCTCCAAAATTGCCAATAATCATAAGCAGATAAATATTTTTTATCTAACCAGATAGCCCCAGCTTCAGTTTTGCCCATCTTTGCTCCTGAAGCCAATGTAATCAAAGGGGTTGTCAAACCATATGCTTGTTTATTAGAAAATCTTTTTATAAGTTCAACGCCATTAACAATATTTCCCCACTGATCAGAACCACCAATTTGAAGAGTGCAATTTTTTTTTTTGTTTAGTTCAAGAAAATCATAAGCTTGAAGAATCATATAATTAAATTCCATATAACTTAAAGATTGCTCTCTTTCCAATCTAGTTTTAACGCTATCAAAACTTAGCATCTTGTTAATAGTAAAATGTTTTCCTACATCTCTTAAAAAAGAAATATAATTTAAGTCTTTAAGCCAAGAATAATTATTCACAAAAATTGGTCTAGTTTTTGGATTTTTAACATCTAAAAAATTTTTCAATATCTTTTCTATATTATTAATATTTTTGTCTATTTCTTTTTCATCTAATATTTTTCTTGTTTTGTCTTTACCAGATGGGTCACCAATTCTAGTTGTTCCGCCGCCTAATAATACGATAGGTCTATGTCCGTGTTTTTGAAGTAATCTTAAGCACATTATTTGAAGTAAGCTACCGACATGTAGGCTTTCAGCAGTGCAATCAAAACCTATATAGCCTTTGATTTTTTCTTTATCTAATAATTTAGACAAATCATCTTCGCTAGTGCATTGGTAAAAAAAGCCTCTTTCTTTAAATTCTTTTAAAAATTTATTCATAAGTCTATAGTTCCACAATATACATTATTTAATAAAAAAGAATAAGAATGGAAAAAAAATTTACAGCATTAGGTCTAATGAGTGGCACATCAATGGATGGGGTAGACACCTCAATAATAAAGTCAGATGGTTACAGAGAATATTCTGTAAAATTTGATAAATACTTTAAATATGGAGAAAAACTTCGACAGAAATTGATAAATCTGCGGGCTAAAATATTAGTTGCAGATGATTTAATAATAAATTCAGAGGAGATTTTAGAGGTAGAAAGAGAAATCACATTATTTCATGCAAAAGCAGTTAATGAAATTCTTGTTACTTCAAAAATAAAGATTGATTTAATTGGCTTCCATGGACAAACAATATTTCATGATAGTAAAAAAAGAATTACTAAACAACTAGGTGATGGAAAATTATTATCCCAATTGACAAAAAAATTAGTTGTATATGACTTTAGACAAAATGATTTGAAAAATGGAGGTAAAGGTGCACCATTAACACCCATTTTTCATAATGTAATGGTCAATAAATATTTAAACAAAGAGTTGAGGGAATCGTACTCAATAAATGTTTTGAATATTGGAGGTATAGCAAATATTACCCAAACATTTAAGTGGGAAGATTTTTCAAAACAAAATTTTTTCGATACTTTAAAAGCCTGTGATATTTCTCCAGGAAATTGCTTAATTGACGAATGGATAAGAAAAAATTCTAAAAATGAATATGATAAAGATGGATTAATAGCAAGCGCTGGTAAGACTGATCATTTAATTTTGAGTCAAGCATTAGAAAATTTTAATCTTGATCCACCTTATAAAGAGTCTTTAGATATTAAAGACTTTGATATTTCATTTGTAAAAGGTCTTAATTTAGAAAATGGAGCTTCAACTTTAACAGATTTTACAGCTATACAAATTTCCAAAGCCTTAATTTACTTTGGTGATCTGACAAAATCTTCTATTTGGCTAATTTGTGGGGGTGGTAGAAAAAATAAACATCTTATAGAGTCAATTATTAATCAAAGTAAAAAATCTAAAAAAAAAAAAGATTTTCAAAAGTTATTTTTTTATTCTACGGAAAAATATGGAGTAGATGGAGATTTTGTAGAGTCCCAAGCTTTTGCTTACTTGGGTATTAGATCTTTTCTAAAATTACCAATTTCCTTTCCTACAACAACTGGATGTAAAGAACCATCTACTGGGGGAGTAATAGTTAAAAATTTTTAATATAAGGCAGTTTCTTTTTTTATATATTTATCTAAATGCTTCATTAGTATATTTTCACTTTTAGAAAAAAAATGATTTGCATCTAGCACAGATTGGAATTCTACTTTAATTCCTTTCTGAGCACTTAATCTTTTATCTAATTCTAAAATATGCTCCAAAGGAACTAGCTCATCTTTTTTTCCATAAATCATTAATCCTGAAGTAGGACATGGAGAAAGAAAAGAAAAATCATAAACATTTGGTTGTGGTGATATAGCGATGAAACGATTAATTTCAGGTCTTCTCATTAATAACTGCATTGCAATTAATGAGCCAAAAGAAAATCCCGATACCCAACATTGGGAATTATCAAAATTTTCTCTTTCAAGCCAGTCTAAGGCTGCTGCTGCATCAGCCAATTCTCCCTGACCATTATCAAATTCTCCGTCGCTCTTACCTACGCCTCTAAAATTAACTCTACAAACTGAAAAATCATTTTCCATAAATGTTTTAAAAGTTTCTACAACAATTTTATTATTCATTGTTCCACCATACTGAGGATGTGGCTGTAATACTAATGCTATAGGAGAAGTATTTTTTTTACTTTTATAATATTTTGCTTCAAGTCTACCTGCGGGGCCAGGAATAAATATTTCTAATATTTTGTTGTCCATAATTGTTATTGATTATTATTCTCAAAAAAAATTAGGTTTATCACAACTGCGTGACAAAATGTTAGTCTTTTTTTTTAATAGATACTTGACTAAATTAGTCAGGTTTATATATACCCTGTAAAATAAGGTTTTATGAAACTTACATCTAAAGGCAGATATGCAGTAATGGCTTTAGTAGACCTGGCAAGATTTAATAATATCAACCCAGTTTCTCTAAGAGACATCTCGCTAAGACAAGGCATTTCCTTGGATTATTTGGAGCAAATTTTTTCAAAATTAAGAAAAAAAGAATTAGTTCAAAGCGTAAGAGGTACTCAAGGTGGATATATTCTTAACAAAAAAGCTGGAGAAATAAAGCTAACAAATATTTTTGATGCTGTTGATGAAAAAGTAAAAACAGTTCAATGTAAAAAAGACTCAAAAAAAGGATGCAATGGAAAAGCAACAAAATGTATTACCCATAATCTTTGGGATGAACTTGAAAATCATATTAATAACTTTTTTGAAGAAAAAAGCTTAGAGGATTTAGTTAAAAATAATAATGAAAGAAACGTTTAAAAATGGACACTAGAGAAAAAGACATAGAAAATTTAAAAGATTATAAATACGGTTTTACAACTGATATTGAAAATATTAAAGCCCCTAAAGGCCTAAACGAAGATACGATTAAATTTATTTCAAATATTAAAAAAGAACCAAAATGGATGTTAGATTTTAGATTAAAAGCTTTTGAAAGATTTAAGCAACTAAAAGAACCAAATTGGCAAAAACCTAAATATCCAAAAATTGATTATCAAGATTTATATTATTATTCAGCTCCTAAAAGCATGAAAGATAAGCCTCAAAGTTTAGATGAACTTGATCCCAAGCTTTTAGAAACTTATAAAAAATTAGGTATTCCCTTACAGGAACAGGCAAGACTAAATGGTATTGCAGTTGATGCAGTATTTGACTCTGTTTCTGTTGCAACAACCTTTAAAGAAGAATTAACTAAACAAGGGATAATTTTTTGTTCTATGTCTGAAGCAATACAAAAACACCCTGAATTAGTAAAAAAATATTTAGGTTCAGTAATTCCAACAACTGACCATTTCTTTGCTACTCTTAATTCTGCAGTGTTTACCGATGGTTCATTTGTATACATTCCAGAGGGAATTAAATGTCCCATGGAACTTTCAACTTATTTTAGAATAAATGCATCTGAAACTGGACAGTTTGAAAGAACATTAATAATTGCCGACAAAAATAGTTATGTAAGTTATTTAGAAGGCTGCACAGCTCCTATGAGAGATGAAAATCAATTACATGCTGCAAATGTAGAATTGATAGCCTTAGATGATGCGGAAATTAAATATTCAACAGTACAAAATTGGTATCCTGGTGATGAAAATGGCAAAGGGGGTATATATAACTTTGTAACTAAAAGAGGATTATGTAAGGGCAAAAATTCTAAAATATCTTGGACACAAGTTGAAACAGGATCAGCTATAACCTGGAAATATCCTAGTTGCATTTTAAAAGGTGACAATTCAATTGGTGAATTTTATTCAATTGCAATTACTAACAATCACCAAAAAGCAGACACTGGAACAAAAATGATTCATTTAGGTAAAAATACTAAAAGTAAAATAATTTCAAAAGGAATTAGTGCTGGACACTCTGATATGACTTATAGAGGTTTAGTAGATATTAATTCAAAAGCAAAAAATTCAAGTAATTACACACAATGTGACTCTCTATTGATGGGAAACAAATGTGGAGCACACACAGTCCCTTATATCAAAAACAAAAACTTTGACTCAAATATAGCTCATGAGGCAACCACCTCAAAAATAAGTGAGGAGCAACTTCATTATTGTCAACAAAGAGGATTAAATGCTGAAGAAGCGGTGGGATTAATTGTTAATGGATTTTGCAAAGAAGTATTACAACAGTTGCCTATGGAGTTCGCTGTCGAAGCTCAAAAGCTGGTGGGAATAAGTTTGGAAGGAAGTGTGGGTTAATGCTTAAAATTAATAATTTGAGCGCAAATATTGAAGATAAATCAATATTAAAAGGTCTTTCTTTAAATATAAAACCTGGAGAAGTGCACGCTATTATGGGACCTAATGGATCAGGTAAAAGCACCTTGTCTAATATTTTGTCGGGTAAAAAGGGTTATGAGATTTCAGGAGAAGTTCTATTTGAAAATAAAAATTTATTTGAGCTTGAGACAGAACAAAGAGCACATAAAGGAATATTTTTAGCTTTTCAATACCCATTAGAAATACCAGGGGTTAATACAAATATTTTTTTAAAAACTTCTTTAAATGCAGTTAGAAAAGCCAGAGGTGAAAAAGAACTTGATGCCATCGAATTTTTGAAACTTGTAAAACAAAAAGCTAAAGAATTAAAATTTGATGAAGAAAAGTTAAATAGACAACTGAATGTTGGTTTTTCAGGGGGTGAAAAAAAGAAAAATGAAATTTTGCAAATGTCACTATTAACACCCAAATTATCAATATTAGACGAAACTGACTCTGGTCTAGATATTGATGCATTAAAAATTGTCTCTGAAGGTGTAAATACTTTGAGAAATAAAAATAATTCTTTTTTAATTATAACTCATTATCAAAGATTACTAGATTATATCAAACCAGATTTTGTGCATGTATTAATGAATGGAAAAATAATTAAGTCTGGTGGTTCAGAATTAGCTTTAGAGTTAGAAAAAAAAGGATATGAAAATTTTAATTAAATGACAGAACAAATTAAGATAGATTTTGAAAAAACAATTAAAACTTCAGCTTTTTCTGAAAAGGATACTGAATTTAAAAAAGATTTTTTAAACAAATTTATAGCAAAGGGATTTCCAAGTAAAAAATTTGAAAATTGGAAATTTTTGGACCTTAATCAAATTATTAAAAAAAATATTAGTAAATTGAGTTTTTATAATGATTACTCATCGTCTAATAAAATTGATACATCAATTTTTATAGATGGATTTGAACACAATAAAATTTTTTTTATAAATGGAAAAGTTGAAAAAATAGATTTTACTTTTGAAGATGAAGATAAAATAGAAATTAATGAAGAATCTAAACCTCAAAAAAAATTTGAAAATAATAATTCTTTAATTGATCTTAATAGTGCGTTTACAAACAAAAGTTATAAAATTTTAGTCAAAGAAAATTATTCATTTAATAAACCATTAATAGTTTATCACACAACTAATGATAAAATTAAGTCTAAAAATATTAATTTAAGATTAGAATTTGAGTTAGAACAAAATAGTTCTTTAAGACTTATAGATTTTTTTAAAGATAAGTCTAAGAACAATTTTATAAATATTTTTTATAATTTTGATCTAAAAAAAGATGCGATTTTGAAAAATTATAAAGTTGATAAGACTCAAAATAGTAATATCAAATATTCATTTAATAATATTAACCAAGACGAAAACAGTGTTTCTGAAACTTTTATATTATCTGCAGGATCTGATTTTTTAAAAAATGAAATTAATTGTAATTTAAATGGAAATTACTCATCAGCATTTGTAAATGGTATTTTTTCATTAACAAATAATCAACAACACGAGATTAGAACAACGATTAACCATTTAACAGAAAGCACAAAAAGCTTTCAATTAATTAAGAGTGTCCTTGGAAAAGACTCCAAAGCGGTATATCAAGGAAAAATATTTGTTAACTCAATTGCACAAAAAACAGATGGTTATCAATTAAGTAAAGCTATATTGTTAGATGAAACATCCGAGTTTAATGCAAAACCAGAATTAGAAATTTACGCTGATGATGTTAAATGCTCTCATGGATCAGCGTCGGGAAGTCTAGATGAAAATTCAATATTTTATTTAATGTCTAGAGGGCTTAACTATCAACAATCTAAAGAACTTCTAATAAATGGATTTGTATTAGATGTAATTGAAAAAATTACTGATAATGAAATTAAGAATTTAGTTAAAAGAATAATTGGTTTAAAAGAATGAATATAGATAATATTAAAAAAGAATTTCCTATTTTTGATGAAAAAATTCAAAATAATGATTTAGTTTATTTAGATAGTGCTAATTCATCACAAAAACCAAAGATTGTGATAGATAAAATTAACGAATTCTACACAAAACAATTTTCAAATGTTGGAAGAAGTGTTCATTATTTGGCAGTTGCTGCTACAAATATGTATGAAAACACAAGGTCCTCAGTTCAAAAATATATTAATGCTAAAGATAAAAATGAAATTATTTTTACAAAAGGAGCAACAGAAGCACTTAATTTAGTTGCTAATACTCTAGGGCAAAAATATTTAGAAGAGGGAGATGAGATTATTTTAACAGAATTAGAGCATCATTCTAATTATGTTCCTTGGCATTATTTAAGAAAA
>Ga0209425_10001639_pt1 | contig 26035 bp, 29 predicted proteins | sample COG_05_FD_184749 | JGI IMG/M metagenome (GOLD analysis project Ga0209425, IMG submission 184749) | Pelagic Microbial community sample from North Sea - COGITO 998_met_05 (SPAdes) (version 2) | ecosystem: Environmental > Aquatic > Marine > Neritic zone/Coastal water | place: Helgoland, sampling...
CATCGCGATGACGCCCGACTTTCTTTCTTAAAAAATGAATGCCCGCCACTGCGGGCTTTATGCGTAATTGGGATATTAAAAAGCCATGTCAAAAAAAGATTATTACGAGGTTTTAGGTGCTTCTAAAGATGCAAGTGAAGCAGACCTTAAGAAAGCCTACCGTAAGTTAGCGATGAAATATCACCCTGATCGTGAGACAGGTGATGATGTTAAGTTTAAAGAGCTTAATGAAGCTTACGAAGTGTTGTCTGATAAAAGTAAGCGTGCAGCCTACGATCAGTATGGACATGCTGCTGTCAATCAAGGTGGCGGGCCTGGTGCGGGTGGTTTCCACGGCGGCGGCGCTGGCGGTTTTGATTTTGGCGATATGTTTGGCGATATTTTCGGTGATATCTTTGGCGGAGCCCAAGGTGGTGGTGGCGCAAGACGCGGTCAGCCTGGCGCTGATTTGCAATACACCATTTCCTTGAGTTTAGAAGAGGCGGTTCGTGGCTTGAGTCGTGAAATTACAATTGCAACGCTTGCGAAGTGTTCCGATTGTAATGGCAAAGGCGGCAAAAGTGTTGAAAAATGTGGCGACTGTCATGGCGCAGGCCGCATTACTATGCAGCAAGGTATGTTCTCAGTTCAGCAAACCTGTCCTACCTGTCGTGGAGCGGGGAGCGCCGTTAAAGATCCTTGTAAGTCGTGTCGCGGCGAAGGTCGTTCTAGGCGCGAAAAAACATTATCCGTTAAAATTCCGCCGGGTGTTGATACGGGTGATCAAATGCGTTTGTCAGCTGAAGGTGAAGCCGGTGCGCAAGGCGGACCCGACGGTGATCTTTACATCCAAATTCACGTAGACGAACATCCGATCTTTAAGCGTGATGGTTCAAACTTGTATTGCGAAGTGCCGATTGCCTATGCAACGCTTGTGACAGGTGGTGAGATTGAAGTGCCTACGCTCGATGGCGTAGCTAAATTGAAAATACCTAATGAAACACAGAGCGCTAAAATGTTCCGTTTGCGTGGTAAGGGCGTGAAAACTGCGCGCAGCAGTGCTGTTGGCGACTTGGTTTGCCGAGTAGTCGTTGAAACACCTGTAAAGCTGACAAAGGAGCAGAAAGAATTATTGAAGAAATTCCAGGCGTCTATTGATGAGAGCCCTAAAAAACATTCGCCTAAAAGTGCGGTTTGGTTGAAGGGTGTCCAACGTTTTTTTGAGACATTAAAATCATAAGAGAGGGAGTGTGCAATGAATAAGGTACCTATGACTGTGGCTGGCGAAAAAAAGTTGCGTGATGAGCTTGAGCACCTGAAAAGAGTGGAGCGCCCGAGCATTATTAAGGATATCGCCGTTGCCAGAGAGCATGGAGATTTAAAGGAAAATGCGGAATACCACGCGGCTCGTGAGCAGCAGGGTTTTATTGAAGGACGCATTCAAGAAATTGAAGGTAAGCTTTCCAATCTTCAGGTGATTGATGTGACTACAATCCCCAATAAAGGAAAAGTTATTTTTGGTGTAACTGTCACAATCGTTGATATTGATACCGACAAAACTGTCAAATATCAGATTGTTGGTGATGACGAGTCAGATGTGAGTGCTGGTAAAATCTCAGTGAACTCACCAATTGCACGCTCCCTTATCGGAAAAGAAGTAGGTGACATTGTCAGTGTGAATACACCAGCAGGTCTTGTAGAGTATGAAATTGAGGTTGTCGATTATATTTAATCGCCAACCTTTTCGCGGTACACAACAATAACATGGCCGATTGATTGAATGAGTGTACAGTTCAAGTTAGTGCAAATCGTATCGGTGATGTCTTTGCGAGCTGATTTATCAGCCGCATTGATGCGAATTTTGATGAGCTCATGATGACTTAATGCATTGTCTGTTTCATCTTGCACTTCTTGCGTTAGGCCTTTTTGGCCGATAATGATGATTGGTTTGAGGCTATGAGCCGTTTGGCTTAAGCGCTTGATAACTGATTTTGTAAGAGACATGATTAACCCTGGGTGTTTTAAATATGGCTAAGTCTAAGAGTAGTGGCCGTTGGTTGCAAGAACATTTCGATGATAAATACGTCAAAATGGCGCAGAAGGCGGGATACCGTTCTCGAGCTGTCTATAAATTAATCGAAATTCAAGATAAGTACGGTGTCTTCAAGCCTGGGCAGATCGTCGTGGACTTGGGCGCGGCGCCGGGTGGTTGGTCGCAAATCGCCATTCAATGGGTGAAGCCTAAAGGGAAAGTGATTGCCTTAGATCTGCTGGACATCGATCCCTTGACTGATGTGGAGTTCATACAGGGTGATTTTCAAGACGACGATGTGTTTGCTGCTTTGGAAGCCAAGGTTGATGGTAAGAAGATTGACGTGGTGATGTCAGACATGGCGCCTAACATGAGCGGCATGAAGGCTGTGGATCAACCTAAGCGAATGTATCTTGCTGAGTTAGCCTTAGATTTCGCCTTAAATCACTTGGGTAACAAGGGTTGTTATATCACGAAATTATTTCACGGTGTTGGGTTTGATCCCTATATTGTGGCCATGCGAAAAGCCTTTAAAAAGGTGGTTATTTTTAAGCCGGATGCATCACGTAGTCGGTCTAGTGAGGTGTATGCTGTAGGGATTGAGAAGCGATAATTCATTGTATCTCATTAATCTATAGGTTAAGCTATTTAAGGGCGTTTGTTTTTTTATTGCCCTATGTTAGAGAAGGTAAATTTGAGGGGATAGTGACTTGAGTGATATGGTCAAAACATTATTATTATGGTTAGTCATTGCTGTAATTTTAATATCAGTGTTCAATAATTTTGGACCAAGACAGGCTGATGAATTAAAGCTTAGCTACTCTCAATTTCTAAACGACATCGATCAAGGCAGTGTGACCTCTGTGACTATCGCAGAACAAGAGATCACAGGTGTTCTGCAAGACAAGCGTAGCTTCGATACTTACATGCCAATGCAAGATCCTTTCCTCATTAATCACTTAATGAAAAATGATGTTCAAATCACGGGTAAAGCGCCAGAGCAGCGCAGCTTGCTATTACAAATTTTAATTTCATGGTTTCCCTTCATTATTCTTATTGGCTTATGGTTGTTCTTTATGCGTCAGCAAACAGGTGGCGGTAAAGGCGGCGCCATGTCGTTTGGCCGGTCCCGTGCGCGTTTATTAGGTGAAGATCAGATCAAGGTAACGTTTGCTGATGTTGCCGGTTGTGAAGAAGCCAAAGAAGAAGTGAAAGAGTTGGTCGACTTCTTGAAAGATCCTACCAAGTTTCAAAAGTTAGGTGGCAGAATTCCAAGCGGTGTTTTGTTGGTTGGGCAGCCAGGTACAGGTAAGACTTTGCTTGCAAGAGCGGTAGCCGGTGAGGCGAAAGTGCCTTTCTTTACAATCTCGGGTTCTGACTTTGTTGAAATGTTTGTGGGTGTTGGTGCGTCTCGAGTGCGTGATATGTTTGAGCAAGCGAAAAAACAAGCGCCTTGTATTATTTTCATCGATGAGATTGACGCAGTCGGTCGTCATCGTGGTGCGGGTATGGGTGGCGGTCATGATGAGCGCGAGCAAACCTTAAACCAGTTGCTGGTTGAGATGGATGGTTTTGAAGGCAATGAGGGTGTGATTGTGGTTGCTGCTACCAACAGGCCTGACGTCTTAGATCCTGCGTTATTGCGTCCGGGTCGTTTCGATCGACAAGTGGTAGTTGGCTTGCCAGACATCCGCGGTCGTGAACAAATTTTAAAAGTTCATTTGCGTAAAGTGCCTGCGGCAGATGATGTCGATCCGCGTGTATTGGCGCGAGGAACTCCTGGGTTTTCAGGCGCTGATTTAGCAAACATTGTAAATGAAGCAGCATTATTTGCAGCCCGTGCGAATAAAAAACAAGTGACTATGGTTGAGTTTGAAAAGGCCAAAGATAAAATCATGATGGGGGCGGAGCGTCGCACCATGGTGATGAATGAAAAAGAGAAAGAATTAACAGCTTACCATGAAGCCGGTCACGCGATTGTGGGTTTATCGGTGCCTGATCATGATCCGGTGCATAAGGTGAGCATTATCCCAAGAGGGCGTGCCTTAGGTGTGACAATGTTCTTGCCAGAGCAAGACAGCTATAGTCATACAAAAGAAGCGTTAGAAAGTAAGTTGTCAAGTATGTTTGGCGGCCGAGTTGCCGAGCTCATTATTTACGGTGTTGATCAAGTGACAACGGGTGCCTCAAACGATATTCAAAGAGCCACTGAGATTGCGAGAAGCATGGTGACAAAGTGGGGATTGTCAGAAAAGCTAGGCCCTATCGTGTACGGTGAAGATGAAGGTGAGGTTTTCATTGGCGGGTCTATGGCCTCGCGCCCTAAAGATTTTTCAGAGAAAATAGCGACGGAAATTGATGATGAAGTGCGCATATTCATCGATCGAAACTATGACCGTGCTGAAACCATTTTGAAAGAAAAAATTGATATTCTGCATGCTATGGCTAAAGCCTTAATGCAGTATGAGACGATTGATAGAGAGCAGATTAGCGACATTATGTCGGGTAAACCTGCGCGTGAACCAAAGGATTGGTCTACGCCACCGACAGCAGCGCCTTCAGATCGCGGTCCCACTAAGGATGCTGATGATTTGAATAGAAGTGCTTCAGACCCTACAGAAGATAACACCTAGGACGTTTATGTCGAAAGAACGACAATATTTTGGTACGGATGGCATTCGAGGGCGCGTAGGCGCTTCCAATGTAAACCCTGAATTCATACTCAAGCTTGGCTGGGCCGTCGGAAAAGTGCTTGCACGAGAAGGCGAGAGCAATGTTTTTATCGGAAAAGACCCTAGAATTTCAGGCTATATGTTTGAAGCCGCTTTAGAGGCCGGTTTATCCGCTGCGGGCGTCGATGTGCATTTGTTAGGGCCTATGCCTACACCGGCGGTTGCTTTCCTCACGCGCGCGTTACGGGCCCAGGTTGGTATTGTTATCACGGCGTCCCATAATCCTTATTACGATAATGGCATTAAGTTTTTTTCCCAGTCAGGCACGAAGTTGCCAGATGAGATTGAGTTGGCTATTGAGGCGCAGTTAGCAGAGCCGTTTACTACCGTCGAATCTGCCAAGATTGGAAAAGCGCATCGCATGCTTGATGCTGCGGGGCGTTATATTGAATTTTGCAAAAGCACGCTTTCGCCTGATATAGATTTGAAAGGCTTAAAAATTGTTGTGGATTGTGCCAACGGTGCAACTTATAAGGTGGCGCCAAAAGTCTTTCGTGAATTACTTGCCGAAGTGGTTGCTATTTCGGTTGAGCCTAATGGTTTCAACATTAACGAAGGTTGTGGCGCAACCTCGACTGATTTGTTACGAAAAACCGTTCTGGAAGAAAAAGCAGATTTAGGCATTGCTCTGGACGGTGATGGCGATCGCCTCATAATGGTTGATGAAATGGGTAATGTTTTAGATGGCGACACGTTGCTTTACATTATCGCTAAATACACAAAGCGAGCTCCTGATGAAGGTGTTGTTGGAACACTCATGTCTAATTTTGGGTTAGAGAAAGCCTTTGACGATTTGAATATTCCATTTAAACGCTCGAAGGTCGGCGATCGTTATGTTGCTGAAATGTTGAATGAAACCGGTTGGGTGTTAGGTGGTGAGTCTTCAGGTCACATCATCTGCCGAGGATTTACAACGACGGGAGACGGAATTGTTGCAGCACTGCAAATATTGTCGATACTCTCACAGCAAGCCGGTTCATTAAGTGCGTTAGCAGGCCAATTGCAAAAGTGTCCGCAAGTGTTGATTAATGTGAAATTAAATGGCTCCTCGGGAGATCCTCTTAATAATGCGCAGGTTCTAGAAAGCGTTACGGCGGCAGAAACCGCGTTAGAAGGCAGTGGGCGTGTCTTGCTTCGCAAATCAGGCACTGAACCTTTGGTTCGCGTGATGGTTGAAGGTATTGATGGTGCCTTAGTTCAGTCATTAGCTGAAAATATCGCTGGCGTTGTGGAAAACGAAGTGGGGTAGTTTTTCCCGCGTTTCGATCTTAAATACGATACCTTTTTGCTTTTATTGCGGTTTTAAATTTCTTTCTTTTGACATGAATGTTCAAAGTGTTATAGTCCTCAACCAATAAAATATATACAAAAAAAGAGGTCAGTATGTTTTCACGCTTGTCACTTCCAAAGGCGCTTCCTGGGCATGATAAAGACTGGGTTAACCAGGATGCTACTTGTGCAGAGGTTCTTTCACGTGATATTCATTGGGATCAAATTCCTGATAAAGAGGTTAAAAAAATTATAAAAGGTGCTTTTCGAAGCTTAACTAGGTCATTAAAAGCGAAGACAGATTTCAGCATGGGTGGCACTACGGCCTCGATTGCGTTGCAAATTCCTTATAAGAAAGGAACGCGTGTTTTCTTCGCCAATGCTGGCGACTCCTGTGGCATGTTGCTAGCTAAGTCAGAGGAGAAGGATAAAGTTGATATTTTATCTCGCACGAAAGATCACGCAGCAAGTTGCCCTGAAGAGCAAGCGCGAATTATTGGCGCTGGAGGTAGGGTAGGTTTAGGAAAGAATGGTGTGATGCGCATTGTTGTTAATGGATTTCCAAGTTTAGCACCTTCGAGGGGGTTTGGGGATTATGGAGCTGAGCCTTCTCTTACGCACACGCCGATAGTCACAAAAAAAACTATTTCTCGATCCAGGAGGCAGTATGTGCGTGTAGCACATTTTTCTGATGGTATTTATAAAGCCCTTCCTGAGGGCTGGGTTTATAAATCACCAAAAAATCGTTATTTTGTTGAGGATGAACAAACGCGTGCGATTTCGAAAGTGGGGAGTCAGCGCTACCCAGGGGCGGTTTATATGCTGTCTGATACCGATCGGTTTGATAAAGAGAAAATTGAAGCCTCCTCTTGGGCACTTTTATCGAAAGATCCAAATAAGTGGTTAGAACGATTTTTAGTGGCTTCGCAGAAGAGCGCTCATGAGGATGCTTATGATATAGGAGTGGAGGATTCGGATGATACAACCGGGGAGGTTGTGAAAATCGCTACACCTGAATCCGGAGCGCTCTTGAGTGGCGTGTTTGATGGCCATGGTTTAAAAGGCGGAGAATTTTCGAAGTACGTGTCTGAAAACATTGGCAGTCATATTATGGATTATATTAAAAGGCATTGTCCGAAATATTCCAAAAAAGCCAAGGATGAGCCTTCTTTATTGCGCTTTTTTGTGAAGAACGTTGCTAACGGTATGGAAAAAGCAGTTTCTCCCGCGCTGTCTGACGCCGGTTTCTTTGAGGCATGTCATGAAGATGGGGCTGAGTTTAATCAAGGTGTTAGTGTTGAAGAGCCTGCGTTAAGGATTAGATGAGTTGATGGTAAGTATCACCCCTGCGAAGCAGGGGCGATAACATCGAGACAGACTACTTAGTTTTTAAAACCATGTCTTTAAGCTTTTTAAGAGCTCTAACTTTCAGAACATAATGCGCAGGCTTAGCCTTAAACATTGTTTCTTCGCCTGTGAAAGGGTTGATACCTTTACGGGCTTTCTTAGCAGGCTTGAATGTGCGAACGATTTTACATAGGCCTGGGATGGTGAAGTGACCAGCAGCGGCTTTAGGGCCGACTTGGCATTCGATAGCGTGTGAGAGTGACTCAAACATTGCGCTTACTTGCGACTTTGTTAAGCCTGTGTCATCAACGATATGGCTTACGATGCCTGACTTGGTCAATGGCTTCTTAACAGCAACAACTTTCTTAGTCGTTGTTTTCTTAGCAGCAGTTTTACGTGTTGCTTTTTTAGCGGTTGTTTTGCGAGTCGTTGTTTTACGAGCCGTTACTTTCTTTTTAGCTTTTGCTTTTACTGCAGGCTTACGCTTAGCAGTAGTTTTGCGAGTCGTCGTCTTCCTTTTCGCTTTCGCTTTTGTGGTAGCTTTTTTAACCATGGTAAATATCCCTCAATAGTGTTTAAACAAAATGTTCTTGGAAACTCAGTATAGAAAATACGTTAAAAATAACCAATCACACTACAAAAATAGCAGCTTTTGTCATTTACGGAAATGTTTTTTACCAAAAAAACGCAAAATAAACCGTTTATTTTCGCTTTATTTTACGTTTTTGTTTTTGAAATAAGCAAAACCCCTAAAATTCTAGTGTTTCTTGGGAAAATAGCGCAAAATAACCGGGGGTCAAAAGAGGAGTTTTTTAATGGAGTTTTACCAAAAACACGTGTTTTTCTGTACTAATTTGAAAGACAATGGCAAAAAGTGCTGTCAGGCGGCTGGTGCTAGCGAATTGAGCTTATATACAAAGTCACAGATTAAAGCTAAAGGCTTGCATGGTGCTGGTTCGATTAGGGTTAGTGATTCAGGGTGCTTGGGGCGTTGTAAGGCGGGGCCTAATATTGTGATTTATCCTGAGGGAGTCTGGTATACTTATGAAGATAAAAATGACATAGACGAGATAATACAAGAACATATCCTCAAAAACCGCGTTGTAGATCGATTATTGGTCAAAAAAGAACCCGTGTCCTGAGGCCTTTTAACATAAATACGAATTAAATAGTGACAAGCCCTTGTCAGATATGATTTAATTCTGTAAAATTTCGCGACTTTACAAGCGCTTATTACAGTTTTTGGAGCAGATTGAATGACTACATTTAGTGCAAAACCGGCTGAGGTTAAACACGATTGGTTTATTGTCGACGCAGACAACTTAACCTTAGGAAGACTCGCCACTGAAATCGCAACACGATTGCGTGGCAAGCACAAACCAGAATACACCCCTCACGTTGATACAGGCGACTACGTTGTTGTGATCAATGCTGAAAAAGTTCGTGTTACCGGTAAAAAAGCCGAAAACAAACTTTATCATCATCACACTGGCTTTCCCGGTGGATTGAAATCAATTACATTCGAAAAGCAAATGGCTAAAAAGCCTACAGCTGCGGTTGAATTGGCTGTCAAAGGGATGTTACCTAAAAACCCATTAGGCAGGCAGATGCTGCGTAAGCTGAAAGTTTACGCTGGTACGGATCATCCGCATACCGCGCAAGCGCCTGAAGTTTTAACCATAGACAAAAAAGAGACAGATAAATAATGGCAGATACACAATACTATGCAACTGGTCGTCGTAAGAGCTCAGCTGCGCGCGTTTTCTTGAGACCTGGCACAGGTAACATCATGGTTAACAACCGTGCTCTAGATGAGTATTTTGGCCGTAAAACAGCGAGAATGATTGTACGCCAACCGCTAGAAACTGTTGATATGTCAGGCAAATTTGATGTCTGGATCTCTGTTAAAGGTGGTGGAATCAATGGCCAAGCTGGCGCGATTCGTCATGGTATTGCAAGAGCTTTAGTTAAATATGACGAAGTTGACATTAAGGATGGCGAAGAGGTTTCTGATGAGCTCGTTACTTTCCGTAAGCGTTTAAGAGCTAAGGGCTTGTTAACTCGTGATGCTCGTCGTGTTGAACGTAAGAAAGTTGGCTTGAAGAAAGCGCGTAAGCGTCCACAATTCTCTAAACGTTAATTTTCAATATGCGATGGAAGGGGCTGATTTAAGCCCCTTTTAGCAAAGAAAAATGAATTTTTTTATGGTTACACTCATCTAAAGGAGTCCGGCGATGGCAGTCGTTGCAAGTAGACGCTCAGTTATCACGCTATATTCAGGGTCAAAAGATCTTTTTAGTCACCGGGTTCGCATCGTTTTAGCCGAAAAAGGCGTAGGCGTTGATGTAATCGAGGTCAATATGGACAGCAGGCCTGAGGAATTGATGGAAATCAACCCTTATGGCACCGTGCCAACACTTGTTGACCGTGATCTTGTCTTATATCGTTCGCAAATTATCATGGAATATTTGGATGAACGGTTCCCGCATCCACCTTTGTTGCCGGTTTATCCCGTTGCAAGAGCAAAATCTCGTTTGATGATTGCTCGCATCGATAAAGATTGGTATTCCTTGGTTGAAAAAATCCAGTTTGGTGATGAAGAGATTTCTCAAGGTGCTAGAAAGCAGCTTCAAGAGAGTTTATTGTCAGTGGTGCCTGTATTTATGAATTCTAAATTCTTCTTAAGTGAAGAATTTTCATTGATCGACTGCTGTATAGCCCCAATCCTGTGGCGTTTGCCTGCCTTAGGCATTGAGCTGCCTGCCTCAAAAGCCAAAGCAATTGATGCTTATGCTGAACGAGTGTTTGAACGTCAGGCTTTTCAAGCCAGTTTAACTGACGCTGAGCGGGAAATGCGCGAACAGTTCATCTGCTAGGAGCTTAAAGACCATGCTGCCACAAAAACCTTATCTTGTCCGTGCCTTTTATGAGTGGATAATGGACAGTGATTGTACTCCATATTTATTAGTCGATGTAACAATTCCGGGTACGGAAGTGCCCCAAGAATACGTTGAAGACGGTGAAATAGTGCTTGATGTATCAACATCAGCTGTGACAGGGTTAAACATCAGTAACCATAAGGTCGAGTTTCAAGCGACATTCGGCGGTATTCCTAAGTCTATCATCGTGCCTATGCAGGCTATCTTGGCCATTTACGCCAATGAAAATGGTCGTGGCATGGTCTTTAATCTTGAAGAAGATGAAGGCGATGATGATCCGTTTCCACCAGAAGATAATGACAAGAAATCTGGTGACACAAGTGACGATAAAGGAAAGGGCGATGGCAAGAAAGCATCGCACTTAACACTCGTAAAATAGTCCGGTGTCTTCAACAAAATCCATTACAATTCGTACGCCTCAGCTCTGCGATGCAGCTGAGGTTCTCACTTTAATTCATGAATCACATTCCTTCTTAACGCCTTGGGTTGTTGCGCCTACGACTGACATTGAGTTTATGCTCTATTGTCAGCGTATTAAAAGCGACAACAGCTACGTTGGCTACCTTGTCTGCGATCAAAATCAAATAGCCGGCATTATTAATGTGAATGATATTGTGCGAGGATCCTTTCAATCAGCTTCCATCGGGTTTTATCTCTTCTCAGGCTATACTGGCAAGGGGGTGATGAGCGCTGGCTTACAGCTGGTGCTTCAAGAAGTGTTTGCAACGCATCAACTTCATCGAATTGAGGCGAATATCCAGCCTAAGAATCTATCCTCAATACACTGTGTTCAGCGCAATGGTTTTGTTAAAGAGGGCTTTTCAGAGCATTTTTTAAAGGTGAATGATGATTGGCGAGATCATGAGCGTTGGGCGATTACGCGAGAAATTTGGGAAAAAGGTTAGCTTGGGGTTACCATCGGCACAATGCCGATGGTCAGTATTGCTTGTTTTAGCTTTACCAGTTCTGTATCGATAGGTTTCGCGTTTCCTCGCTATTTTCTGAGCCACTATTTTTAGTGTGTCTACCCAGCATTCCTGCGGAGCTAAAAAGGGTGCAAGCAGATAGGAGTAACCCTCCTAAGGCAAGAGCGTTATTACTGGTTTGATTATGTTGCCCTACAATTGCATCAGAGTAGGGGTCTTCAGTATATTCAGGGGCGCGCCAGCCACGGAATTCGCAGATATCTTCTTTGATGGCACCACAGTAAGTATGTCTGTTTTCTGTGCTTGCACAGAATAGCGCAAGATCATCATAAATTCCATGGGAGGGCGGTGAGGCGTGAGTCTCGCTGCACGGGCTCCCATCACCAAAATAATATTGGCCATTTTCAGGGTTGGTTTCTATTGTCCAATCAGTCATAAGTCTATTCCAGTTAGAATCTAATGCCTTAAATTCATTCGTCTGAGGAAAGTTGTTAACCAAGTATCTTGTTGTGATAAATAGACTGGGCAAGCTTGCAAGGGCTAGAATTCCGAAGATGTAAAAGCTGCAGCGGGATTTTTTGGTCGTTACTGGGGGCTGGGTTTTTTCTTTCTCAGTATTTGCGTGGGCTTCACCGAGTTCCACAAAATGTAGATAGTCCTCTTTTAAGAAGAGTTCTTTCATTTCATGATTTTTATTTTGTGGGTTTTACATTTTTCTTCCTTTGAGTTTGTTCAAGAGATCATATGATCTTGCTCTGCTTGAGATATGAAAAGTTCAATTAATGCGTTAAAATAATCGAATAAATCGATATAAAAATACGAGGTTTGGCTTTGAGGGCACTTAAAGTCACGATGGATCAATGGGTAATGTTTCAAGCTGTTGTAGAGACGGGTAGTTTTTCAGGTGCCGCGGAGAAGCTGCATAAAAGTCAATCGACGATAAGTTACGGGTTGACAAAAATGCAATCAAAACTTGGCGTTATTTTGTATGAAATTAAAGGTAGAAAGGCAGTCCTAACCGAAGCCGGGAAGAAAATGCACACACACGCAGAGCGATTAACGCGTATTGCTTATGATATTGAAGAGTGCGGTCGTGACATGGTGGAAGGTTTGGAGTGTGAATTGAATTTTGTATTCGATGGTATGTTGCCTCGTAAGATTCTATTGCAGATGTTAGCTGAATATGGGGCACTTAATTCTGTAACGCAATTGAATGTCAGTGAAGGGCTTTTATCAGGTCCTACTCAAGCCCTGGAAAGTGGCGCTGCTGATATTGTAATAACGTCACACGTGCCGCCTAATTTTGTGGGTTATAAGTTATTAGATATTGAAACGATTCCCTGTGCGCATGAAGACAGTGAATTGCATGCTTTTGGTAGACCGATCAATATGAATGATCTTACTTCGTATCGTAATATTATTGCGAGGGATTCTGGCACAATCAATCGTACTGAAGGTTGGTTGGGTGCGACTAAAAGTTGGAAAGTAGACTCCTTATCACTTAAGCGGGATTTAATGTCGGCAGGTGTTGGATTTGCCTGGGCGCCTAAATATGTGGTGCATGATTCTAGTAATCCATTAAAACCGTTAGAGATGTTAGAAGGTGGTTGTCGTACCGTTCCCTTATATGTGGCGTCACAATCGATTGAAACCTTAGGGCCGTCAGGAAAGCAGTTGCTTGAAGTGATAATGCGCTACGCGACTTAAGCTAAACGGTCCTTTGAATGGGGGACAGTGTTGTATGTATGTACTCAAACATAGTGACAACCTGTTTAACGCCGTTCGTTTGTCTAGCAAGGTCGATAGTGAGGTCGGCTTGATCTCTTTCGAGTTTTCCTAGCAAATAAACAACATTATCTACGGTGACAACTTTAATGTTTGACGCATCGAGTGTACGTTTGGATATGATGGATGATTTAACTTTGGTGGTAATCCAGGCGTCATTGATATCTGTTGCAATAGAGGTGGGTTCGCCAATGGTGATAAAGTTATATAAACGTTTTATGTTAGGCACTGTTTTTGCAATTTGAATGATTTGAGCTCGTTGTTCTTTCGTTTTAGCTTGTCCTGAGAGTAATACCATGCTGTCGAATGTTGCTATTGATATGTTGGAGTTTTCATAGGTTTCAGGAAGTGAGTAAATCGCACTTTCAATCTGCACTGCTATATAGCGATCGTTGATGCCGCGTTCAACACGGTAGTGATCGTACGCAAGGCCGGCGCCCGTGACAGCCATTCCAGTGCAGCCCTGCAGGTAGAGAGTGAAGAGGCAAACAATCCAGATCCTTGGTTTCATTTTCTCACCTATTTTAAGCGGTAGTTTGCAAAGTTGTATCTTCTGTGTAATCAAACAACGTAACGACTTTCTTTACGCCCTTCACGCGTCGGGCTGCATTGGTTGCGCCATCGGCTTGTGCGGGTGAAACGTATCCCATTAAGTAGACGACACCGTTTTCAGTCAATACTTTTACGTCAGCAGATTGAACTTCTTCATCAGAGATAAAAGCGCTTTTAACGGCGGTTGTTGTCCACGAATCTTTAGCTTGAATTGATTTTTTTGTTGGCTGAGCCACATTAAGTTGATTATAAACGTTGAGGACGTCATCAGTGTCGTTAATCACGGCTGTTATAGTGTTTCTGTATTCTTTGGTTGGCACTTGCCCTACAACTAAGACATTTCCATGGAAAGCGGTTAACACGATATGACTGTCGCGATAAGGCGCGGTGCTGGTTGGTACTTCAGCGGCATTGTCCTTGATGCTGCCGTAAGCTTGGTAAATGATAGTTTGGTCTTGTAGGCGTGCATCTATGTTATTTCGATCATAGGCTGCAAACCCAGCTAAGGCGATGCCGGAGACAACGGCTGCGCCGCAGCCTTGTAATAATAGGCAAGATAATAGGATACCCAATAATTTTTTCACGACGTTAATCTCCTTGTCCAAATAAGCGTAAGTCAATGAGGTCACACAGGCAATGTATGATTAACAAGTGTGTCTCTTGAATACGTGCGGTAACTTGAGAAGGCACTCGCACCTCAACATCGTGTGGTTGAATCATATCGGCTAAGTCGCCACCTTCGCGTCCTGTGAGTGCAACGATATGCATGCCTCTTTCGTGTGCGGCAGCCATTGCGCGCAATACGTTGGCAGAATTTCCACTGGTTGATATTGCCAGTAAGACATCTTCAGGTTGGCCTAGCGCCCGAATTTGTTTGGCAAAAATATCGTCGTAACTGTAGTCGTTACCAATGGCTGTAATTGTGGCAGTATCGGTGGTGAGGGCAATAGCCGGTAGGCTAGGGCGTTCTGTTAGGTAGCGATTTAAGAGTTCAGAAGAGAAGTGTTGGGCATCACATGCCGAGCCACCATTTCCGCAGCTCAATATTTTCCGGTCATTAAGGAGGGCGCCGACAATGACATCAGCTGCTGCTGAAATGGAATCTGGAAGAATGTCGGCGGCAGCGATTTTGGTCTGAATGCTATCGCTAAATTGTTTTTTAATGCGGTCCAGGGTATCCATGTTTTTTCCTTTAAAGCTCTTCAAAAGCGTGTTGGCACCATTCCAGGTGATGTTTTCCTTCACGCAGTGTAACACCGACCACATCAAAACGACAAGGTAGGTGCTCGAATAGGCGGTGCTCTTTGAGGTAGGCATAAGCGGTCAATATGATCTTTTGTTGCTTCCGTCGATCAACGGTTTCAAAGGGATGACCGAACTCGAGGCTGGTTCGCTGGCGAACTTCAACAAAAACAATGGTTTGTTTCTCCTGCATGATGATGTCGATCTCGCCAAAGCGGTTGTGATAATTGCGCGCGAGCAGTCGCAAACCCTGTTTTTTGAGGTGTTTTTCAGCCATGGATTCAAATATTGCCCCGGGCGATTTCCTTGATAATAGTTTAAACATTTTGTAGCTAAGTCCATTTGATGTTACAGTGATCCCATGACTAATTTAGGTATATTATACATCGTCCCCACACCCATTGGTAACTTGGGTGATATGACTCACCGAGCGGTCGAAGTGTTGTCTTCGGTTGATCTTATTGCCTGTGAAGACACTCGCCATACTACGCCTTTACTGAAGCACTTTGGTGTTGAAGCATCAACGGTTTCATTACACTCTCATAATGAGAGCTCTAAAAGTGAATACTTGCTCGGACGCTTAAAAGAAGGTGTTAATATTGCTGTGGTTTCAGATGCCGGTACTCCGTTGATTCATGATCCAGGGTATGAATTGGTTGTATTGGCTAGAGAGCATGGCGTTCAAGTGGTGCCCTTACCGGGGGCTTGTGCGCTGATTGCAGCGTTAAGTGTCTCAGGGTTGGCGTCAGATCGATTCATGTTTGAAGGTTTTCTACCCTCTAAATCAGTTGCACGAAAGAAAGTGTTAGAAGAGTGTCGCTACGAAACACAAACCGTTATTTTTTATGAAACACCTCATAGAATTTTAGCGAGCTTGAAAGACATGACTGAAGTGTTCGGTCCTTTACGACATGCCGTTGTTGCGCGTGAGTTAACGAAGCTTCATGAGGACATTTTTAGTGGCCCACTTGAAGATTTAGTTGTCATGGTTGAGAACGATCCCAATAAGCAAAGAGGGGAGTTTGTTGTGTTGGTGAAGGGGTTTTCTAAGAAAATGCTTCATGACATTTCGGTGAGTGATGAGAGCGTATTAAAGCCGTTGTTGTCAGAGTTGCCGTTAAAGCAGGCTGTGAGTTTAGCGGTTAAAATCACAGGTCACCAAAAGAACCACCTTTATGATTTAGCCCTTACATTAAAGTAGTCTCGCTCAAAAATAGTTTAGATATTAGGTGCCCATCTGCGTTATACTCCTCCCCGAGTCAGCTAAGCAATCGCTGTAAATCTTTGATTTACGGAGGAAAGTCCGGGCTCCATAGGGCGAGGTGCCAGGTAACTCCTGGAGGACGTGAGTCTATGGCAAGTGCCACAGAAAATATACCGCCTATCTTTGATAGGTAAGGGTGAAATGGTGCGGTAAGAGCGCACCGCGCTTGTGGTAACATAAGTGGCAGGGTAAACCCCACCTGGAGCAAGACCAAATAGAAACTAATTGGCGCGGCCCGTGCTTAGTTTGGGTAGGTTGCTTGAGGCGCATAGCGATGTGCGTCCCAGATAAATGATTGTTCACGACAGAACCCGGCTTATCGGCTGACTCAATTCTACAGTGATGACGAAAACTCCCAAACACTCAAAAATGAACACAAAAACCATTCATAGAAAATTACCGTGGAACAAGGTATTTGCTTTATACGTCTGGATTAATTCTTGACACATAGCATAAAAAATGGCTATAGTGGCTAGAAGTGGTAAGAACTAGCAGGAAAGTGGAACAAAGTGGTTTTTTGCTGGTTACTAAAGACCCAACAGAATGCGCTTGCACATAATCTTAACAGGGTTTTCAAGCGTTAGGGGGATAGATAGTGTTTCGTGGAATTAATGCAGTCAACATTGATGAGAAAGGACGGTTCGCGGTGCCCACTCGGCATCGCGAGCGTCTGAAGCTCGACTGCGATAATCACACGGTAGTCACAATAGACACTGAAGAGCGCTGCCTACTTTTATACCCCTTGGCAGCGTGGGAAAAAATTGAAGCAAAATTATCACAGTTACCCAGTTTTAATGCGGGTGCCCGCCGAATTCAGCGGTTATTGATAGGGCATGCGACAGATATTGATATTGATGCAGGTGGCCGAATTTTATTGCCACCATTGTTACGAGAATACGCAAATCTTGATAAAAAGCTCATAGTGCTAGGTCAAGGCAATAAGTTTGAGCTTTGGGATGAAGCAAGTTGGCAAGCACGACGTGATAGCTGGCTAAATGAAAAGATGGATGGCGGGAACAGCCTACCAGACGAAATACAAACGCTATCTCTTTAGTTGCAATAATTGAAGAGCCAAGGATGAGAAGATGAAAGGAAGCGAGACACTACATCATTCAGTCTTATTGACTGAAGCCGTTGACTACTTGGTCACAGAGCCAAGTGGTGTCTATATTGATGCGACCTTTGGCCGTGGAGGCCACTCCCGGGAAATCCTCAAAAAACTAAGCGCAGATGGCGCATTAATTGCGTTAGATCGTGATCCAGATGCGATTGCTGCAGCACAGGCATCAGAGTTTTCAGGTGATGCACGTTTCACTATTGTTAAATCACCTTTTGCCCAGCTGGCAAACATTATTGATGAAAAAAAACTAACAGGTAAAGTTACCGGAATCTTAATGGATCTTGGTGTTTCATCTCCGCAATTGGATGATGCGCATCGAGGTTTTAGTTTCTTGCGTGATGGTCCGCTTGATATGCGAATGGATCCTACGCAAGGTGTTTCTGCAGCAGTTTGGTTGTCAGATGTAGACGAGAAGTCTTTGGCGGACGTACTCAAAGTATACGGTGAAGAGCGACATGCCTCCCGCATAGCGCGTGCTATCCTTAGTGCGCGAGAGCTATCACCCATTACGACAACCAAACAACTCGCAGACATCATTGCAGCAGCGTCACCTTCTTTTGAAAAGAACAAGCACGCAGCAACGCGTTCTTTTCAAGCAATTCGCATTTTTATTAATGGCGAGTTAGATGAGGTGAAAGCGTGTTTGGAGCAGTCGCTTGATGTCTTGAGTTTAGGTGGGCGAATTACAGCGATAAGCTTTCATTCGTTAGAAGATAGAATCGTGAAGCAATTTTTTCAAAAAGAATCTAAAGGGGAGGAGCCTCCTAGAGGGTTGCCCTTACGTGAGTCTGAAATCAAGCGCAACATACGTTTAAAATTAGTGAGCAAAGCCCTTAAGGCAAGTGAACAGGAAGTTCAATATAATCCACGCGCTAGAAGCGCGGTACTAAGGATAGCGGAGAAAACAGCATGAATGCAGCAGTGAAAACAATCAGAAAGGGAGCTCTAACGGGCGTTGGTGCTTACGAGCTCGCTTGGGTAAGAAGGAATATTGCATTATTGATAATGTGTGTTGCCATCTTTGTATCTGCTTTGAGTGTCATTTACGCTACGAATGAAACTCGTGGTTACTATGCAACATTGCAGGCTCAGCAAAATGAAAAACAAATGTTGCACGTGGAGTGGGGCAAGTTGCTATTAGAGCAAGGCACCTGGGTGTCACAAGCGCGTGTTGAAGATGTGGCTAAAACTTATCTTGATATGCACGTGCCGCGGAAGAAACGAATGATTATAGTGGCGTAGTGAAATATTTTGATCAACCCAAAGCAGTAAAAGTTTATAAGTGGCGATATTATGTCGTTGTTGTTCTGTTATCCCTTTGTTTTTTAGGTCTTATCGGCCGCATGTTTCAATTAACCATTTTCGATAGAGCCTTTTTGCAGAAGCAAGGTAATGCGCGTTCAATTCGTGTTGTGAAAACCCCAGCGTATCGAGGTATGATCACCGATCGTAATGGCAAGCCTTTAGCAATTAGCACGCCGGTTAATTCAATTTGGTTGAACCCCCAGGAGTTTGAAAATACCCCTGAAAATATGTTGGTGTTGCACAACCTCTTGGGCTTAACGGTTAAGCATGTTAATGCGCTATTAGAAAATAATAAAAAGCGCGAGTTCGTTTACCTGAAGCGTCGTATTTCCCCTATTATTGCCAATCAGATTAAAGAGGCAGGTCTTAAGGGAATTTATTTGCAAAAAGAATACCGCCGTTATTATCCCAATGCAGAAGTGACTTCTCACTTGTTGGGATTAACCAATATTGATGACCAAGGTCAAGAAGGTATTGAGCTCGCGTTCAATGATGCGCTAAGTGGTAGGCCGGGTGAAAAAATTGTATTGAAAGATCGCATGGGTCATACCGTTAAGGAGATTGATCAAGCTCGCGCGCAATTTCCAGGTCATGATTTAGCGTTGAGTATTGATCAGAAAATTCAATATTTAGCGTTTGAATCTTTAAAAGAAGCGGTTGATCAATATAAAGCAAAAGCAGGGTCGGCGCTTGTGTTGAATGTTAAAACCGGTGAAGTGCTCGCAATGGTGAACCAGCCTGATTTCAATCCAAATTCACCAACACACTCTATGGGGGCTAATTATCGCAATCGAGCAGTAACAGATATCTTTGAGCCAGGCTCTGTGATGAAAGCGTTTAGCTTGGCATCCGCTATTGAGAGCGGTGAGTATGAGCCTGAGACTATTGTCGACACACATCCAGGCTGGTTTACAGTGGGGCGAAATCGTGTGAGTGAACTCCATGGTGATTACGGCGAAATATCCGTATCTGATATTTTAAAACATTCCAGCAATGTGGGTGTTGCAAAAATTGCATTGTCATTGCCGCCTGAAAATTTACATGACTTTTTAGGGGTGATGGGTTTTGGAGAGAGTACAGGCAGTGGGTTTCCTGGTGAACGTGATGGATATTTAGTAAATTACTCTCGCTGGCCTGATATTGCGGTATCAACACTTGCGTTTGGTTACGGCGTCTCAGTCACGCCGTTGCAGCTTGCGAGTGCTTATGGCATTTTAGCCAGTGGCGGAATCAAGTATCCAATTTCCTTAACGAAAGTTGCAGAAAAGCCGCAAGGTGAGAGAGTTTTACCAGAAGAGGTTGCGGCAAAAGTTTTGAAAATGCTAGAGTCCGTTATCAGTAAAGACGGTACTGGCAGAAATGCCCGTATTACGGGTTATCATGTTGCGGGAAAAACGGGAACCGCGAGAGTTGCAATCCCGGGCGGATATGATCATCATCGTCATGTGGGTTCCATGGTCGGTATTGCGCCTGCGAGTGATCCTGAGTTAGTTGTTGTTGTCGTCATTTTTGAGCCGACAGTGAAAGGGTATTATGGCGGCGTTGTTGCAGGCCCTGCATTTTCTAAAATAATGAGCGGCGCTTTGCATATTCTAAAAATTGCCCCAGATGATGTGGGATCATTAAATATTGTATCGTAGTGTGGATAAATTAAATGTTGGAAAGTGTCACACAAGCATCTAGCGCTAAGGCTCTTAACCCAACGGGTTTTTCAATTGACAGTCGAACGCTTCAAAAAGGTGAAGTGTTTTGCGCCATTGCCGATGGTGTGACCTACATTACTGAGGCAATATCGCGTGGCGCTAGTTGCGTTTTGTTCGATTCAAACCTCACCTTTTCCTCTGACGATTTATCGGTTCCTGCATATCCAGTCGATAACTTGCAATCTAATATAGGCTCACTTGCCTCTTCATTTTATGGAAATCCATCGAAGCAGCTCTCTATCGTTGGGGTGACAGGCACTAACGGAAAGACAACGGTGAGTTGGCTGGTAGCCAAAGCGTTGGTAGCATTAAAGAATTCTTGTGCCGTTATGGGGACCTTGGGGAATGGGTTAGAGGGTGATGTGGTAGCCTCATCTCTCACAACGCAAGACCCGGTGAGCTTGCAGAAACAATTAAAGTCCCTCCTTGAGGCGGGTGCAACACATGTTGCGATGGAGGTCTCATCGCACGCAATAGATCAATGTCGGGTAAGCGGTGTGAATGTTGATGTTGGTGTCTTTACTAACCTTTCCCGTGATCATTTGGATTATCATAAAACGATTGAAGTGTATGCTGAGGTAAAGCGTCGCTGGTTTTTAGAGTTTAACTTAAAGAATGCCGTGATCAATGTTGACGATAACATGGGGCGAGATCTCTTTAATCAAGTGTCGAACATAATGCCTGCCTATTCTTACAGTGTGTGCGCAAATAAACCGTCAGCGCATATTTGGGTTAAATCATTTGACTCGTCTCGATGCGGTACCCATATTGTTGTTGGCACTCCGATGGGGGATTGTCAGATACAATCCCAGTTGCTTGGGCGTTTTAATATCGACAACATGCTAGCCGCTTTAGGCGCGTTGTTGCTGTTGGGGGTTTCGCCTAAAGAAGCAGCAAGCGCGCTATCTTTGATTCAAAATATTCCAGGTCGAATGGAATGGCGAAAAAGTATAAAAGGCAAAACGGCAGTGATAGACTATGCGCATACGCCGGATGCGTTATCGAGCGTGTTGGGCGCGATTCAGGGTTTAAAAAACGATGGTCGCCTTATTTGTGTATTTGGTTGCGGCGGTGATCGTGATACAGGTAAGCGCGCGGAGATGGCACGCATCGCTGAGCAGTTTTCAGATTGTGTGATTGTGACGGATGATAATCAGCGTACCGAAAAGCCTGAGGCGATATTCAAAGATATTGCTAGCGGTTTTTTGAAAGCTGATGCGATACAAATGATACATGATCGAAAGCACGCGATAGAATCAGCGTGGACGATGGCTTCAGATACAGACATTATAGTGATTGCGGGCAAGGGGCATGAGACGCATCAAATTATTGGACATGAATATTTACCGTTTAGTGACGCCGACGTTGTGCGGTCATTAATTGAGACAGAAAATAAGGAGTTATAGAAAATGTTATATTGGTTATTTAATTATTTGGAAACATTTCATCATGGGTTCCAAGTGTTCCACTATCTATCTTTGCGGACCATTTTATCCACCTTAACGGCATTAATGTTGTCTCTAGTTTTAGGGCCTTTTGTGATAAGGGGGCTTGTACGTTATCAGTTAGGTCAAGTCGTTCGTGCAAATGGTCCGGAATCACATTTGAAAAAGTCAGGAACGCCAACGATGGGTGGTTTGCTGATTGTGGTTGTGTTGCTACTCAGCACCTTACTGTGGGCTGATTTGAGTAATCTGTATGTGGCGCTTATTTTAATGGTATTAGTGGGTTTTGCGTTTGTCGGTTGGTTCGATGATCATCTTAAAGTTGTTAAGAAGAGCTCAAATGGGTTATCGGCACGGTGGAAGTTATTGCTCCAATCTATTCTCGCATTGGTTTTTGGCGCTGTTCTCTATTTTACAGCGACAGAGCACACGGATACAGCTTTGTTGATTCCTTTTTTCAAAAATTATTATTTATTCTTAGGTCCGTTTTTCTTTTTCATGGTTTATTTTGTTGTTGTGGGAAGTTCAAATGCCGTGAACTTGACTGACGGTTTAGACGGGTTAGCAATTTTGCCTGTCGTGCTCATCGGAGGAGCGCTGGGTATCTTCGCTTATGTAACCGGTAACGTGAATTTGTCTGAGTATTTAATCATTCCCTATGTTTCAGGTGTTGGTGAGTTATCTATTTTCTGTGGTGCTTTAGTCGGGGCAGGGCTGGGGTTCTTATGGTTTAATACGTATCCCGCGCAAGTGTTTATGGGTGATGTCGGTTCTTTAGGTTTAGGTGCGGCGCTGGGTGCGGTTGCTATTATGGTGAGGCAGGAGTTGATCTTTTTCATCATGAGCGGTGTTTTTGTCGCGGAAACAGTATCCGTGATTTTGCAAGTGGCGCATTTTAAGAAAACGGGTAGGCGACTCTTTAGAATGGCGCCGTTGCATCATCATTATGAGTTAAAAGGGTTAGCAGAGCCTAAGATCATAGTCAGATTTTGGATTATCACTTTTGTCTTAGTCTTGCTGAGTCTGGCCACCTTAAAATTACGATAATGAAAATTATTGTCGGTTTAGGAAAAACGGGGTTATCCATTGCTTCTTTGTTTGTACGCGAGGATGTCGAGTTTGCTATCATGGACTCGCGACTAAATCCCCCTATGTTGAATGAGTTCAAAAAACTGGGTGTTGATGCGCCGTGTTACTTAGGTGGATTGAATTCTGACGTTTTATCTCAGGCCAGTGAAATAATTGTAAGTCCTGGTGTCTCGCTTCAAGAGAGTGCACTTAAGACGATTCCACTTGAAAGAATTATTGGGGATATTGAGTTGTTCGCGCGTCGGGCGACGGCTCCTGTTGTTGCTATCACGGGCACTAATGGGAAGTCGACTGTAACAACCTTGTTTGCCTCAATGTGCGAGTGCGCAGAAAAGCGTGTGCTTGTGGGTGGCAATATTGGTGCTCCGGTCTTGGATTTATTAAATCATTCTCTGCCAGATGTGTTTGTGCTAGAGTTGTCGAGTTTTCAGCTGGCAGTCACCAGGTCATTGAAAACAAAGGCTGCAGTTATTTTGAATATCACTGAAGATCATCTCGATTGGCACGGCAGCATGGACTCGTACGTCAAAGCTAAGCATAAAATCTTCAATGGATGCGAGTCTCCTGTGATAAACGCACTTGATTCTACTGTTGTTCTGACATCAGCTGATGCTCCGCCTGTGTATTACAACGATGAAAATGCTAAGGGATTTTCTGTGAGTGAAAATCGCTATATCACCCTAGATGGGCGGCGAGTTTTAGACGTCAATGATTGCGATTATGCCGGTGCGCACTATGCGGAAAATGCAGTGGCAGCGTTGAGCTTGGGGCTTGTTTTTGACTTACCCTTAGACGCCATGCTGCAAGCCATCAATGCATTTAAAGGATTACCGCACAGAACTCAGTGGATAGATTGCATAGCAGGCGTTAATTGGTTCAATGACTCAAAAGGGACGAATATTGCCGCAACCTTAGCCGCAATTAATTCACTTGGAAATCGAGTGGACGGTGGCATTATTTTAATTGCGGGTGGCAGTGATAAACAAGCAGATTTTACTGCGTTAAGCGCGAAATTGACCTTGCCCCTCAAGGCGGTGTTCTTATTGGGTGAGACTAGGATTGCTATGGCAGAGGCACTAAAGCCATATACGCAGGTTGTGTTAGTTGATAACATGGAGATGGCTGTTGAGCTAGCGGCAAAGTCTGCAGTTTCGGGTGATTGTGTGCTGCTTTCACCAGCGTGTGCGAGTTTTGATAAGTATCAAAACTTTGAACAACGCGGACAACATTACAGGCAATGTGTTAAGGAGAATACAATACATGATCGGTGAAATGCGTTCTGAGGCGAGATCACAGGTGTCGAATGTCTTATATGACAGGTTGTTGCTCGCCATTGTCGTCTCTATTGTGTCTATCGGGCTCATGATGGTGGCATCGGCTTCGGTGACAAATTCCGATAGAATTTATGACTGGCCTTTTCATTATTTATTACGACAATCCATTCATTTTATTATCGGCGCAGTGCTGGGGGTCTTCGTCTATAAGGTGCCGGTTGAACGATTAAGAGAGTACGCCACCTATTTTTTGTTAGGTTCTATAGTGTTGCTGGTTTTAGTGCTTATCCCTGGCATTGGTCGACATGTTAATGGGAGTGCGCGTTGGATTGGATTGGGGCCTATCGCGGTTCAGGTGTCAGAGCTCGCAAAGTTTGCGGTGATTGTTTATATGTCCGGTTATTTGGTGCGACGTCATGAAGAAGTGACAACGCGTGTCACGGGTTTCATTAAGCCGATGTGTATCGTTTCGATTATTGCCTTTTTGTTATTGCTAGAGCCCGATTTTGGTGCAACGGTTGTCATTATGACGACAGCCGTTGGTATGATGTTTTTAGCTGGGGTGCGTTTGCGTCAATTTGCAATATTAATTGTATTGGTTTTGCTGGCTTTAGCGTTTCTTGCTGTTTCATCACCGTATCGATTGCTTCGATTAACCACGTTTTTAAACCCTTGGGCGAATCAATTCGACAGTGGATATCAGTTAACACAGTCCTTGATTGCGTTTGGGCGTGGCGGCTGGTTAGGCGTTGGATTGGGTAATAGCGTCCAGAAACTTTTTTACTTGCCCGAAGCCCACACTGATTTTCTATTCGCAGTGATTGCAGAAGAGTTAGGCCTATTAGGTGTGTTAACGGTTATCTGTCTTTATATCGCTTTGTTCTTGCGCGCGTTGTGGATAGGCTTTCGCGCTCAGATTGCGGGATTACATTTTCATGGTTATCTAGCTTATGGGTTTGCACTTTGGTTAGGGTTACAGTTTGTTGTGAATGTCGGTGTCAATGCCGGTGTGCTGCCAACAAAAGGCTTAACCTTGCCGTTGATGAGTTATGGTGGCAGTAGTATTGTCGTCAATTGTTTGGTAATTGCATGCTTGTTTCGAATAGACCACGAGCTTCGCCTTAAAGCGCTAGGCGTTCGGCATGTGAAAGAATTAAGGTTAGATTAGTGACAAAGAAAGAAAAAACAGTATTAATGATGGCTGCTGGAACGGGTGGCCATGTTTTCCCCGCGTTGAGTTTGGCAAAAGTGTTTAAAGAGAAAGGCTATCGTGTTTGTTGGCTTGGTACAAAAACTGGGATTGAAGTTCGCTTGGTCGGGCAAGAACGATATCCATTATATGCACTCCCGGTGAAGGGGTTACGCGGCAAGCGTTTGCTCAAATTGATTATGGCGCCATTTGAAATCCTACGATCATTTTTGATGTCTGCTTGGATTATATTGAAAGTAAAGCCTGAAGTTGTTGTCGGTATGGGAGGGTATGTTTCGGGTCCTGGTGGGCTTGCGGCAAAACTGTTGGGGAAGCGCCTAGTGCTCCATGAGCAAAATGCAATTCCTGGTTTAACGAATCGTTTGTTATCAAAAATATCCAGCGCCACCCTGTGCGCATTTCCCGGCACCTTTTCCGCTTCCGCGAAAGCACATTGCATTGGTAATCCAGTAAGAGAAGAAATTTCCACTCTTAGCCATCCTTTTGCGCGTTATAATGATCGCTCAGGCCCTTTGCGTATATTGGTGTTTGGTGGCAGTTTAGGGGCGCGTGTGTTTAATCAAATGTTACCTAAATGCGTCTCTGGATTGGGTTTTGATGTCGAGGTTTGGCATCAATCGGGCAAGGCAGGCTTGTCTGACGCGCAGGCGGGGTACCAAAAACATTTTCCGAGCGCACGTGTTGATGCGTTTATTGATGACATGGCCGAGGCGTATGCGTGGGCTGATCTGGTTGTCTGTCGCGCAGGCGCGTTAACGGTTTCAGAGTTGATGGCAGCAGGGGTTGCGAGTATTTTGATTCCATACCCTTACGCAGTAGATG
>Ga0209425_10001640_pt1 | contig 26029 bp, 24 predicted proteins | sample COG_05_FD_184749 | JGI IMG/M metagenome (GOLD analysis project Ga0209425, IMG submission 184749) | Pelagic Microbial community sample from North Sea - COGITO 998_met_05 (SPAdes) (version 2) | ecosystem: Environmental > Aquatic > Marine > Neritic zone/Coastal water | place: Helgoland, sampling...
TAACGATGGGTGATCCCACGACTGCTCGCATCACGACTTTGAGGTCGGGATGAGTCAGACTAGGCGAGAGATCCTTCTGCAGAACCGCTTGTTGAAGGGAACTAACCCTGCTGCTCGTTCGCTCGTTTTGGGTGGCGTGGATAACGCTGTGGTTGCCGGTGCCCAAAACGCTGTGCTGGGTGGGAAAGATTCAAAAATAACTGATTCTGATTATTCAACGATTACAGGTGGCAACACAAACACTATTACTGGTTCTTTGGAATCAGGAATTGTTGGGGGAATAAGCTGCTCTATTAATGATGCGGCCGAATCTACAATAATGGCTTCTAGCACTACGACGATTAATGGTGCTAACTCTAGGGATGTTGTCGCTATCGGTTGCATTAGCAGCACTGTCGGCGCTCCTGGGGAAGCGTGGGGAGCGCGCAGAAGCCTGGTTCAAGGTTTTTACAATACTTTGGCAGCGACAGCAGATAGCTACGAAATCGTTTTGATGGCTAACACTTCTAGTGTGGACGATTCACGTTACGTAACAGTTTTGGGCGGGAGAGGTAACACCGTAACTGGCACTAATTCAACTGTGGTGCTAGCAGGAGAATTCAACACTGTTACTGACAGCCAGAGAAGCGCTATGATTTCCTCCCTCGGCAGTGAGCTTACTACCACATACCGCTCGGCAATTATTGGCGGCTGGGACAACTCGATTGACAACTGTGTTTCATCAGCAGTTTTGGTGGGAGATCACAATACTAACAACCACGATTTTTCTGTCATGTTAGGCTGTGATACCCGCACATCTGTCAACCAGTTTACAACGCACGTAGAAAATATTAAAGCTTTTGGTGCCACCATTGATTTCGGGGCGCTTCCAACTTCTCCCACTCCATTCCCAGCACCTCCTTTGACGGCAGGGCAGTTGTGGGTTTCAGGCACTTCTCCGAACAAATATTTAAGAATGGCATAGGAGCAGGCATGCATTTAAGATCAGCAAAACTTGTAGACCCTAAAATGTTTAAGCAGGCGTTTAAGGCTTCTCCAAAAGCAGCGTTCCAGTCTGTGGTGACCGATGAATCGGGCAAACCGTCTGGACGTGAAGTGGCTGTGTACACGAATTCTGGTCCTGCAGGGGAAATAGTTGGGATCATGACGTGGAAAGACGCTCTAATAGTTTTGGCAGACGTGAAAAATTATTCGTTTTTAGAAGGTGAAGCCCTGAATGAAGAAGGCGAGCTGGCGCTCACAGTCGGGGAATCTAATAACAAAAAGACAGATCGGCTGCTGGCAAAGCGTGCAGATTTGCAAGCAAAGATTAACAAAATAGATGAACGGCTAGCGTAATGGACGCTGCGGGCTGGTGGGACATGGTTAAAGGTGAGCAGATGTCGCCGCTAGTAGGCCACGTTTTGACAAGTCTGGTGTTGTATGCGGAACAGTTGGAGGTTGCTCAACCTGAAAAAGATGAGGAAGAGTAATGGCTTCTAGGGAGGAGGTTGAGCAAGAGGTAGAGTTCCGCCGTTGTAAAGCAAACGTGTTCTATTTTTTGGAAACGTATTGGCACATTTCGACTCCTGGGGCTTCGCCGTTGTTTGAGTTGCGTGCCCCGCAAAGGGAAGCTTTGGAGAAATGGACAGCAGGCGATAACACTATTTCGTTGAAGGCCAGGCAGATTGGGTGGTCAACACTCGCAGCGGCCTACGCGTTTTGGATGGTCTTTTTCCATCCTGACCAAACTGTTGTCAAGCTGTCCCGTACCGAGAACTTTGCAAAAAAATTGTTGCAAATGAGTAAGTATGGTTATGCACGGCTTCCCGACTGGATGAAAGAGCGTGGCCCGCAGGTCGACAAGATGAACCAGTTGGAACTGCATTTTGATAACGGTTCCACTATCGAGTCGATGGCTTCCCGTGAGAACGCTGCTCGAGGTATCACGGCGTCTTTAATCATTGCTGACGAGTGGGCGTTCTTTAACGATCCGGCTGAAGCTTGGACTGCTATCTATCCGGCTACTGAAGTGGGCGGCCAGATCATAGGCATATCTACTGCTAACGGTTTCGGGAACTGGTTCCACAGGTTTTACAACTCGGCAAAAGCTGGTGATAACAATTTTGTTGCCATGTTTTTTCCTTGGGATTCTGTGCCGTCAAGAGATGAGCATTGGTACAGGGCTCGGACTAAGGACATGGAGCCGTGGCAGCTGTCCCAAGAGTACCCGGCTACTGACGAAGAAGCTTTCATTGCTTCGGGTAACCCGGCGTTTGACACTGACATGCTGAAAAAGCAGGTTGTGGTGGCTGCTCCGTTGTACGAAGGGTTGTTGGCGGCGGCTGAAGATGGCCAGTTTGTGCTGGTTAAAGTCCCGGAGCCTTCGTTAAAGGTTTGGGAAAAGCCTGAACAGGGCATGATGTACGCTATTGGGGCTGACGTGGCGACGGGGGCTCAGGACGGGGACTATTCTACAGCCCATGTAGTGTGCGCTAACACAGGCAAAGTGGTGGCGGTGTTCCGTGAGCGCATAGTCCCTGAAGATTTTTCGGAGACTCTCGCCAATCTTGGCATGTGGTACAACACCGCTTTGCTCGCCCCCGAACGCAACACGCATGGGCTGGTAGTGGTAAGACGATTGTCATACGATTTGAATTACCCCAATTTGTACAGGCATGTTCGTGACAACATCCAGCAGTCGGTCACCCGCAATGTGGGTTGGCACACCAACCAGGGTTCTAAGATGGTTTTGGTCGACGAGCTGGGAGCGGCTTTACGGCGTGGCAAGTTGAAGGTCCACTGCGAGGACACGTTTGAAGAACTTGTGGCGTTCTCTCGTAAGGTCCGTGGTGGCGGTAACACGATTTATGAAGGTAAACCGCACGACGATCTTGTGATTTCGTTAGGCATAGCCAACATGGCTTTGCAGCACATCTATGTTCCAGAGCTGAAAGAGGCTGAGCCTGAAGGTTTGACGATGGCTTTCTTCGAATCTTTGATTGATCGTGCTAGCATTCATCAACAGCCTTACACGGCTGGCTATCGCGCTCCTAAGACTGACCCAGGTGGTTTTGTTATTCATGCATGAGTTTACACCGCATCATTGTTTGTGTCCTTGTGGCACAGTGTTTGAAGATTTCCATGGACACAAGATATGTTTCAGTTGCAAAATCGGGACACTCAATTTTGACAAGGTTTCCACTGACGTGGACAGCAGTTTAGAAAAAGAGATTGTCACGGCTGCTGCTAAGTCTGGGCGGAGCATTGAGCGGGCTCATGACGCTGACCGGGACAAGCGGGATTTCGTTAAGGTCGAAAGGCCAGTCCTATCCGATTCTACTAAAAGATTGATACATCAAGTTCATGGACGTTAACGAGCCAATACCAAATACTAGTGGCAGGGTGCCTATAAAGCGGCAGCAGAAGCTGGCTGATTATCGGGCGGAGATAGCTGCTTCTACAAAGATGATGGAAGACGACTACCACGAGAATTGGCGTCGCTTCATCACGATGTACAGCGACAATCTCAATTTTTCGTCAGACCCGGCGGTTGATTCTATTGACGTGCCTATCGGGTTTGCTAACGTCAACATTCTTCGCTCGGCGTTAACCGTTAAACATCCTAAGTTTACTGTCAATCCTCGGAACTTGTCGTCGCAGTTGGCTGCAACGCTGGCCGAAGAGGTTATCAATCATGACTGGTATCACAACGATTTCCAGGATGAGATCCGCAAGGTTACGGATGACTTGCTGATCACTGGTAACGGCTGGATTAAAGTCGGCTATGACCTGAAGACTGTAGGCCGGAGGAGCGAAGTGACTTCTTTGTCCACTCCTGTTGGCCCGTCGACGTATGATTCGTATGGTGTGCCTGGTTTTGACACCGAGTTTGATGCGGTAGTTGACAAGGCGAATGCGTCGTTGTTCTCACGCCCGTCCATGGGGGCAGACCTGCCTGACCGTTCCGCTATGGCAAAAATGTTGCGGGAGAATGGTGCTGTCATCATGCGTGATGATTGCGTGATGGAGCGGGTAAGCGTGTTTGACATGCTGGTTGACTCGTCTGCGACCTCGATGAAGAACATCCAGTGGATAGCTCAACGGGTGCCGGTGCGAGCTGATCTTGCAGAGAAGAATCCGAACTGGACAACTCGAGTTCGCAAGCAGCTTAAGCCGGGCAAGAAAAGCATTTCGGAAGAGAAGGATCACTCCACCAAGATTAAAGATGCACCAAACTCTTCTATCCATTCGGGTCGCCCGGGCGGGGAGAAGATTGAATGGGTGATTGTTTGGGAGTTTTACGACCTGCAGGAAGGGACCATGTGTGTGTTTGATGACTACATGGCAGACGACTTCCTTATGGAACCTAAGCCGATGCCGTACCGGTTCGGCCACCCGTTTGTCCATGTAGGCAACTATTCGGTGCCGGATAAGTTCTTCCACCTGGGTGAACTTGAGCGGATTGAAACCTTGCAGATGGAGATTAATAAAACTCATTCTGCGCTGGTTAATGACCGGAAGGGTTTCCAGCGCAAGTGGATGGTGCGAGAAGACTACTTGAACGACGACGGTTCCAATTCGTTGTCTAGGGTTTTGCGGTCTGATCAGGACAACCTGATTGCGTCTATCCCTGTAAAGGGGCAGGGCATTAGGATGGATGACATCATTGCCCGGGTGCCTTCTCCAAACCTTGACCCTGCTTTGTATAGCGTGGGTGCCACGCTGCAAAACCTGATGAACGAGGTTAGCGGCATTTCGGATTTCCAGCGGGGGCAGTCTGGCGGTGGGTCGACAGCCACCGAAGCAGCCATTATTAACGATGGCACAATGGCTCGGATGACCGAAAAGCAATCAAAGATTGAACAGTTGATGCGTGATACTGCACGCAAATTACTGCAGTTAAAGATGCAGTATTTGAAATCTGAAAAGATGCTTCGCATTTCGTTGGGCAAGAACCCTGCCCTCAAGCAGAGGTTCACTGATGCAGGTGTTGAGCTGGGGCAGGAGGGGGAGGAAGACCCGACCGAACTGTTTACGTCGTATACCGCTGAAGATATTGTTGGCGAGTACGATCTGATTGTCGAAGCCGGTTCCTCTACTGCGTTTAACGAGACTCAACGCCGCCGCTCGATTCAGGAAATGCTGGCCACGGTTGGCCCGTTCCTGCAGATGGGCAAGATTGATGTTGACGCATTGTTGACTTATGTGTTGCGGTTCGGGTTTGGCATCCCGAATGCTACAGATTTCATAAAAGTGGAAGAGCCTGCTCCGTCTCCTGCAGGGTTGCCTGGCGGAGTTGTGGAGCCTGGCATGGGTGGCGGCATGCCTACTGGTGTGCCGTCTGTGGCTGGTGGGGTCATGCAGCCTGGTGGTGGGCCGCCGTTGAGCGCTTCGCAGCCTCCTCCTTATTAAGAGTGGCGTGAGCAGTCGTAGCTGTGCAATAATTCGTTAGTCCGTACAATCGGACATTCGAACTATCTATAGGAGTGACCCCTGTGAACTCAGGACTAGTCAACACCGCAGACTCGACGCCTTCCAGTATTGATATGAACCAGATGGTGCCTGTGACCATCGATGGCGTAACTACCCAAGTGACCTTGCAAGAGGCTGCTAACGGCTACGCATCGAGACAAATGGTAACGCAAGCAACAACCCGGGCTGCCGAACTTCAGAAACAAGTTGAAGCATTTGACCGCTTTAAGAGCCAACTCCAGGCCGATCCAGAACGGATCGTTTCGGGGCTGGCTGATCGTTTCGGCATATCTGTTCCCAAGGCCAGCAATGATTACCTTGATGACGATGCAGACCCTGCATTGGTGGAAGTTAAGAAGCAGATGGCTGAGCAGGCCCGCCTTGTTGCGGATTTGCAAAACCAGCTAGCAACTAGCGCTCAAACTAGCGAAATCGAAAAGAAACTTTCGGGGCTTAAAACCCTCCATGGTGATGCTTTCGATCAGGAACAAGTTCTCAATTACGCATTGGTTAATAACATTGACAATGTGGAAACAGCGTTCAAGGCTTGGCGTTTCGATCAAGGACTTTCAACCCCTTCTCCAAACTCTTTGCTTGATGATGCTGTCCAGACTCTGGGGCAGATTGCCCCAGGAGCCCCGACTGCCACACCCGTGCAACCTAAAGGCGATCTCGGTCCTGCAAAGGACGAACGAGATTCTATCCGCAGGGCGTACGCTAAGGCAGGCGTTGACATGGACGAGATACTTAGTTCCGTTTAATGTTTGAGCACTTCCTTATTTAGGAGTTTTCATGGCAGTAGGACACGCCGATTTTGGAGAGGTCGCTTCAACGACCCTTAACGAGCACGCCTCGATGCTCGCTAACAACATTTTCGAGAACCAGCCGTACATGTTTTTCATTAACCAGGCTGGTCGAGTAAAAGATTTTGCTGGTGGTCAGCAAATTGTTGAGCCGATTATTTATGCAGGGAACAGCACGTTCTCCTCGTATTCTGGCTACGACACTTTGGATGTTACCGCTCAGACAGGCATCACGGCAGCGACGTTTGCGCCTAAGCAGGCGTACGCTTCTATCGCTATCGATGGTTACACCCAGATGGTGAACGCTGGCCCCGAAGAGGTCATTGACCTCCTTGAAGCCAAGATGATGCAGACAACTGAGACCATCACGGAAGAGATGGACGCTATGCTCATCACTTCTGATGGCACTGGCAACAGTGGCAAGGACTGGCTGGGGCTTGCAGCTCTTGTCGGTGATGCCACTGTAGGCCCAGCTACTGTTGGCGGCATTGTTGTTGCTGACAACGCTTGGTGGCGTTCACAGGTCGACGATGTCGGCGCTGGCGCTCTGGTGTTGTCTGACATGAACACTATGGTGAACAACTGCAGTAATGGTGTTGATCGACCAGACCTTATTCTGACTTCGCAGAAGCAGTTTGAAGCGTTTGAGTCTTTGATCACCCCTCAGCAAATGTTCCGTGACCAGTCGATTGCTAACGCCGGTTTCCGTAACCTCTTGTACAAGGACATCCCCATTGTTTACGACGGAAACGTCGCCGACGATGACATGTATTTCTTGAACTCGAAGTACCTGAAGCTGCGTCCTAACCGTCGCACCTGGTTTACTACTACCCCATTCGTGCGTCCTCATAACCAGGATGCTATCTACGCTCAGGTGTTGCTGGGTGGCCAGCAGACTGTGAACAACCGTTCACGTCAAGGCCTCATGCACAACATCGGCTGATAGGGAGATCTCATGGCACTTACACTCGTGGCCACGGATGGCAACGCCAATCCGGGCACTTCACATGGTCGTGCTATGGATCGCATCGGTATTGGCGGTGCCCCAATTGCGGGTGTCGGCAAACTCTGGTGGAGTTCATATCTGATCGACCTGGAGAATACTGCGTATGTGACTGGCGGTGTGCCTATTCCGGTAGGCACCTGCGGTTACTCTCGCATCTTTGACATGATGGTATTGGGAGGCAAGGACCCTTACGGTTCTGCTGACGTCACCCATGTAACTACCGGACTGACTTTCACGCTTGACAGCACTAACCCTGCGGCACCAAAGCTTGTAATTGAAGACGACGCTGGCGAAGTTGCCAACGCTTCTACTCAAGCTGCTGGCTCCCGCGTGTGGGTGTGCTTCGGCGGATTGCGATGAAGACCCGGGGGGTCCCTTACCTTGAGGGGCCTCCCGGTTCTGAGCCTTACTACGGCGGCGAAGGGTTAATCGACGTCAATAGTGAGCTTTCGAATCAGGGAGTGGAACAAGTTTTTGAACCTCAATCCGAAACTGACTCGGGTTGCATGGGCCGTCTTTCCAACGGGACCCGTTGCCGTAAAGGCAAGAAGCCGCTGTGCGGCACTCACCTTCACCTGAAAAAATAAGGATCAAGAATGACAGTGTTGGCACCAGGGGGAGCGACTACATACGACCGTGTCCGTGATTGGGCGTTGGACGTAGGGGGGTGGGGTACTACGTGCCCTGTCCCTCCAGAAATTATGGATGCGCTCCTCCTGGACTGTCTGCAAACAATACATTCTCAGATCTGGGATCACGACAAGTACAAAGCCAAATGGTCGTTCACTATTGCTGCAGACGGCTACTTTGTAGACGACGGCACCGGGTCCCCCAAAATCACTACCGGCATTTTTTCGCCCATGTTTGCTGTGCTGAACAAGATACAGCGACGCCGTGATCACAAAGAACTGTTCCGAGCCGAGTCGTATCCCAAGATCCCGATGGCGGGGCTGGACACGCCTGTAGAGTCTGTAGCTGAACCTGCACGTTTGGAATGGTTTACTTGGGGCGACGAGTTTGTTGTCTCTCCCCCTTCGACAGGGGCAGAAATCTATGATGCTTTCGGGTACCGCATCCTGAACCGCTCGATCTGGACGTACTCTGCTCCAACGACTACTTGGCAGCTTGTAGATCTGCCGGACGCCTACATTGAAACGTATCAGAAGTGCGTGTTGGGGTTCCTACTTACTGCAACTAACGATCATGTTGGTGCAGAGAAATGGTTGCGTGCGGCTAGCGACGAACTGCAGTCTTTGCAGTTGCTTAACGGCGGCAACGCAATGAACAGGATGCCTGTTGACGAAGACGAGCCCTTGCGCATGGGCGGCACACCAATCCGAAAAACATATATCAACGGTAAGCCTTCTCAGATAATGCCGTACTACCTGCAAGTAGCAACATAAATGTTTAGGAATTTTCTTGATGCGCGAGCACAGCCTAACCAGACTGAGGCTACTGTCCAGGTAGATTTTACTGGTGGCCTGCGCATTGGGGCTGCGGGCATGGAGCTGCAGCCGAACGAAGTGCGGGATTGCATGAACGTCGACTTCCCTGCTACCGGCGGGGTTGAACGACGCAAAGCTGTGTGGCCTCTGGCTGCAACCAGCGAACGCATCTCAACTACAACCGACATCGTCGAATACCGGACGTCTACCGGGGTGTATCTGTATTGGAGCACGGAAGGGGCAAACGAGAAACAGTTGTTTGTCGACGGTTCCGACACGCTTGCTACGTCTGCGTTTGTGCCGCCTGGTACCGGCAAGTCGTTTACTGGCACCCAAGTGGGGGACAAGCTTTACGCCCGCACGGCCAATGGCCCTAACAGGGGCTGGTCTTTGTGGGACGGTACCGCAGCGGTTGATGTGCGGAACAAGTTTCGTGAAGACGACTACGAGGGGACAGGTCTTCCAAACTTTTCTGAGTTCCATCTGACAGGCACGCCTCGAGGTAAACGTTGTTTGAGTTGGAACAGCCGCCTGTGGGTGTGGGGTGGGGAGGTCGAGCTTGAAGACGGCGCTTACGTTTATGACGCAGCGTTAGGCAAAGCTGTGTGGACTCCTGACGCCGGGCCTACTTCTTCGTTCTATGAAGACACTTCCACGCTGTATTTTTCGTTTGCTTATGGGCAGCGGGAAGACGAAGGGCCGCAAGATTTCTATGCTAACTGGGCGCTGCGGTTTGAGTCCGATGGTGTAGGCGAGATTGTAGGGTTAGCTGCGCTGGGTGAACGCCTGTTCGTGTTTGGTGATAACAAGATCCATGTGGTCACTCCAAACTTTGCTGAACCTGTAGAATTGTTTTACAAAGTGCAGGAGTACAGGTCCACTATCGGCCTTGCTAGCCGTCATGCTTTGGCTGCTTCCGGGAACTCTGTCTGGTTCTTTGACCAGGAAAAAGGGTTGATGGAAATTAACTCTGAGGGAGGGCTGGTAAACCACATGGAAAAGATTGACGGCTTGATGCCGTTGCTGCTGCGTGACAAGTCTTCTGTGTGTTTAGGTTTGTATGACGACCGGGTGTGGGTTAGTGTCCCTGAAATCCTGCCTGGCGGCAGCGCCACACCGGACGGCAATACCCGCACGTACGTGTACGACATTAAGACTGGCGCTTGGACCCGTTACAACTATGGAGTTGACAGGTTTTTCTTCTACCGGTCTCATTTGGAGAACGGGGAAGACCGGCTGTTTGGCTGGTTGCATCAGCACGCTGACAATCTTGACGTAGAAAATTCTATTGTTCAGTTGGATTATGATCCGGTGGATTTCGCTAACGATTACTATTTGCCTTCGACTGTGGCTGGCAGCGGCATGGTGCCTATCGAGTCTTATGTGACTACGGCTTGGTTTGATGCGGGGAGTCCCGAGCAGACAAAGGATTGGGTTGGGGCGGAAATGTTTTTTCGCACGCTGCCTGATGTAACTTGTTCTGTCACGGCGGCTAGGGATTGGGACCCGGCTTCTCCTGCGTTGAGCGTGGTTGAGGATGTGGGAAATAGTGGGACTTGGGATGATGGCGGGTTTTTGCCTACATCGTTTACAGGCAATTACCCGAATTTCACGGCGGTGCCTAATGCGGTGGCTGGGGCGTGGAAAGAAAACTCGGTGTTGTTTCCGACGTTAGTTGACCGTGAGGGGCGGGATGGGGAGTATGACCCTGTTGTGCCTGTGAGTTCTGAACGGCTGGCTCAGCCTGTGCGGATTAACAGGTTCTGTGCGTCTCGTTGTGTGAGCGTGCGGGTCGAGCCTGTTGAAGCAGGTAAATGGAACTTGGACAGGCTCACTCTGTTCTTTGAACGCTGGCTGATTAGGACCTGATATGAGTGAAACGACAACTGAGGTGCCACCAATAGGGACCGTAATAAAAGTGGACGAAGGAGACGGTACCACGACAGTGCACACCGTAGACTCGACGACCACTGCGGCAGACATGGCAGGTGTCCAAGTAGATGCCGTCCTTAATGGCTACGGTATAACTCTTATCCCCCCTCTTCGAGAGAACGCGTTAGGTGCAGCTGTAGGGGAAGGGGAGTTTGATCTAGGGAGGATCGAAAAGCAAACAGCTGATGACGATTCAATCAACGGAATGGCTTTGGATTGGTTCGGTCCCGGGCTTGCAGACAGCTATCCTGGTTCACTGAAAAGTCGGGAATCTCAAGCTGCCGAGTTTGCTGCTGCTCAGGCGGCGGCCCAGTCTGCCGCTCTAAGAAAGAACGCACAAGAGTACGACGACGCAGTCTACAACCTTACCCGGGATTACAATCTTGCAAGGATTGAACGCCTCGAGGCTAAAGCGGCATTTGAAAGACAAGCAGATTCGCAGGCCAACGCCTACCAGCAACAGCGGGTACAGGTCCAGATCCAATCCATAGACCGTCAAGTGGCAGAGTCTGACCGCCAATTCAAATTACAGTTAGAAGGGCTAGCAAACCAGCGCTCCGATTTTGAGAGGAGTAACTCGACTTCGGCCGATCCTTTCAGGGCTTTGGGGGCTGGGGCGGTGGGGGCTAACTCGCCTTTGGCTGCTTACGCTAAGCGAGTTATGGATCTGGGCATTGCTTCGGATGAAGAGAAACTTCGTATCAACGAGAAAGTCGCAGCGGAACAGGAAGCAGCTAGGCAGGGTGCTTTGGCTGCCCAGCTCCAGCAAGCGGCAATAGACGCAGAAGAATTGACCAACCGTGAAAACAACGCCTCGTTGGCTTGGATACGAGGATACGGCTCCGACGCTGTAGAAGCTGCAAAGCAAGGAGTGTCTCTTGACGAGATTAATCGCGATTTCACGCTGCGGGAACAAAAGATTAGGACTGGAACGAACGTGGCAACAGGCGCTCCAATAATGGGATATGCATCAGAAATGGAAACAGAAATGGAAACAGTTTCTGATTCCAGCACAACAGGGTCGGTGTTAGACGACGCGGTAAACGGAACTGTAGCGGCTAGCAAGAAGGGAGGGTACGAGAACCCAATTATAGTCAAGGGAGGGTACGTGCCTCCTGCCCCTCCTGGAGCAAACGTTTTCGACGGGTTAATCGGCACTTCGACTGCTAATGAGGGATCGGGGTTGTTCTAATGAGTGAGAAACTTCCCCCTCGAGTAAAACAAACAGCAGTCGATCACCGACTGGCTGTCGAGTCCGGTAGCGCTGGTTGGGATCAGCCAGGCGGGAAACCGTACAAGCAGTCCCCCACCCCTAAAGTTGGGAAACCTGCAGCCCCGACCGGGGACACCATGGACCCGATGTTCATGGCTCCTCCTGCGTACAAGAAGCCTGCTCGTGTCAGGTCTGAGAACCCTGAGAAGAAACGCAAGCTAAAGGTCCCCAAGCAGCCTCCTGATGTGAATCAGGTGTTGATGGATTTGATTAACCTGCCTGTTGTCGGCGACGACGTGTGGGACATTTTGATGGTTGAACCGTTGACTGTGGGTGATCGGAAATCGTCTAAGAAAGCGGCACCTAAACCTGCCAAGAAGAAGCAGAAGCAGAGTAAAGCTTCTCGACCTTTGATACGGGACATTGCCGCTGATTTCATGGCGGCTACAAGTTTGGACGATGTGGCTATGGATGAGCCGCCACCATTTAGGGGTTACTGATGGCTGAACTATACGAAACATTGGCTGGTACTCCGGCACCCGTACGCCAAGGCGGGTCGGTGGAAGTGCAAGCTTCCAAGCTTGGCGAGTTCGCTACTCGAGCGGTTAAGCGGCAACAGTCTTTGGTCGACAACAGGCTGACTCCAAACCTTTCTGATGTCATGAACCCGAAGCCAGCTTTGAAGACTGACAAGACCGGCCTCGGTGCCCCGTCGGGGCAGCCGCAGGGTTTGCCTGGCATAACCAATACTGTTAGCAACGCTGCGGTCGCAGGGGCGGGAGGGCCTGCAGGGCTCAACCAGGACGTCCTGGATTTCGATGCCCCGCCTACCGCTCGTCCTGATCGCCTGCCTGAGCAGCCTTTGGACACGCAGTATGCGTCGTTGTCACCGGTGCAACGGAACTCGGCTTTGCGTTCTACTGGCCTTGAAGCAGTAGACCATGCTATCGACCCGCAAACCAAGGGTGTGCGGAAGTCCGCTTCAGGGGCGACGGTGTTGGCGTTGAAGTCTGATTGGGGGGAGTCGGGTTCGTTGTTCTTGGCTGAGGACGGGGTTGCTGCCCACGCAGCTCTGATGAAAGCGGCCCGCAAGGCAGGGCTGCGAGCGTTCCCCACGAATGGGGATAGCGAGTATGAGGTGGGGTGGGTTGTCCATCCTTCTGATCGGGCGAAGTTTAATAAGATGGCGCAGTATTTGGAAGCAGGCAATGTGTCGGATAGCACGGATGGCCGGATAAGGGTCGTGTTCACTGAGCAGAACAGTTTGAATCGTGAGTTCATGCGTGCCCCGTTTGGCACGAAACGCAAGGGTGGTGGCCGCTGATGGGGTTCACTACTTATCGATACATCCAAGACGCCAAGGGCAATACTAGGGTATTAGGCCCTCCGCCGGAGAGCGCTTACGACGGGCTTGTGCCTGAGCCCGCGCCGGGACCGGGAAGGTTTACGGCGTCAGATTTTGTCGGCGATTTAGATTCGTTTTTGGGTGGAGGGGCGGGGCTGCCGTCACGACCGCAAGTGCCTTTGCCTGGGCTGACGCCGCCGAACGCTGACCCTGTTGCGGGCCGTGGTTTTTTGGAGATGGCTGACAGTCCTGTTCCTCGCAGCAGTTACGGCCCTGACCCTATTTCTGGGGAAGGTTTTGTCGAACTGCCTGACACTCCGCTTCCGGGCAGCAGCTACGTTTCTGAACCTTTTTCGGGTGACGGATTTGCGGAGTTTCCTACACCGCCTGACCCTAGCCGTAACAGGATTTGGAATAGGGAATCAGGGAGGGTGCAAGATTTGGCCAAAGGTATTGCCGACAACGGGTTTACTCCAGGGGCAGGGGTTGCGCTCACTCCTGCCGAGTTGGCGGGGGCTTCTGACTGGATGGAAGAAAGGCTGAATGCGGGAAACACTTGGGCCAATGCCCCTATCGGGGTGGCTGCAGACTCGCCTGATTTCGCAAAGGTTGTGGATGACGAGTCGGGAATAGCTTTTGTTCAGGCAAACAACCTGGCAACAGGGGACCCGTCGCTTGACAGCATGATGGCAATCCAGAAAGCTGACGCAGGCGGCCCGACCATACCCCCACTCGCCTTGCTTTCCCGGAGAGAAGGTCAGTTTCTTTTCAACCCGATACATCGGGACATTACCCCTGGAGACTCAGTCGAGTTCGGGCAAGAAATAGGGACTTTGCGTCGCTCATCCCAAGAGTTGGTCAGCCTTGAAGAATACAACGCTTTAGGCGAAAATTTGTTTGGTGTTGAAAACGTTGCAAAACTAATGGAGGACCTTAGGGATTCCCTTCAAGAAGGCTCGATAACTTTAGAACAGGCAAACCAGATGACAGAGTTGCTTGCCTTAAACCAAATGAATCATAAGAATCTGGTAAAACGGGCAGACCAGATGCGGGATGAGTTGCAACCTGGCTTGAGCTGGTTCAACGACATCTTGACCGAAGCAGCCATACAGGGACAATATAGCGGCAACAGAACTTACGAAGAGATTGCGTCATTGCCGCCTACGGCTTTCCAGATACTAACGACAAAATCTTTGAATGGCCTGCAAGCAGCGCATGACAAACGGGAAGAGGCGCGGCAAAAAGAACTAGATGCGTTGGCAGAAGAAGCGTTGGAAGAAGCAGGTGAGGTTGGAGCCCGGCCCACCGAATACTCTAATAAATCTGCTTGGGGGTATGAGGCTAACGGCATGTTGAATCTACGTGACCCCGATATTGGACTAGTGAGCCCGTTCGAGTACCAAGGCGAAGACGAACTTGTAGCAAACTTTGAGAACTTTACAAAGCCACGTCAGTTCCAAGATTTTTTTGGCGGCTACCTGTTCAATTATTCTCCACTGCAGCCGAACCTGCCGTTGATGACAGCGGGAGATCTCGCCAAACTAGGCAAAGGAGATATTGGCATAGAAGAATTTGCAAACAATGCACAACTATTCCTTGATCAAATAGCGGTCGCAGAAATCCCCGACAACCAGAAAGTATATGATAATTTTGTTACCAACGGGGTGCCAGCCCGTCAAATAACTATTCAAGTAACTCCTGAAAATATGCGTATCCTTTTGCTGAATGCCATAGAAAGTTACATGAACAATGACGACATCTATGACTCCGATTATTTTAGCAGGTTTGGTGAAATTGTAAATTCAGACTTTGTTAGAAAGGGAGCGTTAGATGACATTTACAATCGAACTAGACAAAACATATCTGCCGATGTGGCGAGGCAGCCTGAAGAAGTGGGGCAACTGTTTGGCCCATTTGGGGACTATGGGCGAGTCACTGGAGAGCGGACTACTACGCTGGAGCCTGGCCAGTGAGCCGCCAAGACCCTTTTGCAGATCGCGAGCGCAGGCCACCCCCTACTAGGACCGGCAACAGCACAGCGGAGGACGACGAGGAGACTACTGATGATCCGGTTATTCCAGCTACCACCCCCCGTGCCACTCGCTCTACCACGCGCACGCGCCGCCGAGACAGGATTCCAGAAGCCGCCGTCGACCCCCTACGAAACTCTATTCGAGAACGGCAAAGGCTCTACGACAATGGGTCGGACGAATGGAACAGGCAGCAGAGTTTACTCGACAAGCTTGACGCCGGAAACTACCAGTACGAAGACAACAACCCTCAAGGATTTTTGGGCAGGGCTGTAGGCGATTTCTTCGAAGACCTTGGGGGCGTTGGTGGGCTTACCATGGAATTGGGCAAGTCGGCCGTAAGTGGCCTTGTGCCAGGGGGTGGCTGGCAGGAAGGCGAAGACGGGGAATTCGAATACGTTCCAAAGCGTGAGGGGGGTTTTTGGGAACGCTCGTTGTCTGGGGTTGATATCGCTAGCGGAGTAGGGTCGGCCGCCGGGTTGGTGCCGGGCGTAGACATGGCGTTTGAAGCAGCGGGCCAGGGCAGTATCGAAGACGTATTAGATGGGGTGCTGCCAGAATTTGTTGGCAGCGACCCTTTTACCGCTGACGATTTCATACCTTTTGATTCGGAAGCAGGGAACCTGTTTGATCTCCCGTCTCTCAATCAGACCGTTAGCGCTGTCACATCTCTTCCAGGGAGGGCCGGTCTACCTATCGGCTCTATCGACAATGTTCCTTTGGGGCTTGGTTTAGATGATTACCGGCTAGGCATTAACCCTGTCAAAGTTTTGAAGTTTGCTTTCGATGTAGGCACCGACCCGGCTACCTATGTGACGGGACCGGGCGTGCGCCAGGTGCTGGCCGCTGGGGCTGCAACTACCGGTGCCCGCCGTGGGACCCAGCAGTGGGTGCGGCGTGTAACTGCCGACGGGGCAGAAGAGTTTGTCTTAGAAGGCACAGGCCGCACTGGGGGCAGTCTGGCTAGAGCCCGTGCTAGCAGGGCGGAAACCGCACAGACGTGGCGCAGCAACTACAACAATCTTCCTGCGCCTTTAAAAGCAGAGATGCCCGATACTGCGGCGGAGGCGGGGGCTAAAGCGATTTTTGAAGGCGGGAGGACCGCCCTTCTCCGTGACGCTAGGCGTGGGGTAGGTGGGTTGACGCTTAAGCATCTTCACTACATGGGTGTTGATGACGGTTTCACCTTTGGTAGCGCTGTGTTTGGGGGAAGGGGGGCGTCCCTTTTAGGTTTGTTGCGGACTGGGCGTTTAAAGCCAGCGGCTGGTGAGGACCTGGGCGTTGTGCAGGGCACCGTATCCGCAATGGGGAGATTCGGGGACATGCTCCGTGGCGGGGCTGGAGCGCAAGGCATCAGGGAAAGGCTCAGGAGCGGGCAATTGACCTATATGGATGCTATCTCTGAGCAGGCTTTGTGGGACGCTTCTGGCATAAAAGTCCCACACTACATGAGCCGGGCTACAAACAGGATGCACTCTATTCTGGATGAGAGCACGCTGTTTAAAGGTAAAACAGAAAAAGAAATAATGGATGGGCTTGACTCGGAGTTTGTCCAGTCCATCACTAATGCCCCCAAGGGGCGATTTGAAACACTTTTCAAGCGCAACAAGTCGGACGCTGTAACTGACCCTACCGCATCGCCTTTGTCTGAGGGAGCCGTTGCAGCTGCCGCCGACGCCAACGCTCTAAAGGCAGCTGTGATAGAAGCTGGGCAGGCTGCTGAAGAAAGCAAATTTGTCATGAGGGAGGCTCTGGACAGTTTCCTTAAATATTTTGAGGATCCAGCAAGGAAGCCTGAGGAGCGGTTCACTCGAGGTATGAGCAACAAGGCGTTAGCCGGATTCGTTGACGATGAAAGCATCCCGTTAACCCACAGGCTTTCTGTCGGATTCATTGTTGAAGGCTTGAGAGCTTTAGAATCCACCCATATCCTCCGAGATAACGGTTTGGGTTTAGTGCCTGGGGCTGGGAGTTGGACGCCGAGGCAGCTGCTTGATGGGGCACCTACTCTTTTTGACGACTCTGGGACTGTAAGGGACTATTTGAACAAGGTTGCCGCTTACGAGGCGTATCAGGATTTTGTTGAAACAGGCCAAAGCGTATTGGCAGACACGATTTACAGAGCTTCTAGGCGGCCCGATCAGATCCTTAAGGATTTCGGGGTGGATCTTACCGCTTGGAAGGACCCGCAAATAGCTGTGCCATTGGGGCCAGTCGGCCCCATAAATACTTCTACCGCTGAACAGTCGTTAACGAATATGTTGCAGTCTCTCAGCGCGAACTTCACAAAGGATGGTAACGAAATTCCTTGGCAATGGCAGGCGGCCGTGATGGAACCGTTTATGCCTGCGTCTAGGCGGGCTTTGAATGAAGGGAACGTTGAAGCGCAGGTAGCTGAGCTTTGGAATATTACAGACTTGATGACCCAGCACCAAATTGGGTTTCAGACGTTTGCCCAAAACGCTAGGGGAGGGTGGCGCGACATTATAGGAGAGCAGACCCGGGACGAAGTCGACCTTGACCTTTTTGTTGGACGTTCATCCGGCGTTGGGGGCGATGACCTTTCGTTTTATAAACGTGAAGTCGGCGCTGTGGGCGATGACCTTTCACCTTCGGGGCTCCTCGCCACCGATAGGCCCAATCCGAGGCTCACTAACGCTTTCCTCGCAGAGGACGGGATACTTGGTCGTACTGAGGAAAATCTTAAATTTGTAGAAGATGCTCGCACTCTGCTGGACAGCAACCCCAGAAAATTTGACGATAAAATCGGGGACATTATACGGAATAACTGGTACAACCCTAAATGGCGGACGCTTTATGGAACCGGAAGGTTACAAGTGGAACCGGGAGTTACCGATTGGTCCAAGTGGGACGACCCGTGGAACTTGTTCTCTCCGGAAGACCAAGCTGTGCTAGCCGTGGCTTTCGAGCGGGACGCTGTCGAGATGAGCCTCGGGACGTTCAAGGGGTCACGGGTTGAAGAGGAACTGGGTCGTTTCCAGGAGTGGATTGACGAATGGACGGAGACTGCCCAAGCAAACTTTGCCATGTATGAGAACGCTGACATGCCAGATGTCGCCCGGAAGTTCTCTCAGAACGTTGAAGCCTGGTACCAGCATGCGACGTTAAGGCTCCGCCTTTTCGGAGCAGACGCTGTGGATGACATTGCAGACCCTGCAGCGCCAAGGCAAAGTTTGATTTCACAACCTTCGCCCGGACGGAAAGCGCCTACAGAATTGGGCGAAGCGATAGGCGAAGCTATGGAAGCTGACAACTTCTTCGGAATGTCTGAGGAGGCTTCGAAGTTTATGGCGAGGCAGGTGTCTACGCTTTATTACCAGCGCACCGGAGAAATTTTAGAGTTTGGTGGGGAATGGGTGCTTAGGGAGGACGGGGAGACCCAGGCCAGAGTGGCTCAGGCGATCTTGGATGCCGCTGGGTCCTTGAACGAGTTGGGCAGGGCACATATAGGCTCCCTTCAGCCTGTACTTGATTTCATGGCCAGGATGCGCCGGACCCAGCAAGGGCAGATGACGGCACACCCAGGGTTTCACATTACCAACCTTAAAGGTGCCATATTAAACAACCACTTCAAGGGCAAAATTTCTCCAAGGGGGGTCGGGTCTTACGATGAGTTTGGGGACGCCATGCTGTGGGCTTTGGCCACTATGAAAGACGAGCTTGCCGACAACGCTCTGCCAACAGGCGGGAGTCCTCTGTGGGATCTTGCCAAGTTTGCAGAGTTGGGGCCTGAAGAGGCAAGAGCGGCAGCCCGGTTGAAAAAACTTGACATCGAAGATGAGGTCAGACTGCTTGCTAGTTCGGGCCATATTACTGCCACTGGTAGAAGCGGTTCGATATTTGATCAAGTTACGGAATTGAGTGAAGCCTCCTACGGCAGGTTTAGCCGCCCCGTAGCCCGGGCTTTTGACACGATGTCTTCGGTTTCCGAGCAAGCCATAGCCCCGGTAGCCCCGATCTTCACACAAGGAAGGCTGCCCCGCCGTTCTCCGGGCCGGTTTTCTCGTGAAAACCTGCGATCTGCTGCCAGGCAAACCACCGAGGGGTACGTGCGTGGGTCGCTGTGGTGGTCAGCGATCAGGCGTGACGGCCTGTCGGTAAAGGCAGCGAATAGGCGGGTGGCTGACACTCACATGAACTACTGGGACCAGAGCCCAGGCCAGCAGCTCATGGACGAGTTGCAGCCGTTCTGGGTATTTCGGTCTCGCATGACCATGTTGTTGATTGACATGATCTCGTCGACGCCGGGCATGCTGAACCAAATGATTGCTTTGGAAGAATACAACGGGGTAATAGATCCTCTAGGAGTGGGGGCTCCAGGGAACCCTTACACTATCGGGGCTTTCGGTCAACTTGGGGGCATAGATCTTTACGGGTCGGTCAGAGATCCTCGGTCTGACGCGCTGCAAGGGCCGGAGGCTCTTTACCAATTCATTACAGGCGGGTTAGACGTCACCTCTCAAGAAGAGTTACTGCTTGACCAGTTCACAGACAATCTTGCGCCCGGAATCCGCTTCCCAATAGAATCTATGCTTAATGCCGTGATAGGCCGAGACGGGGCGTACGAACCAATCCCCAGAGCGGTCGCCTTGGAAGACGGTATGATACCGAGGCTTGCCGAAGTGTTCGGTTGGGGAGACGAAAAAATTAATTACGTTCTAGGGCTGATTGGCGTAGACAGCCCTATTTATCCTTTGACATCGGCGCTTCAGATGACAAGCGACGTAATGGTAGTGGAGCATGAAGGGGAAAGGGTGCTGTTTATCACTAGCAGAGGCGAGAGTATGTTAACGAATATGATTCCTGTCCTTGGCACAGCGGACAGGCTGGCTACGACACAATTGCGTGGCAGATACATTGCTGAAGAAAGCCCGTTTACCGAAGAACAGTTGAACCAGGAAGCAAACCGCAGAACATTAAACGCTTTTTCCAGTTGGATGGGGTTAAGTTTGGTGGGAAGCAGTTACGTGCAGCGGATGCGGCAGGCAGAAAAAATAATCCGTGAAAACCAAGTAGAGATAGATTTGGTTGCAGACGCAGAAGAAGTGATAGACCAGATAGAATATTTGGAACTGTTGGAGAGCGATTCTGGCGGTTAGATGGGGATGACGCCTGTGTGGCGGAGAAAGATGCGGCCCTGGATGCGGCGGATTTCAAAGTCCCCGTACTCCGAGGCCGCTAGTTTCGCTTTCTTCTTCAGCCGCTGCTGTGCCTTACCGATCTTATGTTTGACTTGCTCGACAGTGACCAGCCCTTCGGGGCAGATCTCCTCCGGCAGAGCTGTAACATATTCGGCTTGAGCGTCATACACGCAGATCCAGTTCTCTTCCCCTTCTGGGTGTTGCACATGACGGGCTCTCGCCATGTGGAACAAGGGCTTGTACCGGTCCCAGTGGGTTTCGTCCGGCAGTTTGGTGAACCCTGGGAACTGTTCTAGCGAAGCCTCGAGTTGCTTGTAGAACGCCCGCTGTTCTTCGGTCAGGTACCTAGCCATATGTTCACACCTAGTCTCGGGCTTTCAAGTTCGGGCCTGAAGCCGCCTTTGAGGAACTCCACTTTGTACAGGTAGTCGGGGGTGTCATCGATGAGTAGCCCGTCGAGCACCAGTCTGTCGACGATGGCTTTGATGGCCCCGTACCAGTTGCCAAGGTCGAGGTGGTGGGCTTCGGAGTGGTAGTCCATCCAGGAGGATATGCGAAATTCGCCGTCGTGGGGGGTGGCTCCGAGGTCGAGGAGCTGAGCGACTACTTCTTCGCCGTAGGTATCTCGCCATAGTTTGGTGTCGGCTGACCGGCTGAACCGGCCTTGTGCCCGTTCCTGGTTTAGGCTACGGGGCTTGGCGTCTATGTCTATTGCCCACAATGAGGAGTACAAGGACGCCTTTACTGTCACTGAAGTTCGCTCATGATCTCGGCGACGGTGGAGATGAGCGTGGTGCCATGCTCGCAGTCTAGGATCTTGCCTGCCAACACTTTGATCAACGCTAGTTCCAGGTTGGAATCTTTAGGCGGTGGCGTCGGTGCTTCTGTGCTGGCAGGGGTGCGGCTCAGGTGGATGATTTCGGTGAGTAGGTCTAGGTACATGGCCTGGTCTACGGCACCTACTTCTACGGTGCGTTTGCGGATGCCTTGCCATTTCGATTCGTTAAGTTTCCGCATTGCCGTCCAGTCAATGCTGGCGTCTGGCACGTCATCGAGCTCCATGCGTGGGGGTTCCATTTCCCAGGTCACTTCGGTCATCGGTTTACTCCATAGACTCGACGGATTTTTTCTACTGCTACGTGGAGTGGGAATGATTCTTTGTCTTCGGTCTGGGTTTCCCACACTTCCCGGACGACTGTCATGGCTTCGTCGATGTCCATGCCGAGCCCTCGGATGTGGTTGGCGAGCGTGAAGAACACGGTGTCTCGCTCGCCTTTCTTCACGTCCTCTTCCCCTCTGAATATTTGGACGATGTGGTTGTTGCTTTCGCCCCTGCCGCCTGTCCTGTCTCCGGTGTATTCCCTGCCGGTCATGGGTGGAGGGGGTTTGGGTTTCCACATGGCTGCTAGGCGTTGTAGTTCGTGGACTGGTGTCCGCATGGAGTGGGCTTTGTCTATCCATTCGTCTACGTCGTAGAACTGGGATTCGTTTGCGGGACCGTCGGGCTGGTATTTGAGGACTGCTTGCCGGAGTCGGCCTGGCTCGTGGGGGTAGGGCAGGCGGACGCAGTTGCCGTACCCTCCGTCCTCGAGGAGTTCTTGCTTCGGGTTGAGTTCGATGGCCTCAACTCCTGCGAGTTCGTGGACCCAGAGCCCTGCCCGTCGTGCGATGGTGCCGCTCATCCAGTCGTCTGCGAATACCCAGACGTGGTATCCCTTGGAACGGGAGGTCTCAACCCACGCTTGGATGCCGTAGTATTCCCATGCCTCGGCGTATCGCCACGCTAGTTCTTCTGCCTCGCTGGTGTCGAAGTCGCTGCATATCCACCGGCACCGGTTGCCGCCCTCGAGCGGGTAGATGCCGATTGAGGAGCCAGCCACATGGAGGTGGTCGAAGACGCTCTGGTCCATCTCCCCTTCGTCAAGTTTCTGCTGGTGCGGGTGGGGGTTGTCAGTGAATGCGACGTCTTCCCGGCCTTCGAACAGTTCGTAGAACAGGTCTGCTCGTTGTTCCATCTCGTCGATGGCCAGCACGACATGCAGGGGAGTTGGTTCAGTTGTCATCTCGGTATCCTCTCACGTTGTTTACCACGTCTCTTATGCCAGTCATCAGCAGGTCTCCGGGCTTTATTGGGCGCACCATGCCACTGCTTTTCTCAATGGCATACCTTACCTCGTTGCCTTGGAACCCGCCCAAGTAGGAGTAGGTGGCCTTGTTTTTGATCAGCCCTACGGTGAGTAGTGGCTGGTGTTCTTCTTGGAGTTGGTCACGGGTGGTCATGTTGGGGTCTGATGGCTGTGGCCGTCGGACTGTGAGGATGGACACGGCCTGCTGTTCACCGCCGTACGAAAGGGAGGAGGCTGACAGTTGCCCGCCTTTCGATGCCGAACGGTTGGCCTGGTGTAGCATCAGCCATGGGATGCGGGTGTCTCGAGCTAGGTCTTTGGCGATGTTGGCTGCCTTCTGCATTGACCCGCCGAAGTCTTCGCCTCGGGAGGAGGCCAGGTATCCCATGTAGTCGTAGGCGCAAAGTTTGATTTCTTGTTGGAAGTACTGTTCTGCTTCGGACATGTAGGTGATCGTGTCGTACTTGCTGCGCTTCTCGTCATCGATCGCTAGTAGGGGGAAGTGTTCTTGGATGATGCCCCGTTTCCATGAGGCTGTCTTCGGGATCACATCTGCTAGCGGTGTGGCGGTGGCCAGGGAGATGAGCTTAAACATCACTTGTTCTGCCGCTTCGTCTGGGGAGAACAGGCACATGGGTTTGTCCCGGTTCTCCCATAGGAGTCGGAGTAGGAGTTGGGTTTTGCCGTTGTGCTGGAACCCTACGAGCAGGTGGAGTCCTGCACGTAGCCCTCCCCCGAGGGCGGTGTCTATTTCTGGGAGGCCGAACGGGATTGGTGGGGATCTGTCGGGGTCGTTGAGCTGAGAGGCGGACGGGCGGAAGAGCCAGCCTGACCTCTCAGCGAGGAGGGCCGCTTCACGGCCCTCCAAGCCAAGGTCCCGATGCATAGGTTCTGCGTCGGTGCCTGCGGTCACTTAGGCTACAACTCCGAAGTGGGCCATGTGACGGTCAGGGCAGGTGTTCAGCCACAAGGCTTTAGCTTCCCGCTTCTCTTCGGGCGTCGCACCCTTGTCCACTTTCAGCTTGAAGTCTGGGCTGGAAGGGTTGAGTTTGCCTTCTCGGTTGTCCCAGAAACTTGAGGGGTTGGCTACGAGCATGTCCCAGTACGGGTCATCTGCGGGGGAAGGGGTCTTTGTCCGGCGGATGGCACCTGCCGCCACTGGTTGTGGTGGAGGGGCAAAGCCTCCGGCTTCTTGTGGTTGCACGGTGGGGCTGGGGAATGCAGCGGGTGCTGCTGCCGTCTGGGATACGGGGGTGGTTGCCCCGAATACTTCTTGAATCATCCGCTCGTTGTCTGACAGTTCGAATGGGAGGTTCTGTTGTGATAGCACTGCGGCTTTCACGAGCATCATCTCGTTCTCGTAGACGCTCATTGCTGCCTCGAGCGTGCAGTTGACGGGCAGGTCTGCTTCCATGGTGGCCGACACTACGGACGGTTCGAACTGGCGGACTTGCACTGTGCGTGAGTAGCTGATGATGAGCTTGCGGTTGGTTGGGACGGGGAGTGATGGGGTTGTCATGGTTTGCCCTTGTTCGTGGTATCCGTTTGTGGATTCTTGCATCATTGTCATTGCATTATTGCTTTCTGTTGGTTGGTATTCGCCTGGGACTAGAGGCCCGGTTGCGACTTGTTGGTTGAAGAACTCGTCTGTGCTCATTCTGTTCGTTTCAGTTTGGCCCGGTATGAGGGGCGCTTTCGTTCGGAGTGGGTGGTCCCGCCCCAAACGCCTGTGTATAGGTCGTGGTTGGTGTTCGCTTCTTTAAGGCAGGGTTCTCGCACCTTGCATGTCTGGCAGATTTGCAAAGCGAGGGTGGGCCGGTGGCCGTGCTCCGGGAAGAAGCACTCTACCGGCATTCCCAGGCATGCGGCGTCATCTCTCCATGGCTCCCGTTGTGCGGATAGCTCCAGGATTAGTTTCCTTAGGCCGCCGTTACTCATCGGGGTGGTGTTCTGCTGGGGCGGGTGCAAGGCCAGCGTCTACCTTTTGCTTTAGCTCTACCAAATTGTTTTGCTCGCCTGGCCAGAATGATTCTTCGTAGCTGCCTCGGCATTTGCCTTGAGCGAACTCGCTGCACCAGCGTGGGCTGCAGTGCCAGTCGTCTGGGCCGAGTGGCCATGAGTCTTCGGTGCCGAGTTTCAGGATAGTGCTGCCCCATGATTCAACCTCGTTGAGCATCATCGCCCATTTCCCTTTGCTGAGAGTCATGCCCCAAATGTGGGTGTCGCTTTTGCCTCGAGGTATGTACCCGAAATTGAAATTGATAGAGGGTGCCCCGGTTTCCAGAGACTTTGCGTACGTGTACATGGGGGCTTGGATGTCGTATCGGTCTTTCTTCCAGCCGTCTCGCCTGTCGAACCTGCCGGTCTTCCAGTCCCAGATGGTGTTGACTCCGTCGAAGAAATCGATAGAGCCTCGGATGCGAATCCTGTCTGCCGTGGGCCAGTGGACTGCGACTTCGATGTCGAATCGTTTCTCGATCTCCCAACCGGCCACGTTGCTTGTGTCTATTTGTGGGACGATTTCGTTGTACCAACGGTGGCAGCACGACTCAAGCTCAAGGCAGGCCGTGAACAAGTCAGGCACCATGTGGGGTTTGAGCCACAGATGGGGCCAGTCTTCCTTTAGCTGGGCTGACTCTTGCTCGAGTTGGTCGAGGAGGGGCGTTCCGTAGGGCCATTCGCCATGGTCTTGCCTGTAGTGGAGGCAGAACTCTATGAACGAGTGGGTGCGTGTGCCGATTGCTGCAACGTCAGAGTCGGGGTCAAAGTATTCCCCGATGAGTTGCAACCGTGCCTGTTCCGGGCACATTCGCAGTGTGCCTATGTCGGACTGGTGCAGGTATAGCGTCCGTTCCCCGTCTTTGGCTGCCGTTAGTAGTTTCATCGCTCCCTCTCATTTGGCGTTGTCCGCCACCATGGGACATTGTCATGGGCGAGCAGCCGTCAGGCTGGTCACTATGCTCATGGTCTATAATGACATTGTACACATGGGGTGTTGGCCGCTGTCAAGAAAAGTTTCTGATTGCGTGTAAACTCTTGACGGTGCTATCATCTGATGTACTGAACTCTAAGGACTTCTCGATGAAACGTTTCATGCCTCCGTTGCTGGCTGTCACTGCTGCTATCGCCTTGCTCGGCTCTGCCGCTGACGCCCAAGGCCCTGTCACTCCTCTGAGCGAAGAGCCTGAGTCTCTTCATGTGCAAGGTAACCAGGCCATCACTGATCACGTCTCGATCCCTGCCACCTGCACTCTGCTCGTTGACCGGGTCGGCGGGAAATCCTGCCTGGAGGTGGTGACTGACTGGATCTGTCCTGCTGGCCCGCTCGGTTTGAATCCTTTGAGTGAGGATGCGAAGCAGCGGTTGGCCCCGTCGTATGAAGAGTCGATTGCTAACCCTGTCAGTGAGCGTGCCTATCTTGACTCGCATTGCCTGCTCGTAGGGACTCGTCCTGTGCCATTGGCGACACCGGCAGCAGCCGATGCTGCTGTTGAAGCCCCTGTTGTTTCGTTT
>Ga0209425_10001642_pt1 | contig 25996 bp, 29 predicted proteins | sample COG_05_FD_184749 | JGI IMG/M metagenome (GOLD analysis project Ga0209425, IMG submission 184749) | Pelagic Microbial community sample from North Sea - COGITO 998_met_05 (SPAdes) (version 2) | ecosystem: Environmental > Aquatic > Marine > Neritic zone/Coastal water | place: Helgoland, sampling...
AGCGGTCGAGAGAAAAAAACCTGGAAGAAAAAAAGCCAGAAGAAGCTTCCAATTCTCTAAAAGATAATTTTTTTTTAATTTTAAACTGCTATAATAAAAAATGCTTAAGCTTGATGCTTTAATTGCTGGTTCAACAGGATATATTGGTGTTCAACTAATAAAATTATTAGTCAAACATAAAAATATAAATATTAGATATTTATGTGGAAAAACTTCTGTTGGTAAAAAAATTTCATTTTATGACAAATCTTTAGCATCAAAAAAATTACCCAAAATAGTCAAATATAATAATAAGTTTTTAAAAAACGTAGATATAATTTTTACAGCGTTACCAAATGGTGAAGCTCAAGAAATTTCTAATCATTTGTTAAAAAAAAATACTTTAGTTGATTTAGCTGCAGATTTTAGATTAAAGAAAAGTTCTGAGTATCTCAAATGGTACAAACAAAAACATAAGGCCGTATCAAATATTAAAAAAAGCATTTATTCTTTGCCAGAAATTACAGGTAAAAAAATTAAAGATTTTAAAATTATCGGATGTCCAGGATGTTATCCTACATCAGTTCTTTTACCATTAATACCATTAGTTAAAAGTAAATCTATTAATTTTAAAAACATAATTATAGATTCAAAATCAGGTTATTCTGGTGCTGGAAGAAGAGTGCACAAAAAATATAAGAAAAAAAACTTGTATGAATCTTTAAGTGCTTATGGACTAGGTTTTCATAGACATAATTCCGAAATTGATCAAGAATTTAGAAATTACACTAAATCAAATATAGAATTTACTTTTACACCCCATTTAACACCAATGTTTAGAGGCATTTTAAGCACTATCTATGTTGATTTAAAATCAGGTTTTTCGATAAATAAAATCGAAAAGATTTTAAGACGATTTCACAAAAAAAGTAAATTTGTTAAAATTTTAAAGAACGATTCTTTAATAAGTACAAATGATGTTATTAATACTAATAATTGTTTTATCTCAGTTTGTAAAACAAAATACAAAAATAAAATTATTATATTATCTGCATTAGATAATTTAATTAAAGGAGGGGCAGGTCAAGCTATTCAAAATATGAATATTAAATTTGGTTTTAAAAAAGATGAGGGTTTAAAATGAACAAACTTTTACTTATAAGTATATTTTTTTTAGCCTCCTGTTCATCTTATAATGTTAAAAATGATATTAATATTTCAGATCAAATGAGTTTTGAAGAATTTAGAATTGAACTTGAAAAATATTCAAAAAATAATCCTTATCCAGAAATAGACAACTAAATGAATAAATTTATAAATATTGCAATTGTTGGATTGGGACAAATAGGTATCTACCTTTATAACGAACTTAATATCAAAAAAAAAGAAATTGAAGTTAAAACAGGTAAAAAAATTAGCATAGTTGCTATTTCTGCTAAAAATATAAATAAAAAAAGAAAATTTAAAATAAATAAAAAAATTTTTTATTCAAATCCGTTAACAATATTTAAATCCAATAAAATTGATATCTTGTTTGAGGCAATTGGGCAATCAGATGGCATTTCTAAGAAGATTGTTGAAACTGCTCTAAAGAATAAAGTGAATGTTATTACTCCGAATAAAGCTTTGATAGCGAAACATGGGGATCACCTAGCAAAATTAGCCGAAGCAAATAAAGTAAATTTAGAATTTGAAGCTTCTGTTGCTGGAGGAATTCCAATTTTAAGAACAATAAAAGAGGGTTTAGCTACCAATAAAATTAATAAAGTTTATGGAATTTTAAATGGAACAACAAATTATATTCTAACCGAAATGGAAAAGACTAGTGAAACTTTTGATAAGGTTTTGAAAAAAGCTCAATTATTAGGTTACGCCGAACCAGGTAATCCAAAATTGGATTTAAATGGTTTTGATGCTTTTGCTAAAATAAGAATATTATCAGCTCTTTCATTCAATACAAAGATTTCTAAAAGTAAATGTATTATGGAGGGAATTGAGAATATTAAATTAGAAGACATTAAAATAGCAAGTCAATTGGGTTTTAGAATAAAATTACTTGGAATTAGCGAAATTATTAATGGTCAATTATTTGAGACAGTACATCCATGTCTAGTAAGTAAAAACACTTACATAGGAAATGTTAATGGTGTTATGAATGCTGTTATCACACAAGGTAAACCAGTAGGTGAGAGTGTTTTACAGGGTGAGGGAGCTGGCCCTGGACCAACTTCTTCATCTTTATTATCAGACTTATTATCAATTTTAAGAGGTAATATTAAGTTTCCATTCGGAATTACCTTTAACAAAAGAAAGTATATTAAGTCCTTTAACAATGATAATTACACTAACTCGTTATATCTTAGATTTGAAGTCAAAGATAAGCAGGGTGTTCTTTCATTAATAACAAATAGATTAGCTAAATACAAAATATCCGTTAAAAGAATAATTCAAACCCCTAATAAAAAAAATAAAAAAGCAACAATTGTGATTATTACCCATAAAACAACAGAAATTAACGCAAAAAGTTGTTTAGCAATATTTAAGAAAAATAAGAATATTCTTAAATTTCCAACATTAATAAGACTTTATAACTAATGGAAATTTACCTCAAACTTTTTGAAGTTTTATTTCCTGTATTTTTTGTAGTTGGTATTGGTTATTATTTGGGTAAAAAAAATCCAAAAATAGATACTACATTTATTACTAATTTTGCAGCGAATGTAGGTACTCCTGCAATGATTATCTATGCTTTAAATCCAGTAAATATATCGTTTAATATCTTTCTTAATTATTTCTGGTATTATGCATTAGCTATTGGTGGATTTATAATTATTGGAGTAATAATATTATACCTACAGAATACCAAAGATATTATCAGAGAATTACCTCCTTTAGCAATGCCCAATACTGGAAACATGGGTTTGCCAATATGTTTATTTGCTTATGGCTCACAAGGTCTTGGAGTGTCAGCAGCGATTTCCGCTCTAATTATTTTATGCCATTTTACTTTAGGTGTATTTTTAGCTGCTAGAAAATTTAGTATAAACGTTATACTTAAAAGCCCTCCTTTTTATGCAATAATAATATCTGTATTACTGCTTTATTATGATTTAGAACTTCCAGGATTTGTTGAAAATACTACTTTCTTATTAATGTATGCAACAATTTTTCTTATTTTGATGTCTTTAGGAATTGCATTAACAAGACTAAAGGTTTTTTCTCTTAACAAAGCTATTTTCTCTTCTTTAGGACGAGTAATTGTTGGTCCTATAATCGGATATCTATTGATTTTATATTTTAATTTAGAAGGATTTGCTGCTGGAGTTTTGTTGATTCAATGTTCAATGCCTAGTGCAGTTTTGAATTATCTTGTTGCATCAATATATTCACCTAAAAAAATTGTTGATAGTGTTGCTAGCACTATTGTTGTATCAACTCTCATGTCCTTTATAACTATCCCAGTTGTAGTATTCTTTGCTTTAAAATACTTTAATTAATCTATATCCTTCATATTATGAAGGCTATAACATTTAATCTGTTAGCATGGGTAATGCTTCCAATAATGGATGGTTTTGCAAAATATTTAAGTACCGATATTCCAGTGTTACAAATTACATGGGCAAGATATTTTTTTACCGTGGCTTTTACTTTTCCAGTAATGTTTTTCTTTTTTAAAAAAAATCTTGTTTGGACTGACAAACCAAAATTACAATTAATAAGAGGTTTAATTCTTTTAACAGCTAACATTTGCTTCTTTTATTCAATTTCCGTAATCTCTCTAGCAAAAGCATTAACACTAGCTTTTGTAGCTCCTTTAATTGTCACTGCTTTCTCCCCAATTTTTTTAGGTGAAAAGGTAGGATTTAGAAGATGGTCCGCAGTAATTATAGGGTTTATAGGATCTTTAGTAGTTATAAGACCTGGATTTGTAGAGATTAATTTAGCAAGTTTAGCAGCTCTTGGAACAGGAATAATGTATGGGTTTTATTTAATTATCACCCGTAAACTAAGCACTTCAGACAATCCATTATTAACTTTATTATTAACTGGTGTAGTAGGGGCTATAATTATAACTACTGTAATGCCATTTGTGTGGGTTAAACCTACTTTAAATCAGTGGTCTATGATGGCTGCTATAGGCATATTTGCATGTATAGGGCATTTATTTTTAATACTGTCTCTCAAATACGCTGACGCATCTAAACTAGCTCCATTTAGCTACTTTGAGATTATTACAAACATCATTATAGGTTATTATTTCTTTAGTGATTTCCCAGATAATTGGACTTTCTTAGGATTATTTATTATTGTATTAAGTGGTATCTACATTTCAAGAAGAGAGAATTTAGCTAAAAAGACATAATAATAGGTAATATTTATTTACTAATATCTAAAGTATTACATTAAGTAAATAATATAAATTAATGTATTTATTACATTTTATTAATGATATAAATTATGTAATTATTATAAAATTTTAACTTATTTAACATTAAAATTCTACTATTTAAAACATAAGTATCTAAATTATTGTCTAATTTTAAAAAACATTAAATAATCCTTTAAAATAGCGAGTTTTTAAACATTCTTATTACAAAATTATTTAAAAAATAGGGTAGTCTAAAAACGTTGATATAGTTGAATAGTAGAGGGATGCACTAATTGAATATACCATTTAAACGGCCATAGAGGGGTCTATTTTGAGTGAAGGCTAGTAAATGGTACAACTGAAGGGTGAATTATGGTATTTAATAAAAAAAAATACAAAAAGATCAAAAAACGTTGATTTTAATGGCTTTTTTAATGAAAAAAAGCCTCAAAATAGGGCTAAATATGTACCTTTTCAGATCTAAGTAATCTAAGCTTTTGCTTAATTCCACCTCTTCCAGAGTAGCCTCCAAGAGCTCCATCGGACCTAATCACTCTATGACAAGGTATCTTTGGTGCATATGGGTTTTTAGCACAAGCATTAGCAACAGCGCGAGCTGATTTAGGGCTTTTTATGGCTATAGCCACCTGCTTATAGGTTTTTACCTTACCTTTTGGTATAGTTTTAAGGTATCTCCAGACTTTTAATTGAAACCTTGTTCCCTGCACTGATTTTTATCGTGGAATTAATAAAATTATGTAACTTACAAAGAATATAATAGCCATTATAAACAAAAATATCGTGTTAAAACTCTTTCCAGTGTTTCGATATTGAATGAAAGTCAATATAACAAAACCAATCGAGCTAATTAAAAACCATACTGCAGGAATTTCTCCATCTAATGAACCCATAATTTTTTATTTTAAACTATTGACATTAAAAATCACTTGATATATTACTATTGATAATTAATTGTTATCAATAGTAATTATATGAGTGAACTAACAACAGGCCTAAAATCGCTTTATGAGGCAACTTTAAATAACCTCAAAAGCTCTAAAGCAAATAACACGTTAAGAGCATATAAATCAGACTTTAAAGACTTTGGAGCTTTTTGTGCTAAGCATGGTTTAAATTCTTTGCCTTCAGAGCCAAAAATAGTTTCTTTATATCTTACTCACCTTTCTAAAAATTCGAAAATAAGCACTTTAAGAAGAAGGTTAGTATCAATTAGTATGGTTCATAAATTAAAAGGGCATTATCTAGATACAAAACATCCAATTATTGTTGAAAACTTAATGGGAATAAGAAGGGTAAAAGGTAGCATTCAGAAAGGAAAAAAACCTATATTAATCAATCATTTAAAATCTATAATTGATGTAATAGATGAACAAGAAATTGATGATATAAAGAAGTTTAGAGACAAGTCAATGATCTTAGTTGGCTTTGGAGGTGGATTTAGACGAACTGAGCTTATTTCAATCGATCATGAAGATTTAGAACTTGTACCTGAGGGGTTAAAAATTACTATTAAAAGATCAAAAACTGATCAATTCGGTGAAGGGATGATTAAAGGTCTACCCTACTTCACCAATGAAACTTATTGTCCAATTGTTAATCTAAAAAAATGGTTAGAAATTTCTGAAATTAAATCTGGACCTATTTTTAGAAGATTTTCTAAAGGTTCATCATTAACTGACAAAAGACTAACCGATCAATCAGTAGTTTTATTAATGAAAGAATATTTGAATCTAGCAGGTATCGAAAATAAAAATTTTGCTGGTCATAGTTTGAGATCAGGTTTTGCAACTGTTGCTGCAGAGTCTGGAGCTGATGAACGTAGCATTATGGCAATGACAGGTCACAAAACAACACAGATGGTTAGAAGATACATAAGAGACGCAAATCTATTTAAAAATAATGCTCTCAATAAGATAAAGATATGAAAAGAAAATTAGAACACAAGAAACTGGAATTACTATTTCAAATATTTAGAAATTATCTCAGCTGCCCATTCATTTCCTTTAGGTGTCCAATGACCATCACATTTTAAATAAAGATCATTTAAATTTGATATTGGATACTTTATTAAATCAATAAAAGTAAAATTTTTGTTATTTTTACTAATATCATTTAAAGATTTTATCCAATAGACATCATTTAAATTTTCACCTTTATTCAATTTATCAAAATCTTGAAGTCTTGGAATACTAACTAAATATGTATCAATATTAGCCTCTTTTATTACCTTTTTAATGAAATAAATTGCAGCTTTTTGTTGATCTAAATTTGAATCAAAATAACCTGAAAATGTATCTTTACCGTACTTTTTCTTAGCTCTGTAAATTTTATAGTTATAATTCAAATTTATAAATAAGCCAGATGTCCAAAAATAATCTTTAAATATTTTTTTTACTTTTCTTGTTTGAGATTTATAATTTTTAACTGCCTCACTAGGTATAAAAATTTCATAATTATTATCACCGTTTTTTTTATAATAAGGACGATATCTTTTTGATCCCTGCCAATTATCATAATCATTTTCACCGAAATCATTACTTGGTAAAAAAAAGATAATTAGTTTATTGTGCTTATAATTTTTGGCAAAATTAGTATAAATTTGATAGTATTGAACAACACCGAAATTTTTAGAAACTCCAAAATTAAGTACATTTAAACCAGTTAAATCTTCAATATATTTTTGCGAAGTATTATTTAAATTTACACCATAACCTTCAGCAAATGAATCTCCTATTAAAATGACGTCATTTGAGGAATTTATTGAGAAAGAACTGTCCCTGGCACCCACTTCGTTTGAGGTATATATAGCATCATAACAACTTCTTTTCTGTTTGGTTTTACTATTTTTTGCATGCCATGCGCCCCAAATGTTTTCCTCAGTCCACCATTCATCATTTGGTATTTCGTTATTTGTTAAGTATATTTTTGGTTTATGGGATATTTCTAAAATATCAATTTTATAGATTAAAAAACTGATGATTTCTATAATAAGTATTGAAAAAATTGATAAAATAAAAAAATTTTTGAATTTTGCCATTAATCAAGTTCAAATTGATTTGAATAGTCTTTTTTAAGTTTTGGATCTTGCTTTTTTTTTTCTAGATAATAATTACCAATTATTAATTTATCTAAATTTGTTCCCATGAAACAATTAAATGCATCTGTAGGTGTATTAACAATTGGTTCCCCTCTTACATTAAAAGAAGTGTTAACAAGTACTGGGCAACCAGTCTTTTCTTTAAATGATTTAATAAGATTATGAAACTTATAATTTGTTTTTTTACTTACAGTTTGTATTCGTGCAGAATAATCTACATGAGTTACAGCTGGAATCGAAGATCTTTTAATGTTCAATTTTTCAATTCCGAATAAAGCCTTTTGAGCATCAGTCATTTTTACAACTTTATTTTTATGAATATTTGAAACTAATAACATGTATGGACTTATAGAGTTCAAATCAAACCATTCAGATAAATCTTCCTCTAGAATTGAAGGAGCAAAAGGTCTAAAACTTTCTCTAAATTTAACCTTTAAATTCAATTTTTTTTGTGTTTCAGAATCCCTGGGATCTCCTAAAATTGACCTTGATCCCAATGCTCTAGGACCAAATTCCATCCTCCCCTGAAACCACCCTATAGCTTCATTGTTTGCTAAATCATTAGATGTTTTCTCTATAATTTCAGTCTCATCTAAATTTGAAAAAACTGCACCCAGTAGCTTTAATTCTTTTTCAATCTCCTCATTTGAATATTCTGGACCTAAATAAGAGCCCTGCATATCATCATCTGGATTTATAGTTCGTTCTTTTTCTGCTTCAATATGCCAATAAGCTAGAGCAGCACCAATTGAACAACCTGCATCACCAGATGCGGGTTGCACCCAAATTTTATCAAAAATATTTTCTTTAAGGATTTTACCATTAGCCACACAATTTAAAGCAACCCCACCTGCCAAACATAAATTTTTTATACCATATTCTTTTTTAAGAGAATGAGTTAATTTAATCATAATATCTTCTGTTACAGATTGAATGGAAGCTGCGATATCCATATGAAATTGTGTAATTCTATCATTTTTAGGGTTTCTCGACTTTTTGCCAAATAAATTATGAAATTTATCACTTGTCATAGTTAAACCAGTGGCATAATTAAAATAAGTCTGATCTAGTCTAAAAGAACCATCATCTTTTACACTTATTAAGTTATTTAATATTTTATCTTTAAATATTGGGCTTCCATATGGAGCTAAACCCATTAATTTATATTCACCACTATTTACTTTGAAACCAGTATAATATGTGAAAGCTGAATACAATAATCCTAATGAGTGAGGAAAATGAATCTCTTTTTTAATTTCTAGCTTATTATTTTTGCCTACCGCAATGGTAGTAGTGGCCCACTCACCTACTCCGTCAGCAGTCAAAATTATTGCTTCCTCAAAAGGCGAAGGAAAAAAAGCACTGGCTGCATGACTAAGATGATGTTCTGAAAAATAAAGTTTATTATCATCCTTAAAATTTTTATCATGTTTTTTTAATTGGTCTAAAATTAATTTTTTTTGAAAAAGTTTTTCTTTTAACCAAATAGGCATTGCTTTACAAAAAGATTTGAAACCTTTAGGCGCTAATGCAACATAAGTTTCAAGCAATCTTTCAAATTTTAAAAATGGTTTTTCAAAAAAAACTATTTTATCTATATCACTTAATCTTAAATTTGCTTTTTTTAAAACAAAGTCCACTGCATAAAAAGGGTAATTTGCATCGTGTTTAATTCTTGTAAATCTTTCTTCTTGTGCCGCTGCTATAATCTTACCATCAATTAAGATTGCCGCAGCACTGTCATGATAAAAAGCTGAAATACCTAGGATACTAGTCACGTTAAAAGATTGTATATATAAATGGAGCTACTGCAGAACCTTGGCTTAAAATTATTAATCCCCCAAATAATACTAAAACAATTATAATTGGTAATAACCAATATTTTTTCCGGACTTTTAAAAATTCCCAAAATTCTTTAATAAATTCCATATTAAAATTGATTTTTCATACTAGATTTTATATTCTCTTTTTTTATCCAATAAGTTTGATTATTATTTTTTTTTAATAAAAGTAAATCTTTACCTAACAACTTCATTATTAAGCCAGTAGGTGTTACAACTGCAAAATAAACAATTCCCATTACAATAGGTGATATGATACTTCCTAAAAAATAACCAAATTTTGTCCATAATTTATTTAATGGAGTTAAAATTTTCGAATTTATTAAACCTAAAATCAAAAAAATTAAAGAAATAATTAACGACCAATATCTTATTTCATTAGAGTTCAATAAAGGCCAAAGAGCAACAACCAGAAAAAAAATTGAAAAAACTATTCCAAAATTTCTGTTAGTACTCATTGGCATAGTATTTTGATTCATAATAAAACTTATATCAAAATTTTGTAGTAAATTAAGTTATTTTAATCCAGCTTGAAGGCCAAAAATCAATATTGTTGACTTTAAAATCTGAAAAAAAATTTTTTGAAGGCCTCATTATAATATTTTTTTGATTACCAGAAAGCCAAGCCCCCCACCAACTAAACGTGGATGGTGCAGATATAAAGTGCTTACAGTTAGATAATAAAAATAACGATAAAGCCCTTATATCTATGTTTTTATCAGGATTCTTAATTTCAACTGGTATTAGATCAAAATCGAATTTACTGTAATCAATGTTACTAAAATCATTTGACCAAAGATAGAAAACAGGATTTGATAATTTACTCTTAATAATATTTACTGATTTATTAATATAATGGATTTGCTCCTCTGAGTATTTTTTGGATTTTAATGAATTATGATTGTTTTTGACTTTTCCTTCTTCAAAGCGATTTTGCCTAATACAAATACCCACAGAATTATCATTCAAAATTTTTGAATAATATTGATTATCCTTAAAATTACTCACATTTTTAAAAGAAAACTGTTTTATAATTTCCTCTTTATAATTTATAAAATATTTTTCACTCTCAAAATGTCCTTCTAAAAATAAGTTATCTGAAAAGATTATATTCTTATAGTTTTCATTAAATGATGAAATCTTATATTTATCTTTATATTCTACAAAAAAAAATTTTTTTTTTCTAAAAATATCAGTTTTCTTTAAAAGTTTTCTCATGATGTAGCCTTTGTAATTCTTAAATTTCAAGTTATCTTCTGCTATATTTGCTATAATATTGAAATTATTTAAACCATACTTACTTATATTTTTTCTAGATAAAAAAGCAGTCTCATCATCAATGAATAATTCTCTATTTAAAATTTTTGACATAGAAAATGCAGAAGCATACATAAACATTTGATTTCCTATTTCATTAGAGATTCTAAGTATAATTTTTTTTTGCATTTATTTATTTAAGAAAAAAGTCATTTTATTTAACGTTTTTTTTACGTCTTTTTTAGGAATTATAAAATCATAGTCTTTATAGATGGGTTTAAATTCATAAAATGAATTTCTATATCTACTGTAATCATTCCAATTTTTAATTTCACAGAAAAAAAGATCAAGAACACTTTTTTTCTCAATCCAAGCAAAACTTGTTATCATTCCATGAAAAGCGATAATTTTTTTTGCATTTCTAATTATTTGATACAGATCTATTCCTTCAACATTTTCTAATAAAGTTATATTAGAATTATTATCTATATAATTTTTATTTTTGAAATCAAAAACATTATATCTATTATGATATTCCATTTTTCTATTATCTTTTTCTATATCTCTAGTTATTACAATCTTGTCTTTATATTTTTGTAATTCGGTAAGAATTGTATCAACGTCTTTAAAGGTCCAACCTAATTTACTAAATTTAATTTGATTTATATGAAAATGAAAATAATCACTTATATTAGCTAATCTTTTATCGTTATTAATGTAATCAAATTTTAGTTTATAATTAGACTTGTGATATTCCCCAATAAGATCATTTTGTAGGTCAAAAATAGATGGACGCTTAAATTTTTTTTTTCTATCATTAACAACTTTTTTGAATAAAAATTTTCTCAAAAAAGTATTTGGTCTTTTGTAATTATTGATATCATCAACACAGATTCCATAAAATCTTATTTTTCGAAAAAATAATGGTAAATAAAAAAAGAACACCTTTGGTGTAAATATATAAGTTTCATCAATTGATTTATCAAAAAATAAGGAAAATATTTTTATTTTTTCACTCAATGAAAGATTTTTATTTATAAACTTAAACTTTAAATTTTTTGCACTAAATAAAAAAGAGAATTGTTTACTTTGGTTAGATAAATAGATGATTATTTCTTTATCTTTATTTGAATGAATTAAGTTATAAATAGCTTCTCTAGCATGTATCAAGTCACCAGTAGCATCATTTTTAAAGATTATAATTTTTCTTTTATTCAATAGTCTAAAAATTGTTAAGAACTTGAGTGATTTCTTTTAATTGTTTTGTTTTTAAATTTGGATCTATAGGTAAACTAATTGAATTTTCAGCAATTTTTTCTGCATTTTTATATCTTTTTTTATTGAATTGCTTTTTAAATGCTCCTAATTGATGAATTGCTTTTGGATAATGAAATCCATATTGGATTTTTTTTTTGTTTAATAATTCAATTAATCCATCTCTTTTTTCAACTAAAATAATGTATTGATGATAAACACAGTATTTTGAATATTTAATTTTTTGTATTTTTGGATTTCTTATATTTTTATCGTAAAATTTAGCTATTTTATTTCTACTGTGATTGTAAGTATTAAGATTTTTAAATTTTTCGTTTAAAACAATGGCTTGAATTGTGTCTAACCTACTGTTCATTCCAACCAAATCATGATTAAATTTTTCTTCTGAACCTAAATTTCTTAATTTTCTCAATCTTTTGTAAAAATTTATATTATTTGTGGTAATTATACCTGCGTCTCCATAAGCACCGAGATTCTTACCAGGATATAAACTAAAACATGAAATATCTGTACCTGAACCTATTTTTTTATAAGGTTTTGAGCCATCTTCATATGCACCGTGTGCTTGGGCGCAATCATCGATTAAATAGATATTTCTATTTTTAATTAATTTTCTAATTTCTTTTAAATCAGCTACTGATCCATATAAATGAACAGGAATAATGACTTTAGTTTTTTTATTTATTTTCTTTTTTAGTTCTTTAATACTCAGAGTAGAACTTAAATAACCAATATCAATTAAAACAGGTTTAAGATTGGCTTCAATTATAGAAAATACTGTTGAGCAATAAGTCATTGCAGGTACTATCACCTCTGAGTTTTTTGGAAGATTTAAAGATTTTAAAGCAATTGTTAAGGCATCAGTTCCATTTGCACAACTTACTGCAAATTTTGCTTTACAAAATTTTCTAAATTTTTCCTCAAAAATTTTTACTTCATTTCCTAAAACAAAATCTCCTCTATTAAAAAGTTTTTCTATTTTCTTTAAAATAGACTTGTGAAGTTTTTTATCTTGATTATATAAGTCAAAAAATTTTATCATCTTTAAATTTTTTCAAGAACTTTAGTTATATCAATATTAAAATTATTTTTATAAATTTTGTTAGAATTAGATTTGATACTTTTTGCTATATAAGATATCAAATTAGATAATGGTTCAGACAAATCAATCTCTGGTAATTCTAGTTTATAATTAGGAGATGAAATATTTTTTTTTGTAAAAACTTTTAATTTATAGATAGCTTCATTTTCATCACATAATATTATAGCTTTCTCAAATTTAAATTTGATCAATCTTATTTTTAATGGTGATATCCATGAGTTCTTAATAAAAACTTTTAAATTATTTCTATATTCTAAATTAATATAGGCCGTATCTTTTTTACTAATTCGAGCAGTATTATATTTTACAGAACTTATTTTTATAGGATTTTGATTTAATATATATCTTAATATAGATATATCATGAACACCCAAATCCCAGATTACATCGGCATCTTTTCTAATTGGAGCTTGCTCTCTAAAACTTTCAATTTCAAGAATTTTTCCGTAGATTTTTTTTTCTAATATATTCTTTATATATTGAACAGAACCAGAAAAAATAAAAGGATAATCAACAAACAATTTATTATTGGTTTTTTTTGATAATTTTTCCAGTTTTGAAACATGTTTTAAATTTAAAGCTAAAGGCTTTTCAATAAGGACATTTACATGTTTTAAGAAGTAATTTGCCATTTGATAATGAGTTTTCGTAGGGGATGAAATTACAACCAAATTTATCTTTTTAAGATTTAATTTTTTGAAATTACTTAAACGATTTGCTAAGGGAAAGCTTTTTTGAGCTTTAGCAAGATTTTTTTTGGAGGTATCAATAATTGAGTCTATCTCGAAATGACTTGAATTTTGAATATTTCTTGCAAGTTTGGGTCCCCAATAACCAAATCCAATTAAAGCAACTTTAAGTGTCATTATAAATATAAAAGTTTGATCTTATTTTTTTTAAAAATTGATTTTTTAATTTTTCTACCATTATAAATTGGTAATTGGAATGGATGAAATATTAAAGCCCTAATTTTGTTGTGAGTAGAAATATTATGTTTCAAATGATTGATTTTAATTAATTTTTGGTAATCTACACTGTTTCTGGAAAAATAACTTCCTCTTTTAAGATTTTGTTTTTTTACAGAGTAATTGTCGATTAAAATATTAGAAATATTTTTTTTAAAAAGATAAACAGATTTTGAAAGTAATTTTTTATAATTTTCATATGCTGTACAATTTATTGGAACTTTAAAGCTTATAGAGTCTATAATTTTACCTGTATCTATACCCTTGTCTATCTCATGAATAGTGACACCTGATTTCTTTTCGCCATTTGAAATTTGATAGTAATTCGTATGGCACCCTCTATATTTTGGTAAAATGCTAAAATGAAAATTAAATAAATTTTTTGATTTAAAATTATCAATTTTTAATATTTTTTCGTATTCAAGTGAAAATAGATATAAATTCTCAATATTATACAATTTTTTTAAGTTGACGATTGGAATATTTTTTTTTTTCGCAAATTTTCTAAAAGATCTTTCCCATCTGTCTTTACCATCGTCGCTTTTATTTGGTAGAACAACTATTTTATAATTTTTAAATCTTTTAATAACAAATTTTAAACAATCAATGGCGCATTGATTTTTTCCAGCAATACAAATGGTTTTATTTTTCCCATGCATATTTATATTTTGGTGATCTTTCAAAGGTTTTTGATAAAATTGAATCAGAAACAATCCTATTATTAAATATTCTGAAATACTTATTTCTCCCATTTTTTGAAATTTTATTAATTGTACTGATATCGTCTTTAAGATTGATAATTTTACCTATTAAATCATCCTCATTTTTATAAAAAACCATTTCATTATTTGTGAAAATTTCTTGAAACTTAACTTTTTCATTAATAAAAGTAAGGATCCCGTTACCCATGTATGCAGCTATTCGATTGCTTGATGCATATTTTAACGGTTTTCCTCTACTTAAATTTAAAGACATTTTACATATCGACAATTCTTTATAAAAATCATAATTCCATTTTGGCTGGTCGTTGTTAATACCAAGAATATGAAAATTAATCCCTTTACCCTTTTCAAGAATACTTTTTAAGAAAATTTCCCTTTCATCATTCGATTGTTTTCTTAATCCTCCAAAATTAACTCCATGACTTAAAGCAAAAAAAAGATCTTTGTATCTGAATTTATTTTCATAAATCTTCAAATTTTCTATATTTTCATCAACAGGAACTGGTAAAAAATGGATCTTTTTATTTGAAATTTTTGTTTTAATAACACTTGGATGTGTTGTGATAAAATACTTATCAATCAAATCATTATTTTTTTCAATTAAAGTTAAATTTGAAATCCAATTTGGCCCATAATTTGCTACATGATCTTCATACCATAAAGCTAATTTACGTTTATCTCTTTTAAAAACTTCCAGAGTATTTCTTTTAAGAATATTATTATGACCTAATAAAATCATATCTGGTTTATAATTTTTAGCTATTTCTATTATGTCATTATCTAATTTAGTGAAAATCTTTTTTGACAAGTAATTTCTATAGCTAAAGTTAATAACATCACAATTATTTCTTACGAAACCATTCGATAATTTGCTGGCTATTGAAATATTGAAGAGACGTTGATTATTTTTTTCATTAAAATTTGAAATATGTAAAATTTTTGGACCCTTTGAGCTAATAATATTTATATTTTTTTCCAACAAATTGAATTTAATAGCATCAAGTGTTTTAGTTAAATTTTCAATCAAATGAAGTGGTTTTTTGAAATTTTTAATTTGAATTGACTTAAGTTTTTTTGGATTTTTAATTAAAGAGTTAATTAATGTGTAAATTTCAGATGAATTTAAATTTTTCAAAAATAGATCATTATCAAATGTTTCAACCAAACCTCCTCTATTAGATGTGATGGTTGCACATCCATGAGCCGCTGATTCCATTGAAGTTCTACCAAAAGGTTCTTCCCATTTAGATGGAACTACAGAAATTGACGAGTCTTTGTAAAGTTTCAGAATTTTATTATGAGGTAGCCACGGATAAATTTTAAGGTTCTTGTGTTTAAAATCAAACTTCTCTCTTGGTTCATTACCAGCAACTACTGCTTTCCACTCAGGATATTTATCTAAAATTTTAATAACTGCTTTACCAAATAAATCATAACCTTTTGATGAATTAAGTTTACCAGTAAATACTATTTGTTTTTTTTTCTTATGATTAAATTTAACAGATTTTTTAATCGAAGGGTATAAAATTTCACAATTTGATTTTGTTTTGAAAGGCAAACCTTCAAAAAACTTTTTTTTTGTCCATTTACTTACAAAAAAAACTTTATCTGTTTTATCTAATATAGTTAATCTTTCATTAATTGTTTTAGAGCCTCTTATATCTTGGGGATTATTATGAAAAAAAAATATCAACTTTGATGGAATATTTTTTTTAATCAAAAAATTTAAATATTCAGGTCTATTGTGAATTTCAATAATTTCAAATTTATGTTTTAAATAATCTTTATAAAAATAGTTAATATATGATTTTGTTTTTGAAAATGGCGTATTAGAAATCTTAATATTCTTAAAATTTTTAGTTATCGGTTTATATCTTTTATCTAAATTTCCATAAATAACTGTTTGATTTGATAAGTTTGACAATTTATCATAATCTTTCAACCATATTGATGCTGCACCAGCAAATTTTTCAGAATATATTTCTTTATAAGGCAAAATTATAGAAATTTTTTTTTTCATATCTTTATATTAGTAATAATTTCTTTTCTTAATTTTCTATTTTTTTTTAACTTATATTCATAAGACATAGCCGCAGATTTTGAAATAAATGTTTTTTTATAAATTAAATGCCATTTGTGACCTTTTGTTGATTTAGCACCTTTATTATTGTTGTGTTTATATAAACGTTTTTTTATGTTGTTTGTATATCCGACGTATGTTTTCTTAGTTTTAGATGACTCTGTTTTTATTATATAAACATAATATTTCATTTAATGGCGGTCCCTGGGGGAATCGAACCCCCCTTTGCAGGATGAAAACCAGCTGTCCTAACCGATAGACGAAGGGACCAAAAAGTTGTTTTTTATTGTATAATAAGTTTTTAATCAAGCTTTAAACAAATAACATTAAATTTTTTGCCTTAATTTTATTACTTTTTTAAAACCTGTTGACTTATGAGTAACTAGGGTTTCTGAGATATATTCATCTTTATCAATATTAATACCAGAAACAAAATCAGAATCAGTTATACCAGTTGCACAAAATATAGAGTCACCTGATATAATTTCATTAAGTTGGTATTTTTTTTTAATATCTAAAATACCCATATTTTTAGCTCTCAACTTATCTTTATCAGTTTCAAATATAAATCTTCCTTGAAAAAAACAATTATATGAGTCTAAGGCTGATGCGGCCAATACACCTTCAGGACCGCCACCTATACCCATAAATAAATCAACACCATATTTATCTTCTGTTACTAATAAAGCACCTGAGATGTCACCATCTGTAATAAGCTTTAAATTAACTTTTAATGATTTTAATTCATTGATAATTTCTTTATGTCTATCTCTTTTAAGAATACATACCGTTAAATTTTCTGGTTTTTTGTTTTTGTAATCTGCTAAATTAAAAATATTTTTTTTTACTGAATAGTCTAAATCTACAACATTAGTTTCTGTTACATTTGCAGATATTTTATTCATATAAGTCTCTGGAGCATTGAATAAATTTGATTTCTCAGCAACAGCTATAACGGACAAAGCTCCAGGTAAATTATTTGCTGCAAAATTTGTTCCTTCCAAAGGATCTACAGCTATATCTAGTTCAACACCATTTCTGGAACCAAGTTTCTCACCAATATATAGCATTGGTGCTTCATCTAGCTCACCCTCACCTATTACAATTTCACCCTTCATATCAATTCGATTTAATTCTGATCTCATAGAGTCAACAGCTGCTTGATCAGCGGCAATTTTATCTTTTTTTCCAACCAAATATGAAGAAGCTAAAGCAGCTTTCGTTGTTACTTCAATAAAGTTGTTAATAAATTTTTTGTTAATTGCCATTATATCTTTTCATCAATAATTTCATCTTTATGTAATTTTGTCTCGAATTCTCTAAGTCTTTTCCAAACAGAAATAAATTCAACAATAGTTGACCAACTTTTAACTAAATATTGTAAAGATCCCTCAACTCTTCCAAAGGCTCTTGTAATTTGTTGTACAAATCCCAACGTAATAGCTCCAGTTACAATTGTTGGAGCTAAAGCTAAATAAGGAACGATTACCATACCCTGAAAATAACTCCATTTAACTGTGTTAAAATACAAATAATGAAAATATGATTTATAATGAATACCTCTAACTCTGTTATATAGTTGCCCAATAGTTGGGGGTGCTGCTCTGATTGGATCATCTTCTCCTAAAACTAATTCTTTTCTGTACCCAGCTTCTTCTTTTTGAATATCATATTCAATACCAGGAAGTTTTATTCCAACAGCAGCTAAAAGCAACGTACCACCTAATGCAGAAATTATTGCAACCCAAACTAGTGCATGATCCACTTTACCAACCCAAGGTAAAACATCTATTTGTTGTGATAGACCCCACAAAATTGGAGTGAAAGCAATTAAAGTCATAATGCTATCAAGTAGTCCAGTTCCTAGTCCTTCCATGATACGAGCAAATTTTAAGGTATCTTCTTGAACACGTTGAGAAGCTCCCTCAGTTAATCTAGCCTTCAACCATTGTTCATGATAATAATTTGCCATTGATGTTCTCCATCGAAAAACCCAATGACTTGTAAAAAAACCTGTGAATACAGCTATGAGAATCCAGAGAGCAGCGATTTTTGCAAATGTAAAAAGATAATCTATAAACTCTTCTTCACTAACTGAATTTGGAGTTGTTAAAGCTTTTTGTAATGTATCATAAAATTCACCAAACCATTCATTAATTTTGACATCAAGTTGAACTTGATACCAAGTAGAAATTAAAATAAACAAAGTTCCAAAAACACTCCAAAGAAACCATTTTTTTTGAGTAAAAAACTTAAACATCTTTTATCTTAAAAAATTATCAGCATAAGATTTTTTTATAGTCTTTTTTTTTTTCGGTTCTACTATTTCATAATTAATCTTTTTTTTTTTGGCATAATTGATAGCAAGGTCTTTTGATGAAAATTCTAGTTTTAACTCAGTGTATGTATCTGATGAACTTTCCCACCCCATTAAAGGATTTGTTGTTGGATTTTTTGTTTCAAATTCAAGTATCCACGTACCATTTTTTCCATTACCAGATTGCATCGGGCTTTTATTGGGAATATAAATTTTTGCTTTTTTCATAATAAATTGGTCGGAGTGGCAGGATTCGAAATTGTAGATCAAACCGCTCAGAACTATTGTTTTATAACACTAAACTTATAGATTGCATTAGATAAATTGACATATATGCAATGATTATTAGCTTTATTTTAATGGGATATATCAGAATGAGTTATCACCCACTTACCGTTTACTTACCACATTTTGAACCACAAAATGTCGTCAGAAAGTAATCTTGTCGCTCTAGGATCTAAAATATTAAGAATGAAATAAAAAAAATAAAATATTTTTATTTTTTTATTTCTAAAGATTTTGCAAAAGGCGAACCATCAAAAATTTCTTTAAAATTATGTTTATATGTAAGAACATGTCTTATAGCCATTTCAGCCTGTATCCAAGCAAAAAAACCACTTACTTCAACAGCATATAAATTATTAAAATCTTTTTTGCTATAAACTTTTCTTCTTCTTTCAATTTCACTTAAATAATCTTTCTTATTTTTATAAACTGCGCATGTAATATAACCAGTTTGAACATTTCTAGAACCCTCGTTCAGTGAGCCTTCTCTATAATGAAATGTACCTTTGTAAAGATTATCAGTAACTAAATAAACTTTTAATTTGGCACTGGCTGGTACATTTTTTGGAATATCTTCTGGATTGATACTTACTATTACAAATTTAGACATTACATCCCTAACCATCCAAAAAAAACAAATGCTGTGTAAACTATTATATATAATATATATAAAATTATAATTATTTTTAATAATTTAAAAATTAACTTTTTAAAAGGTTCGGTAAAAAAAGAATTTTTAAATGGTTTTAAATTTTTAGTATACTTTCTTAAATATTTAGTGTTGCCTTTTAGTACATGATATGTCGAAATCGATAAAAGAAATATTATAGTAAAAAATATTTTACTATTATTAACAGCTTCATCTGAGGAATATATTGCTCCTATAATAATAGTTATTATTAAAAAAATTATTAGATAATTATTTTTTGCAGAAATTTCTCTTAACAAAAAAACTCCAAAAACATAGCTAAATACAGCATTTATTAATATCCAAAAAAAACTTAACTCACCTAAATCTTTTCCAAGAAACTTAATATTTGCATATCCTTGCCAACTTTTTGGATGTAAATCTGCAGATAAATGAATTCCTACAGCAACAAAAAAACTAACGACCAAAAGGTTAATATAAACATTGGTTTTATTGCCTTTTCTGATTAGAAAATAATAAACAATATAAGGAAATAATAAACTGTGAGTAAAAATAGATCTATGGTCTAAAAAAGATAAAATGTTCTGATCTAAATCTGGTGTTCCTAAAAAAAACAAAATTCCAGAAAATAAAACGAAAGTGAAATAAAAAATATTGAGATTATCTAAATTATAACGTTTTATTAAATTCATAAGATCTTAAAAATAAATCGTTTTTTTCACTTACCATTTCACTTACCATCTGACGAATAAGCAAGCTATAGCTGGTCGGAGTGGCAGGATTCGAACCTGCGACCCTCTGGTCCCAAACCAGATGCGCTACCAGGCTGCGCTACACTCCGAGAGAAGTACTAATACAGTACTTATTAATTATTTCAAAGTATAAAGATGAGCAAATTAAAGGTAATTTTATAAGAATCTGATATATAATTTATTATGATTATTTCTTGTATTAAATGTAGTAAAAAATTTACTGTAAATTCTGATCTTATACCTGATGAGGGAAGGACTATTCAATGTGGGTCATGTGATCATGTTTGGTTTTTTAAAAAAAATAATCAACGTGAAGTAGTTATTAAAGAGAAAGAATTTAAAAAAGATTTCGATTTTTTAATAAATGATAATCAACAAGCAGAGACTGCAGATCTTTCAGTTAATGTGGACAACCCTATCAATAAAAAAATAAATAAAAAAAAAGTAGATATTTTTAAAAAAACTAATAATAAAAATTTTACAATAGGTAGATTTTTATCATATTTAATAGTCTTAGTTATATCTTTTATAGCAATAATAATTTTTCTAGATACATTTAAAAATCCTTTAGAAGACATTTTCCCTGATTTGGAATTTTTATTATTCAGTCTTTTTGAAACACTTAAAGATGTTTACTTATTTGTTAGAGATCTATTTTAATCATGATCAATTATTTATCCAAGCCCTTTAGATGGTTTTTTAAGTTAGAAGCTGCAAGTGGTCTTGTACTGTTGTTTGCTTCAATAATTGCATTATTTATAAGTAATTCTGGTCTAGCAAATTTATATTTTGCTACTCTAAACAAATATTTATTCATAGGCATTAATAATTTTGGATTAAAATTATCAGTATTACATTGGATTAATGATGCTTTAATGGCAATTTTCTTTTTTTTCGTTACCTTAGAAATTAAAAGAGAATTTTTACAAGGGGAACTTTCAAATATAAAGCAAGCTTTATTACCAATAATAGCTGCTGTAGGAGGAATGTTAGTTCCAGCATTATTTTATGTTTTCATAAATTTAGGTGATAGTGAGACTTTGAATGGATGGGCAATTCCATCTGCTACAGATATTGCTTTTTCTTTAGGAGTTTTATCTTTGTTAGGCAAAAGAGTTCCTTTATCATTAAAAGTATTTCTAACTGCATTAGCTATAATTGATGATTTGGGAGCAATCGTTATTATTGCCCTATTCTACTCTGGAGATTTGAGTATTAAGTATTTAACTTTAATGTTATTAGCTTTTATTGTTTTGTTATTAGTTAATAAATTCAATATTAAAAAGTTCCTACCTTATTTCGTTGTTGGACTTTTCCTTTGGGATTTTACGCATAACTCAGGTATCCATGCTACTATTGCAGGAGTTTTGTTAGCTATGACGATTCCCCATAGAAAAAAAGAAAAAGATTTTTCTTTATTAATAAAAGTAGAACATACAATTAGTCCATATGTTGCTTTTGGAATAATGCCTCTATTTGCATTTGCAAATGCTGGTGTGTCTTTAGAGGGTTTATCTTTTGCTTCATTATTAGATAAAGTACCGCTAGGTATCGTGCTGGGACTGTTTCTTGGTAAACAATTAGGCGTTTTTATATTTTCTTATATATCTATAAAATTGAAAGTAGCTCAAATGCCAAATGGCACAAGTTGGTACAATTTTTATGGTGTAGGAGTTCTTACTGGGATTGGTTTCACAATGAGTTTATTTGTTGGAAACTTGGCTTTTGTTGAAAACATGCAATATATAAATGGTGTAAAAATAGGTGTATTAACTGGATCATTGTTATCTACTTTATTTGGTTATTTTTTGATATTACTTACTCCAAATAAACCTAGTAAATGAGAAAAGTAGTAATTCTATTATCTATAATTATGTTTTTTTTTAAAACTTCAGCAACTGCGAACTACGAAAAAAAAATCTATGATTTCAGTATAGAGAGTATAACTGGTGAAACAATTAATTTTAAAGATTACAAAAATAAAATTATTTTAATTGTTAATACTGCAAGTTATTGCGGATTTACAAAACAATATAACGAATTACAGGAATTGTGGGATTTATATAACGAAAAAGGTTTGATTGTTCTTGGTGTACCATCGAATTCTTTTAATCAAGAAATAGATAAAGATAGAGATGTTAAAGAATTTTGTGAAGTAAATTTTAATATTAATTTCCCACTGACAACTATAACTGAAGTAAAAGGTAAAAATGCTCATGAACTTTTTAAATGGGCAAAAGAAAATCATGGTAAATCTGCAGTGCCTAAATGGAACTTCCATAAAATTTTAATAGATAAAGAGGGTAAAATTCACGATACATTTGCATCATTCACAAATCCGATGTCTAAAAAAATAACGAATGAAATTGAAAAAATGCTTAATTAGAATTTTTTGTTAAATTTTCTATATAATTTTTGAGACTAATTTTTCCAAAATGTTTGTAAACTTTATTAGATAAATTCATATTAGTCAAAGCAGATGCATATCTTTCTCCTGGCCTTCTTTTCAAAAACTTAATTTTAGTTTTAAACATTTTTGCAACATCTATTATTGAAAAAACTTTTTTATTAGAAATACTATAATGGCGGCATAAATTTTTTTTCCAGGCAAGATAACAAATCTTTATTGTATCATTAATATGAGTAAACCTTCTTGATTGGGTGCCAGGTTTTACAACAGGTAATGGTTTTTTATTTCTAAATGCATTTTCAAAAATACCTATTACTGTAGACATGCTTCCTTTAGATATTTGTTTGGGTCCGTAAACATTATAAAAATAAATTACTTCATATTTAAAACCAAACCATTTTTTAAGATTTTCGAGGAGTTCTAAATTTTTTGATTTAGTAAATGCGTAGGGAGATAAATTTTTATCATTACCTTGATTTCCCAAAGTAGCGGAGGTAGCTGAATAAATTAATTTAATCTTGTTTTTTAGACAAAAATTAAAAATAGCATTAGTGCCTATAGAGTTAGAATTGAGACACTCGTTCATTTTAATGAAACTCTGGTAAATTCTAGCAAATTCACCAAAATGAAAAATTGAATTAATATGTTTGGGATTTTTAATAAGTTTTTCAATATTTTTGGTGTCACCTTTGATATATTTTATCCTAGTATTTTTTATGTGATTTTTTTTTAAACCAGAGGAGTAATTATCTAAACTTATAATGTTAAAATTAGTTTTTTTTAAAAGAAATTCAATTAAATTAGAACCGACAAAACCAGCTCCACCTGTAATCAAAATCTTGTTTTTTTTCATATCAAAAATTTATCGAAAGTCCATCATAAGCAGGCTTAATATTTTTTGGTAATATATTCAATAATTTATCATAGTCTAGATCTGAATGTAAATTTGTTAAGATCAATTTTTTAGGTTTTAAAAGAATATTTAAGTCTAAAACGTCATCTAAATTAAAATGAGATGGATGTTTCTTGTATCTCAAACAATCTATAATCAAATAGTCCAAATTACTGAATTTATCGTAATCTTTTTTATAAATTTCATTAACATCAGGTAAATATGCAATTTTCTTATTAACTATAAATGACAAACTTTGAATAGACCCATGTTTAACTTGAACAGACTCTATTTTTATTAATTTACCAAAAGATAATTTTTTTTTCATATTTATCATTTTTAAAGTTGCTGGATAATCTTTATGTTTTTTAAAACAATAGGAAAAAGATTTTAATAAATACTTTTTAGTAATTTCATTCGCATAGATTGGAATCTTTTTTCTGTTTTTTAAGAAAAAAACTCTTAAATCATTAATACCGTGAGTTTGATCTGCATGATTGTGTGTATAAATAACATGGTTTATATTTTTAACTTTATTATCAAAAAGTTGTTTTCTTAAATCAGGCGAGGTATCTATTAGTATATTTCCTCCAGTACTTTTTATTAACGCTGAACATCTAGATCTAAAATTCTTTGGGTTATTGGGATTACAATTCCCAAAGAAACCATCAGCTCTTGGTACACCCATAGAACTTCCACTTCCTAAAATTATAAATTTCATAAAATCAAATTAATTGAATAAAGTTTCAAAATTTAATGTGGTTGTTTTTATCAATTCGCTATTTGATATATCCTTAATATAGGCTAATTTTTCTGCTGTAAATTTAACAAATGACGGTTCATTTTTCTTTCCTCTATTTGGTTCTGGCGACAGAAATGGACTATCTGTTTCAATTAAAAGTTTTTTTAACGGAATATATTTAAATGTTTCTTGTAATTCAGTGGAATTTTTAAATGTTATTATTCCACTAGCGGAAAAATATGCATTAAAGTCTAATAATTTTTCTGCAAATTTTTTAGAACCTGTGTAACAATGCATTAAAATTTTAAGGTTATAATTTTTATAATTATTGAAAACTTCTAAAGTTTCTTTTTCAGCATTTCTTGAGTGTATAATTAGGGGTATTTTTAACTCTATAGCGGCTTTAATATGTTCCTCTAAACTATTGATTTGGGAAACTTTATCACTATGATTATAAAAAAAATCTAAACCAGTTTCACCTATTCCAATTATCTTCTTATTTTTGTTAATTTCCTCAATGATTTTATCAGAAGTAACTTTATTATCCTTTGTTTCGTGAGGATGAATTCCATAGGTTCCAAAAATGATTTCATCTTTTTTAATTATTTCTTTAATTTTAATAAAACTATCTAAAGTAGTACAAATTGTTAAAATTTTATTTATTCCAACATTTTTAGATCTTTGAATAACGCTATCTAGATTACTAAATAAAGGTTCGTGATCTAAGTGACAATGTGAATCAATCATCTTTTTTTTCAATTTTTTTAAAAAGAATATTTATTTTGATTATATCATTATTAGCTTTGAGATAATTATGATTTTCCAATGATGAAAATTTAATTTCATCTTCTTTGATGTTAAAAATCTTCAATGCATTTAAAGACGATTGAGGAATTATTGGATAAAGTAAATAACTAACTTTTCTAACTATTTCTAATGTAGTATAAACAATTGTATTAAGTCTGATTAAATCATCTTTTTTTTTCCATGGTTCCTGATCATTGAAATATTTATTTGTCTCAAATAATGAATTAACAATAAAATCAATATAAAAATTTATGTCTTGGTTATCTATTTTATTTCTTATTAAATCCAAGTTTAATTTAAATTTATCTAATAATCTTAAATCATCGTCTTTAAAATTTATCTTGTTTGGAATTTTTCCCGCACAGTTCTTAAAAGCAAAAGCTGTAACTCTTTGACATAAATTGCCAAAATTATTTGCTAAATCACTATTTATA
>Ga0209425_10001658_pt1 | contig 25905 bp, 41 predicted proteins | sample COG_05_FD_184749 | JGI IMG/M metagenome (GOLD analysis project Ga0209425, IMG submission 184749) | Pelagic Microbial community sample from North Sea - COGITO 998_met_05 (SPAdes) (version 2) | ecosystem: Environmental > Aquatic > Marine > Neritic zone/Coastal water | place: Helgoland, sampling...
AGTCCTTCTCTATTGAGTCCTCTATGTATGTGTTCCATGGTCGGAACAGCGTATCCATCAAACCATTCATCTTCTGTTTTAAACTGTACCATACACTGGGTTTCTTCATCGCTATACTTCTCCAAGTTAAAATAGGGAGGACTACTAAATGCTAAATCTATATCCTCGGGTTGATATTCTTCGCTTACACTTTGTACGATAGTGCCTCTAACCCCAGTTGCTTCATCGATGATATCATTTAAATAATTGAGATATTTTACAGTTTCAGTATTAGGTTCTACACCTACATAATCATACTTAAAGTTGCTTGACCCTATGCCTAAAAGTCTTCCACCATATCCACAACTGTAGTCATAAACTCTACCCCAAAGCACAGGACACAAATGTTCTACTATTGCTTTAGCATTTTGTGCTTTAAAGTTGGTAACGTTTTCTCCTGTTACTAGTTCAAGTGCAGTTCTTAACTGTGTAGGTCTTAGTAGTCGATCTCCTGTTCTAAATTCAAAACAGATACGTATAGCACGTTTTAGTTTGCGTTCATCAAAGAATCTGTCACGTAGACTGTTTGATCCTCTACCTTTTGGTTCAGCAGTCATCATGTTGGGAAACAGAAATCTATTGATTGTTTGACCTCTGTTGTTGCCCAGTCCAATTTTGCCGTTGTCTACATTGTTATAGGATAATTTGCTAAATTTACGTACTGCATCTACCAGTCCTTTATGAGTGTAATAAACAATAGGAACAATATCAATACTACGATATATGTCATATACCTTTTCGATTGTTCCTGCAGGATCTAGATCATACTGTGCTTTATCAAAGGCATCTAATTGGTCGTAGACATTTTCATAACCAGTGAACTCGTCACTCTCGATGTTTGTAATATTCCAAATTTTATACAGTTCATCAAGCATCTAAAAATTCTAATATTTCAATCATTTTGCTAAGTTTTTCTTGTGCCGCACGTTTGTTAGATGCTGGCACCCATGCTTGTCCTATACCTGTGTGTTCGTCGACTTTTTCAAGAGATAATGTAATACGTTCCTTGCCAGTCTTGTGCATCTTTAGTGGTCGTGGAGCAGTAAATTTAAGTATGAATACTTGTTCACGTGGTTTAAATTCTAATACTTCGCCCATTATTGTTCCTCTATCTGCATTAGCATTCTCTCTAACAATGATTCATATAAATGCGGGCTTGGGTGATATTCATCATGATAAAGATCCTGATTGTTTTTCATAAGTGTAGTTAGATTTTTGAGACTGTCTAGTTCGGTTAAGATCTCTTGTTTGTTATAATCAAACTGTGTGCTTTCCATAAGTGTCGCCGTATGATGCACGTAACAATTTACTGGCATTGGTTCTAGTTTGCTTATTTCTTTATTCCAACTTGGTAGTAACCAACTAATAAAAGGATATTCTATATCGTCTGTGTTAATTTGTCCTGCACCACCAATTACTGCAAAAGGTTTTTTATGTTTTTTAAAAAGGCGTTGTGCATACAGAAAATCCCTATGTTGCACGTATTCTAAATCTTTATAAAAATTTTTGAAACTTAGTTCAGGATACTGGATTTTTAAATCGTTTGTGCCAACGAATTCCGTTAGGTTCCGTGATGGCTCCGTATATAACCATATTATATGATCAAAGTCGTGAAAATTCGCATTATATTCTAGCATACGTAATTGACCAAAATTACTAGCACCCGCTTGAGATATATTTGTGGTTACTATGTGTCCGTGTTTATTTAAATATTGCTCCATTGCTGGCAAATAGATAGCACTGTCAAAGATAGCACTGTCTCTTAGAGTCCAGCCTGTCCAACTATCGCCTATTATACAAAACTTCATTGGATTTGCGAAAGCTCCACCATTGTTGCACTTAGATTGATTTCTGGATCTGCTACAAAACTGTGATTAACAAGTCCTGTACGTATTGCCATAATGGCACTGTCTTGACCTTCTTGTGTTGAACTAAATAATTCCAAGTTATCATACATCCAGCGAAACACATCTTCCATCTCTTCTGGACGTACAGTTGCACACATTAATTTTCTTGCTTCTACTATTTTTCCTGCCTTAAACAAGTTTACTGCATCAACACGCCAGTCGCTGGTGTTGCCTTCGTCACCTTTTACGTTTGAGAGTTTGCCATCTGTACTGTTCATCTGACACAAGTTTAAACACTTACGCAGATCTGGATAGGTGCTACGTACATACGTGTCCAGTGTTTCAATATCAAGTTCAACATTCTCTGCAACCAACACTGTGGCAATTCTTGCAGTAAACTCTGTCTTGTCCACTTTCTCAATATGAAAACCTTGACATCTACTATGCAATGCTGGAATAACTCTGTTTGGATAGTTACAAGTTAGTATGAATCTTGCACTTGCATGATAGGTTTCCATAACACCACGCAGTGCCGCCTGTCCGTTTGGCGATATGTAATCAGCTTCATCTAGCAGTACAACTTTGAAGTCACCAAATGGCATGGTTTGCACAAAGCCTGTGATCTTATCACGTATTGTGTCAATTGAGTTCTCTCTTGATGCGTTTATTTCTAACACATCAAAATCATCTATTTCAAGTTGTTTGATTAGTATTTTTGCTAATGTAGTTTTACCTACACCTGGAGCACCTGAAAATAGCAAGTGTGGTATTGCACCTTCGTCGATCCAAGTTTTAACTTGAGCTTTTTGTTCTTCATCACGGAAAACATAGCCATCAATATCATTTGGCCTATACTTTTCAGTCCACAGTTGCTTCATATAATTCTCCTAAGTTGTATATATTATACATGCAAAATGTATAGAAGTCAACTAAGAAGATTATCTTTGGTAAATGTCGATTGCGTCTGCTAGGGTGTCGTCTGTGCCTGGGTCATCATCACTGACGAGCAATATGTCTTTGTTATCAACTTTCCGAATCACAGTCTCGACGTTTCCGTCTTGAATCTTAACACCTCTGGTCCAACGTCCATGTTCTACCATGATCCATTGTCCATGCTTTACGTCTTTTTGCCCTGGACCTATAGCGAATACCTTACCCCAACGAGGACGTATGCCATGTCCTTTGCCATCATCGTCGAGTAATATAATACCACTTGCCAACTTTCTTTCTTTAAAAGCCATTTCTTCTACAATTACATCATCACGTAGTGCTCTAAAGTTCTCTCTGTTTACTTTATACGCATCATAATTTACTGTAGCCATTATATTTTTCTCACTCCTGATTTTTCTTGTGCTTGTTGTCTTGGTGTTTTTAAGGCTTCTTGTTTGATTGTTTTTGCTCTTGCGATAGCATCAGCAAGACCACTGGCTTTTTTCTCAACAACTGGTTCTGTTTTTACTTCAGGTATCGAAGCAGTTGGAGTTTTTACAACTGGTTTTGTTTTTGCAGTCTTTGTTGTTTTTTTCTCTGCTTTACGTTGCTCTTTGAATAGTTTGTCTTCTTTAGTGTTTCTTGCCTGCAATTCATACGGATCTGGTGCAACAGGTTGTGTCGGAACAATGCCTTCAGGTGGTGGTGCAAAACTTTGTGGAATATCATCTTGAGGGCCAATTTGTTTATTATAAGCTCGTTGTGCTTGCTTTGCTTTGGTGTCTATCACTTTATTTCCTATATCAATTCTATCGCCACGGGCATTTACCCCCATATTACCTACTGCTCTTACGTTTTCGTTTTGTAGTAACAAAGCACCAAGGTCAATGGATTTTCCTTGAGAACTTCTATAAAATTTTTTAATTGCCATGCAAACTCCTATTAACTGCGTAGTTTATATTTATGGCCTAATCGTAGTATGTGTGAAAAACCAATGCTTGTTTACTAGTGATTCCATTTGCTAAAAAGTTGTCTGAATCGTGAAAGTTTAAACTATTCCACCAAATTAAACTACCTCTAGCCCATTGATATACGCCTTGTACAGTGAATTTTTTCAGTATTTCAGGTTTATTATGGCTAAGGTGTTCATTATAGATATTCATTGCACTATTTGGAAAATCAGTGGTATCTGGCATCTTACTGTAATCCCATGAGTTGCCAGACATAGAAGCTGGCACATAATCTCTATTTGCTTCATTAAATACAATAGTATGTGCTTTATTACACAACAGAGGATTGTTGTCAAGACTAATTGGGATAAGGCAACTAATGGCTGATTTTCTATCAGGAAATTTTAAGGTATGATATGAATCACTATGTATCTCCCAAGGCGTATTTTCGTTTAGGAACATGCCAAATATCAATTTCATACGATTATCACCAATTGCTGTTTTTACTCTAGAAAAACAATCCTCTAAGAACCAATCATAAAGTACATGACCTTCACCGAGAGCATTCATTGCATTATTTTTAACATATATACTGTCTGCGGTCTGTGTTGCAAGACTCCATTTTTCTAAATCTCTATCTGAAGCAAAATCGTGTATTTGTCCTGCGATACTCATTCGTGTGCTGCCTTATAAACTTGTGCAAATATGTTTTCTTCTGTAAAACTTATTTCTGCGACACCATTACCAAAGTAATTTGTAACATGCTCGTCGCCCGATTCGGTTTGTATGGTAATATGTTTATGCAAGAATATATCATCTAGCCTAAACGTGTCAAGATAGATATCTGATATTTCAACAAAAAGATCTTCAATTACATTACCATCAGCATCTATCTTTGTATCACTGCTGTTGTCTTTGCCTGACGTCTTGATTTTTACTGTGGTTGGTAATGTGATTTGTTTTTCAAATTTTGCAAAGTTCTTAACAGGAGTTAGTTCAACGGTTTTCTCTTGATGCTCAACTTCCACTTGTAGAAGTTTATTATTACAACTTCCGTACCTAAAATTCATTTTTAAAACACAGGTAGCAAACTCACTCATGTAGGCTCCTTTTAATTTTAATTATCTAAGGAATTCGCTAGGGTCTAAATTATAGTACATGCTATCAATTCTATGTACACCAAGTAGGTAGAGTACGTAACTTGCAACACTAGATCCTCTACCAACACCCCATATAATGTTGTTTGCTCGCATGGTATCAACTAGATACTTTAAGTATTTCAGCAAGTTGAATAGATTGCGTTCTTGGAACATCAACAGTTCTTCGCCTGCACGTTGTATTTCAGGAGTTGTTTTGCAAAGATCAATCACGTGTTGTGCAATATCCATTTGCTTGTATTCTTCTGGCATTAGCCAGTTGTGTTGATTCATCATGTCGTATTCATCAACACTCATCGATATGTCTGTTTCTGAATGTGTATTCTGTAATTGTACTGTGCTATCCACAGTGATGCCTGTAGTTGATTGACCCTTCATCATTAAATCAACTACATCTTCAATATTGTATACTATTTCTCCAAACTTATTTTTTATCATTGGGTTTAAATTCTACTACGTTCTCACCTAAGGATTTGGCTTTATCTTGTTTCTTTTCAAGTTTTATTTCAATTACAGTTTCTTCTGTCTCGCCATTGTCCCAATCTAAATCTAAACTTTTCCATGTAGGATTGTTAAGTGTGACTATTTTTTTTCGTGATCTTGGTGCAGTGCTTATACTAGGTCCTGTATCTTTCCACCAACCTGTTTTTTCGTATGGCCCCACAGTTTCTTCATCATGGTGTAAATAACTTACACCTCCGCCCATTGTACTACGAATACTAATATCAAGTATATCCATCACGTCTTCAGTTATTGCTTGCAGTTTACAATATAATGCTAATCCTGTCAATTGATCAGCCGGTTCATCAGGCAAAACAATTGTTCTAAAACCTACATCTTCGTATTTCTTAGTGAGTTTTTGATGTTCTTTGCCAAAGATTATAGCATCACTGAACTGCTCGTAGATAATATATTTGCATCTTTCGAGTGCAATATTTTGATCAATAGTATTCATTGACTTTGTCATCATCTGTAAATCAAGATTGTATGTATTCATAATAACACCAGTCTCAAAATATATGCCAGCAGTAAATGTTGGACTCCAACCTATTCTTACATAACTCATGATATATCTATTTTATCCTCAAACTTATTGTCTTTGTTGCGTTCAGCGGCATGTTTTTCACTTAGTTTTGTTCTGTAAGTTTCTAATGCCATCCTCACTTGGTTGATTAAACTAGAATTGCCCATCCTCATTGCAATGGTTAACTTGCTGTTTAACTCAGTAATTTTATCCATTAACTGTTGTTCATCAAGCTCACCAATGTCATTTATCAATGGATGTTCCATTAGATATCGCCGTCTTTTCTGTTTTCACTGTAGTGTGCATCAAAATCACCACCTGGATAACGTGCTTTGAGTTTGTCTATGTTCATTTGAATTACAATATTTGGATCAACATCCAATGCCATACATCCTTGCATCCAATACCACATGATATCACCAAGCTCTCTTTTCATGTGATAAATGTTTTCATCATCCAACGGCTTGCCTTGGAATATTATTTTCTTTACTATTTCTGTAAATTCGCCTGCTTCTGCACCCATTCCACAACTTGCAGTAAGCAGTCTTGGCATATTTGCTAACCGTTGATTGTTTAAAGATGCCCAATTGTGTGTAAAAGCATCATTGCTTTTGCTTTCGTCACTGGTTACTGCGTCTACAAATTCTTTGTACTTGTTTAGATCTATTTTCATAAAAAAACTCCTTTACTCAATAATTATACAGCAAAGGAGTTGGTATGTCAATTATTATTTTGCTCTTTATGCAAATACACCGCCGTTGTTGCCTATTACAAACCATTTGCTGTTAATGTACATAAGTGTGCATGCTTCGCCGATATTAGCAAAAGTTATAGTTCCAGTACCTGATGATTTCCATCCTGCATTGGTTACAGTTGTAACCATGTCGCCACCATCTCCGTACATTGCGAGTACTTTAACTTGTCCTTCGACACCTGCGGCTAATGTGCTAGTTTCAGCGGCAGCAGTTGTAAAGTAACTAGCAGTTTTTGTTAAACTAGCTGCCCCAGCATCTGCTAAGTCTTCAGAACCTGTTAGTTTAATTGGGTTGGTTAATGTGTCTCTAGGACGAGTAAGTTCGCTTAAAAATATGCTTGTTCCGCCGTCGTCTGTGTGGAATTGAAATTCGTATGTGCCTGTTTCTGCAAATGTAATAACGTTTGAACTAATGCCTTGTATGCCTACTATGCTTTTTGCACTGGCTCCATTACCAACTGCACTCGGAAGTGTCATGGTATGTGCAACGTTTGCTACTGTAACTGTCACAGTAATATATGCTTGGTTACCGGCACTTGGAATGTTAGAAAATGCTAGTGTAATTGAACCAGATGTAGTAACTGAATACCAGTTTCCTGCACTATAATCAATTGCAGCTGATCCAGTTAGTGCACCAAGTGCTACTCTTGTTGCTCTGTATGCTTGTGTTTTTGTATTTTTAATGACGGCACCGGCCATGTCATTGTCCAGTGTTGTGCCTGTTAATGCACTTTTGAAAATGCCTTTTGCCTGCAAGTCATCAATCTCAGTCTCTGCAAATTCAAAGTTTGATTTGATATTTGTGAAGTTATCACGAAATCCTTGACTATCATTGTCCTGACCAGCAACCGGATAGGTTGTGTCAATGTTGTTTGGATTAATACTACTTGCCATGTTTTACTCTTTCTATCCTAAAATATTTGTCTTCGGGAATACGAGGTATTTATCATACTTGTCTGTCTTGCCGTAAACATCTACTGGTGATGTAAATCTTAAACTATTGCCATCAAATGTAGTTTCATTGCCGCTTGAGGTTGGATTAACACTTTGATTTGCATTAAAAGTTGTTGAAAATGGAGGCGATGGATTCCAATTTCCGCCATCGGTTGAATCTTCATTTGGGACCCAGTTGGCAGTAAGCTGATTGTCAAGAATATATCTATCTGATATAAAGTCAACTCTGTTTAGTATTTCTCCAAATTGTGTGCGAACATTGTAGCTTATTCTATCACTTTCTCCTGGGTTGGTATAACAAATTACCCATGCTTTGGTAAAACCTAAGACCCTACCATCTGTCTGTTTTGATGTCATCCATAATGGCAATATTGTATTGGTTTGTCCAACAGTATCAACTACTCTATCTCGCATGTTAACTAAACTGTTTGGATATACTGTGGTAACAGTCCGCGAAGTTACTGCGGTATCAACATCTACAAAACTACCATAATATAGTCTGAGATTGTCGAAATGTTGAGAAATTTGGAAATAGTTAGGTGGTTCTCCTTTAGGAAATGTACAAGTTCCATCTTGGTTTTTTTGGTTAAACACCGCAGTTGGATGCCGAAGTGCATATGCATAACAACAACAAATTTGATGATTCTTTGGGACTTTGTCTGGATCTGTATAAGGTGCATCAAACAAAACTTCTTGAGCAACTGCAATAAAACCTAACCATGATCCAGGAATCATTGGTATAATGTCGCTTTTGTTTGTTAGTCGATAAAAGTTTTCTCCTAGCAGGTTACCATCATTATCTGTTAAATTATCAAACCATTCTGCATAAATTTTGTTTCCTACAGTTGGACTAGCACTTACATACCCTTCGATAACGTCAAATTTGTTTAGACTTTGAGCATATGTAGTAATAATTGTTGCAACTGCACTGCCAAGACTGTGTCCACCAATTTTTATTTTTGTTTTTGTTGTGTTTGCTAATGCGTCACCAAGACTGATACCAGGTACATCACTAGTTCGTGTTTCGCCTGCTGGTCCAAGACCTTTATAAGCTATGGTAAATCCGTTATGTGTTTTGCCTTTGCCAAAACCACCAACTGGATTAATTACCTTACCACTCATGACGTCCAATTTAGCATCATATTCAGTTTGAGTGCCTCGGATCACTATGTATGCAGTATCACCATGCTCGATTAACCATCCAAAAGGTGCAATGCTACGCACAGTTTTTTTCTTTTTGCCATCTGGATCTGTTTTATCATCTACTTCAACAGTATATTCGCACCATATAATATCATCAGGAGTTAATGCTTCTAATGCAGTCTTAAATTTATCATAACGCAAAGGTTCTTCTTTGTTTTCGTCACATTGGTTACTTGGTGACCAATTGAAAACTTCATTTACATTAGGATTTGGAATATATTGATTACCAGTCCAAACTGGTGCTGGATCACCAGGACGTTCGGCAACTATCCAATCTCTGGCCATTTGACTTGCAACATTTGCTAATAAATTTAAATCTTTTGCTTCTTCTAGATATGCAACACTCATCTGATCGAGTGCAGTTACATTACTATCATTTAAGTTGCCATTGCTGTAATATTGATCAAATAAGTCACGTGACTTAGTTGCTTGTTCGTTGTATACAGTTATTGGATAAGGCAATGTTAAACTCTGTGGAGGCGATTCTCCTTTTTTGTTTACGCCTGTGTCAACTATATCGCTATACACCACTTCATATGCTACTGTTCCATCTGCATTTAGTGCTTGTGCTGTTTTAATTTCACCAAGTATAAGTTTTTTTCGAAAATGGTTTTGATCAAGTTCATTTACATACTCTTCAAGTGTTGCAGTATCAAGACTGAATGCATGATTGTAAATTACATTTTTTGCAATCCCAAAATATGGATCATCTCTTCTATACAATCTTGATGGCTCAAATATATCAGTGTCTTGAAGTAAGTTGCTTACCAACGAACGATCGTTGTTGTCTGGCATTGCTTTGATGTACAAACCATTATATGGCGAGTTATAAGTTCTATCAACAGTTATTCGAAATGTTCTGTTAACACTTACCAAACCATCTGAACTAAATGCAACTACTGTGAAATCAAAGTTCCTATCAAATACAGTTTCAGCACTGATCAATCTAGTTGTAATTTCTTTGTCAAACGTGGTTGTACCACCATCAATTGTAAATGTGTTGAAACTTACTCTACCGGCAATATTTCCGCTCTCTAATAATTGTAAACCCTGCGGCAATAAATTATAATTATCAGCACCTTGATTTAATTTAAACAATAGCACACGACCACTTGGATTTGATGCAATTATAGAAAACATGCTTGTTGCACCATTTGCAATAGTGCCTAGACTATAGATTGCAGGTTTGCCTGTTCCTGTGCCAGTGCCTGGTACAAGAGTTCCACTGCTCCAAATAACTGAACTTTCTATAGATCCTATTACGGTGATAATGTATGTGTACGGCTCACTAACAACGCTGTTATCGTTTGCTTTGTATATGGTGATATCAAAAGTATATGTACTTTCTGTTGCACCTTGCTCTGGAAAGTAACCGGTAAGCCATCCGTTTGTTCTATCAAAAGATATACCCGGAGGTAGGTCGGCACTATCGCCTGTGACTATCTCAAATTCAAATGTGTCTCCATCACAGTCAAATCCTAATATCTGATATGCAAAGAAGTTGTTATGTCTAAAGGTACCAATAGTACCTGCAGGTACTACGGGATCAGTTTCAGCAGGTGGATAATTTGTTATGTATGGTGTTCGGCTAGGTGATAGATCAGCAGTAAGAACGTCATCATCTGCAGTAAAATCGGTAGTATCAGATGTCAGACTGTCTCTGCTTATTACAAACATAGTAAACGTTCTAAGGTTTTGATCTTTTCCGTCTGTAATACGCAATGTAAATTCATAGTTCTTATTAATAGATCTTTGTGAAAAATCAAAAGGATATAAATCAAAAGCACTGGCATCATAGCCAGCAGTTGCATCATCCGGCAGATTGCTGATAGCACTTATATGTCCGCTAATTAGACCAGTGGTTGAATTTAAAGTTAAGCCAGGTGGTAACGAGCCATTGTCTACACTTATTGTTACAGTATCGTTTGGATCACTATCTGTAAATCCAATAGTGACGTTTACATTATCACAATCAAAAAAGTTACCAAGTGAACCAGCTGGTGTGGTAAATTGGGGAATATCTTGACCAGTAACAGTGAGACTAAATGTTCTATCATTTATGCTAAGTCCATCTGGAGACGTTGCTCTAATTGCAAATGTGCTGGTAACATTTTCACTTACTTCAGTTGGAGTACCTTTTATTCTAACATATGCAGACGGTACGCCTTCAACAGTGCCATTGGTCAATACCTGTACACCTTCGGGTAAATTACCGGCTATCAAACTATATGTTGGCGTACCACCGTCTGGATCTGTGGCTTCTACAGAGATTTGAAAAAACAGATTTTCTGCAATGGTTCCAAGATCACCTGCGGCGGTTACCCATACTGGTTGTGCCATTTTTTATACCTTTAGCATGCACTCGACGAGTTTTTCACCTTCGTCTGCGTTGTCTTCTAATGAGATGCCTACAAGAAAGCCTTCTGAATTCTTACTTGCTCTGCCCATGATATCTGAATATACTTTTTGTCCTTTTTGTACAGATCCAAACACTCTAACAGGCACTCTTCCTAATAATGCTACAGGCAAACCTGCAGTAAGATCACTATTCATTAAGTAAGCAGGATCAGTAGAAATAACTCCTGCTGGAAAGTCTCCTAATCCGCATTCTTTAATTTCATATACACCGCCGATTGATATAACTGTGCCAGGAAGATACTCGTGATCAGCTAGGTAGTTTTCTGCCACGTCAGCATATCTTGCTTGTGTTGCAGTTGCAGTAATAACGCCTGCACTGAAGTCACCTGAACCATCTCTAAACACTATAGTACTTCCTGTGTTAGAACTTGTAGCATTTGATGTTACAGTAAACGTACCAGCTTCGCTATTAACACTACCACTGATACCTGATCCTGAAGTAGCACCTTGTTGTACATAGCTTCCTGTGGTATCTGTGCCAAGTGCAACTGAGTTGGCTGCAATTGTTGCTGTTAGTGTTGCACTACCAAGATTGGTAAGTGTAGCACTTCCAGTTAAGTCTCCAGCTAATGTAATAGTTGGATCACTGGTTGCAGTTGTTGCAATACTAACATTTCCTAAGTTGGTCATTGTAGCACTACCTGTTACTGCTCCAGTCAAGGTAATTACAGGGTCAGCAGTGAGTGTTGTTGCGATACTTGCAGTATCACCTGCTGAGGTAAATGTTGCACTACCTGTTACTGGACCTGTAAGTTCAACTGTTACTGCACTTGATAAGCCACCAGCAGTACCAGTAGTGTTTTGATTAAGTGTTGCTATTCTTGCGGCAGCTACTGTGCCTGTTGTAATATTTGATCCGTTTAAAGCAGATAGTGCTGAACCGTCACCAGTTATTGTTGCTCCTGATACATCACCAGTTGCAACAACTGCACCGCCAGTAACAATATTACCACCTGCAACATTACCTGTTGCGGTAATGTTGCCAGTTGCACTGATTAAACCAGTTACTGCTGAACCAGTTGATCCTACATCTAAAACTGTTGTGCCGGCAACACCTACTGTTGTATTTGCATTGCTTGCAACGGTTACATTTGATGTACCACTTGTAATGCTATCGCCTGCGGGTAATCCAGTAAGTTGACTTCCGTCGCCAAGAATATATGTTCCTGAAATATTTCCTGTTGCAATGATGTTTGCAGTTGTCATCGGAACTATTACATCGATTGTGGTTCCGTCGGTTTGAAATACCAGTGTTCCGCCTGATGTTATTTCAACATTACCACCCGAACTACTAATACCTACAACAGATGTTCCGTTTGCTATCTGCGTAACTGCTACGTTTGAAGCCGCAGTAACGTTTGATAAAAATCCTCCATCACCAATAAAGTATCCGCCAGTGCTTTCTACATTTCCTGTTGCACTCATGTCGCCTGTTGCAACAACACCTGAGCTGTTTACATTGCCTGCATCTACGTTACCTGTTGCAGTAATGCTTCCTCCGGTGATAATGTTACCACCAGTGACGTTGCCTGTTGCGTCGACAAATCCTGAAGTAATTATATTACCAGCAGTAACATTTCCTGTAGTTACTTTGTTACCACCAATAACAACATCATTTAGTGCTATAATGTTTCCGCCTTGGACGTTTCCTCCACCTGTAATGTCGCCAGTGGCATCAATAAGAACACTGTTAACTTCTTGGTACCTAAGTGTGCTATTTCCAAGATAGTATGTAGCACTTGTGTCTGGAAGTAAATTTGAACCAATTGTACCATTCACAATCAGTTGATCGCCAATGGTAAAGTCTTGTGTAATTGTTAAACTGTTTCCAATATCAAGATCTGTGGTAATTGTAAGGTTTCCGCCTATTGTGCTTTCAAGTAAACCAAATGAATGCACGTTGGCACTTCCGGCAATACTAATTGTAACATTGGCACTGTCAGCAACAGCCATATTTGAAGTACCGTTAACAATTTCTGTTGGAGTAACAGTGGTGTCAAAAAGTGATTTGAAGTTGTTATTACATTTAATGTACGCGGTTCTTAGGCCGTCTCCGGTACCATCGTTTGCGGTTGCACCAACATTGATTATTTCTCTTGCCATTGGGATCCTCTAACTTACTGTTATGAGTATTTATGGCAATTGTAAACTAAAGTTTATGGATTAACAGTTATTGCTTGTGCGGCAATTATCTGCCAACCGTTGGTACCATAGATCATTGTAACTGAATCATTGGCAGCATCCATTGTAATTGATGTGCCGTTTGAAAATGTAGTTGGAGTGATTGTTGCAGTACCGCCTTCTACAAGCAGAGTAATTATTTTTATCTGTCCTGCGGCACCATTTGCAAGTGAGAATGCATCTGCACCAGTTGTTGTAAGTTCAGTGTATAATGTTGTGAGGTTGATTGCACCAGGGCCACTTATGGTTTGTATGCCACCAGTGATTCCTCCAGTTGTTACAATACTACCTGCAGTACCTCCACCTAAAAATGTGTTTACATCTGCATCAGCATATCTGTATGTGATGTCTTTATCTGCTTTAAGTGATCGAGCTATGCCGTCTGTGTCTTTTAAAAAGCCCATTGCTTATCCTTTACTAGTTTAAGTCAACCCAAGAAGAACCAGTGTATCCTTGAAATTTGGTTCCACTGGTGACGAATATTATCATGCCTGCAACTGGAGCGGTAATAGTAGCATCTCTAGCGGTAGCATCTGCGTAGGTTGGAAGTGTAAATGGACCACTGCTTATTACACCGGCAGTACCAATATATGCACCCAATGGACGTACATTAGCATTACCAATATATCTTGTATTGTTAGCATCTGGAATAACATCTTGAGCTATTCGTATTGTTCCTGTTCCATTTGGCCCAAGTATAATATCTTGGTTGGTAGCAAAAGTTGAAACTGTGTTTCCGCTTAATGCAATATTGGAACTTACACTGTTTGCTCCGTAGAGTTCAGTGAAGTTGTCGTTACACTTGTCCATTGCACTACGGAGATTATCACCGGTGCCGTCGTTAGCTGATGTTCCTAAATTTATTGTTTGCTGTGCCATCTATACATCCTTTAATACTTGTGTATTTATGGCTTAGACTGCGAAGCTTTCTCCACATCCACAACTGGCAGTTGCGTTAGGATTGATAACTTTTAGATAGTTACCACCTAGTTCGTTGACCCAATCAACTGTGCAACCTAGCACAAACATTTCTGCTATTGGGTCAACTACCAGTATATCATTAATAGGTTCACTCCACTTGACATCTGGCCATTTTGATTTATGATCCCAAACATATGTAAAGCCACTGCATCCGCCACCTTTTACGCCAAGAGTCACATAGTCACCTTCTGGCGTTACTGACTTTAGATATTCTGTTGCTTTGTCAGTTACCTTTAGCATTATTTGCAACCAGGATAGTTGGGTTCGATAATTGTAATGCTAGGTTCGTTAACAGGTGTGATAAATGTATCTTGAATAACTGCATCAACACTGCCCATGTTACTGGTTGACATAGGTGTGTTAGGTGGCATGTAGTAACATGTTCCAGCAGGGTAATACATAGGTGGTTTGCCTTCTGCAAAATCAGTCATAGCGCCTTCAAGTACACAGGTCCATCCACCGTATTTGTGAACATGTATTCCAACTCTTGTGCCGGCTTTACGCACTGCTTTTTCAACTGTGAGTCGTTCGCCACTAGCAATAATAGTATCAATCATCAGTTCACTGTCAACCAATGTTGCCATTTTACCTGGCAAACCTACACCGTTAATTGTTGTAACATTGGCTTTAGGATCGCACTCAACATATGCAAAAGCTGTTACAGGTGTTAGTGCAAGTGCAATAATAAATGATATTATTCTAATCATTTTTCTTTTTTCCATATTGTCCATGCACCATATGCAATAGCCGCATAGGCTGCTAGTTTAGCAAATGGTCCTGCTATAAGCACAATAATGCCTACACCAATTAAGATTGCACCATCAAGTGATGTCCGTTCTTCTAGTCTGCTTGTGATAAATTTTTTAATCATGTCGATCTCCTTGAACTGTATTTATTTTATACGTTTTCGTATTCAAAGTTCTGACACTCTTCGCCTTTTTCTAGCAGTATTGCACCGTTACGTAGATGAAAACGTTCTGCCATTCGTGTGAGTGGAGATAAAGTTACAAATCTTGTACAACCTTTGGTTTCTTTAATGTGCTTTGCAGCTTCTAATATGATTTCTCTGCCTGCACCTTTGCTATAACTCCACACTGTGTAGAATACCGCTGTGTCTGGTGTAGTGTTGGCACTGCTCCACGATTCTGTACTCATCCAATCGAGTTGTTGTTCTGTTATAGGAACTTGATTGGTATATCCAACACAGATTACTGCACGTTTACCTTCTTCTAGTGGTGGTGCATACTGTGCATACTGGTCTTCGTACAATGCATACACTTCTCTACCGCACATGATACGCCAGTCAGCACTAATATGTGGACGAACTGGATCATCTGGTAAAATTTCTGCAACACCTTGTAAGTCAAGTCTTGATAACATTTTATACCTTTTAGAGTTTTTATAACCTACGTGTAATACGTCCTTTGTTTAGATCATATGGCGAAACTTCTAGTTCTACAGTATCGCCTAACAAGACTTTTATCTTGTACATCCGCATTTTTCCATTTATCTGAGCAATAACTTCGTGCTTGGGTTCTTTTAACGCAACCCTGAACATGCCACCACGCATTAGCTCAGTAACTATGCCTTCAAATTTAATTAATTCTTCTTTAGCCAATTGGTCTCCTTGGTTCCTTGTAACCGGTCCCAACGAAAACTTCTCCAGCCACCTACTGTTGTATCCCATACCACCTGTGTATCGGGATTAACTTTACGGTCTGCTTTCTCCTCAACTTTTGGTATGATATTTTCTTGTAAGGTTGCCTTCATTTTCCGAAGTGAACCATCTGCTTTGAGAAATTCAATTTCAACAACTCCGTTGATTAAAGCATCAACAACTGTTTTTTGATTTTCTACTTCTGTATATTTAACCATTTAGTGCCTCCAAATTCACGTTAATTAAATCATCGTAGGTCCAGTTCACAGGTGCGGCCCCACCAAAACTGCCTATTTTAATTCCTTTGCTGAAACTAACACCACGCCATTCACGTTGTTCACGACGTAGTTCTTTGTGTAAAAACTCAGGCTTTACACCATGACGTTTGGTCATGTCGTACATTGCCAAGTGTTTACCGTACTTCATTGCCAGCATGCTTGCTTCAGCTTCAGTCATTGTAACACAATCGTTTTTGCCACATATAGTTACACTGTAAACACGTTTCATAACTTACTCTCTATTTCTTTCTTTCGGTTGGTAATATACTTGAGAATTGTTTCTAATTCTTTTTCATCGATGTTCCAACGAGCTTTTGTGTCTACAACTTTTAAAACTGCTTCTTCATATCGAAGACAGGCAAACAAGGCAAGTTCGATTCCATCTGGTTTGTTTTTGCTTGACACTAGCCTCTCCTCATACGTGCAATTTCTTTTGCATCGTTTGAGTCTTTACGTACAGGCACCATGTTGCTCTTGTGCAACATACCTATACCTGCTAGTTCATTGCCAGTGTAGGTGTTCTCATGACGTTTAGCAGTTGAACCCACTATGTTATTACTGCAACCAATTGTGCCTTGATGTTCCTTGTAATCAGGAATGGCATATATGCCTTTGCGATTGCCTTTTGCATCAGTTGGAAGTTTTTCTCGGAGTTGATCTGGAGCAATACCTCTTGCACGAAGCCATTTGTCGTGTGCAAATTCGCTTGCAATTTGCTTTTGCGACTTTTTCCTAGCGGATTTCTTACGGGAATATTTTGTAGTGGTCATGTACGGACCAACCAAATGCATTGACATACTACCTCCTGTTGCAATTAGTGTTCAGTATAACACATTATACAACAGTGTCAACCATTATTCACCACGATCAAGCAATTCAATTTTGTTAGGAACATCTTTCCATTGTTCTGCATCCTCAGGTGTACGACTTGGATCTACTTCTGTAATGTTTTCAAAACTTGGCAGTTTAGCCAGTTCGGCATTTAGATGTAGCCATGGATCGTTAGGTTCAAGATCTGTGTCTGCCACAATAGCATCAACTGGACATTCTGGAACACATACTGCACAATCAATACACTCATCTGGGTCTATTGTCATAAAGTTTGGTCCAATGTAAAAGCAGTCCACCGGACACACTGTCACACAATCTTGATGCACACATTTGATGCAGTTCTCAGTTACAACATAAGTCATTAGTCGTCCTTATTAAGAGTTTCCCACATTTGTTTTTTCTCTAAGAGAGTGCGTTCTAGCTCAATGTACTTTTGTCTAATATCTCTTAGTTCTTTGAACTCTGCTTCTAGTGTTGGGTTTGGCTGAAGTATAGCCATGCGTTCTTGTAAATTATGCAAAGTGTCTTTGAGGCTGATGCCATTTATTTCGATATCAGCATCTTCGCCAGTGATTCGCATCTTACCATCAATGTCGTGACTCATTGAAAATATATTAGTGGTTGCAATATCTTCTGATACTGGCAACACATAAGGACTTGGATGATAGGTATATCCACCACCAAAGTCATAGTCTTTGTCTGTGACTTCGATGCTGGTTACCAAGCCATCTTCGTTGATGGTAAGTTTTTCACCGCTCATTATATAGCGGCTTTTTCTTCTATTATTTCTTTACGACGCTCTTTAACTGCTTTTCCAATGGCTTGTAGAGCAGCTCTTGCTCTTGTTGCGGCAGCTTTTACTTTCTTTTCTGAAAACTTTTTGTTCTCTGCAATATAATTTTCCATTTGTTCTACTAGTTCGTCATGTGCGGACATTTGTTTCTCCTAATGTATGGTTTTTTTATTTGTTAATTGTAGTTCAGCATCAGCAATTTTTTCAAAACCCATTTCTTCAAGTTGGTCGTAAAAATCATCACCTAATTCAAATGCCTTGTCATCATGTTTTTCTGCTTTTTCTTTTGGCACCCCAAGTAATCTCATAAGTCCTCCAATCGGAATAATTCTTACTCCATTGTCAAACATTGTGGCACAAATTGCAACAACCAAAGCTGATATTGATTCATTGTCGCCAAACAGTTGGTCAAGATCTTCTTTTTTCTTAAACATGCACCTATTTATTAAGTGAATAGCCAGTACACAAAATAACAAAATCCTGCTAAAGCTATGATGCCGCCCAGAACTTCGCCAGTTACATACGACCAATCTGTGTTAGTGCCACTGGCTGTGTAACTATTTCTATTTGATCGACTAGAGGACATAGATTGTCTTGCAAGCTCATTGGATTTTTCAATGGCTTCACGTGTCATACACTGTGGACACAATCCTCCAGAGGACCATGAAGCATAGGTTGCACAACCTCTACAAAACTTTAGATCTCGTACTGACATTAGTCTACGTCCAATTCAGCAGTATCTACAAAACCAGTCTGCTCTAATATAGCAGTTGGTGTAATACTTGTGTCTACCTTACGTGAACGTATTTCAGCAATTGAAATTGGCTTTTTATACTCGCCTCTTTTTGCTTCTTTGTTCTTTTCGTAAAGTTTTTCAGTGATGGCATAGCCTGCATCAAAATCTTTTTCGCCCCAGTTGAGACTTTCTAAATACTTCAGTGCTACTAGTTTTGTCATTGGCTCTGGAAGCTCAACAAGATTGATGTTTTCACAATTGTTCTTGATGAGGATTTTAGTCCTACTCACAAGGTCATTTGCAAACCTTACTTTTGTTACGCCATGTTGAGAAGCAGTTCCTGCGACTGTGAATTTCTTTTCCATTTTTTATAGTACCTTTATTCTATTAATTGTTGTAGTATCGTTTGTGTGCTTTGTAACAGTGCCACGAACTTTCACTGCATCCCCTATTTCAAGTTTGTCTCTGTAGTAGAAACTGGTCTTGTAACCATCTTTCGTAATAGCATTATAACGGAATGTACCCCAATCTGTCAACCAAAATCTACTGACTGGTTTGAGTTCAACGTCTAATCTTTCTTTTATCTTGCCATATGTTCCATACACATAATCTTTGGTTAGTTGTTCTTCTCTCATTGCACGTTCATACTGGGCAATCTGTGAATTCACAATACCAATTAGCATTCTATCCTGTGGCACAACAAACTCGTCCAGTTCAACTGCACGGCTTAAACTTTGTTGAAAATCATTTAGTTTTCTTGTTATAGCAGTTACCATCAATCTACTGCTTATAAACTTCCTTATTTCTGCACCTTTGCATCTATCTTCCACTGTGATCTTACCACCCAGTGCAAGTGCATTTCGTGCCACAGTTCTGTTGGCTTCGCGAACACATTCACCATCAGCATTGAACTCGTCTTCTTTATAATAACCCTTATTAATTCTTTGAGCACAAACTGCCGCGGCCCAAATGTCATAAGCACTATGTACTACCTTCTGTACGTCTTTCATTTTTCCAACCTTGAAACTATACATCTTCATCCCCTAAAAATCTTGCTTCAATACCTTTAATGTGCTTGCACATTCTATAGGCAGGACATGAACATTCCCAACCTCTATCCAGTAGAGTTACAGTGTATTGATCACCTTTACTGCCTACAACAGGCCATTCGACACCAACTGCCCAATGACCTTTTGTTACCATGTTTTCTGTTGGATGGGCCATTAGGCTGCCAACCAGTTTGTTGTTAACTTGTCTTCGTCAACTTCTAACCAACCAATGCTATCACAAAACCATGCACCGTCATTGGCAACAAGTATATCACCAACACTAACAGTCGTCATCTTAGGAGCAATCCTTTCAATGCGGTCCTTCTGGTAAGTTCCACTTACTTCAAATGCATGATCAATATCATCAGCAACAATGTTACCAACATGTGTGTAACAACCATTTGCAAGACCAATTTTTGGCTTACCGTTACGGCTTTCGATATAACTCTTAGCCTTAACATGACAATCCCAACCTTCTTTGTTGATAAGATCGGATAAATCTTTGTCTATAACGATTTGAAAAACTTTGATTAACTGTGCCATTTAGCATCTCCTTGTTTCTAACTGTATATACAGCTTAACATAAGATACGTATATGTCAACCTTTTTGTAGAAAAAGAGTTGTTTTTTCTGTGGAATATTCTACACGAGCCTGCCATTTTTTGTTTTTTCTAGTGCTGTTCATCCATTGTGGCCAAGTCACAACCAGGCCTTTTGCTGGATATGCTCTGTGTATTTTGTAGTCTGTAGGGCGAATATTGAGGTCTTCTTTACCAAGTGCATATTCAAACACATTGGCACCTAATGTGATTTCTGTTACAGGATCATGTGCAAATATAGTTTGTTGACGTTCCTGTATGTACATTACGTCTAATATCAATGGATCATCTGGAGCAAAATGCTGTGCTACTGTTAGTATATCTTGAAATGTTTGTGAGCGATTGGTAACGCCAAGATCTTCAATTACTGGTGCATAGGTTAAACCAGCTAAAAACATATTGAATTCTAAATTATCAGCATACCCTTGCCATTTTTTAAGCCACTTGTGTGCGGCACAATCGGTATTTTCTAATCCCCAATCCAGCATATACTCGTAAAATTTTTCAAACGGTACATCATGACGTTTGTTTAGATAACGTGTGATAATTTGTGTAAAGCCGTTAGAATCCATCATGCTTGTATACCAAGTCCACAACCATAGTTTCTTCATTTGTTCTGCGGGCAAATCTTTTGTGCCTGTTAATGTTTCTTGATACTCGTCTACTATATTTGAAAAATAACTCTTAAGTGTGGTTTGTGTGATACCGTGTTTTTCTTTGTATCCAGGCTCGTTCATTTCTGAATTCTGTAGTATTGTTACTGGATATGCTTCTACTATTATGTCTCTGCTAAGTAGGTCACACAATCCCGCGGTCCATGACTCCCAGGTTTCTCCTGGCAATCCAATGATTAATTCAGTGTTAATACTCAAACCTTCTCTGTGAGCAGTATCTGCTACTTTCTGCATAGCTTCTTCTTTAAGGTTTACACGTTTAATATGTTTTAGTACTTCAGGATTAGTACTTTGCAACGCCATGGTAAAACGACGCATCATGTCGGCTTCCATGAGTTTTACTGCCATGTCTACTAATTGTACTGTTGCATTTTTGCTCCAGTTGGTATCAAATAGTACAGGAAATCCATATTTCTTTTTCGTACGTATCAACATATCAGTGATTTCCATGTCTCTTTCTTTGAATATACCAAAGTTTGCATCTGTGTTAGTTATAAGTTCTAACTTGTTTCTACCAATCCAATCAAGTTCTGCTTCTATTCTTTCCAGATTAAACTTTTTTACTTTTGAAAATGTAGTACCTCCCCAGTCACAGAACGTACACATAAAAGGACAACCTCTGTTGGTTTCAAGAACTGCATTCCATATTTTTCCTGGATACATTTTAGGCAAATGGTCAAACAATCCCATCAGGTACGGTGATGGTACTGCAGATAAGTCCATAATACGTTGGCTAGGACCTGTTACCACAGTCTTTCCATTTCGATTAATGCTGATACCAGGTACAGTTTCTTCGTCTTGTTCTCCAACAAAACTTTGTAACAATCCTGTAAAACTTATCTCACCTTCTTGATGTATGAGATAGTCTACATAGGGTTTGTCTACAAAAAAGTTTTCTGATTTGTTGGGCGTTTCGGCGCCGCCAATTATTATTTTACATTCTGGATAACGAGCCTTTATGGCTTTAGCCAAGGCCTGATTATAACTTACATTCCATATGTAACTGCTCAGTCCAACTACCGCAGGATCAACCATTTTATCCACTAGTTCGTCAATGGGCTCTTTGACACTGTACAACCCTGCTAGACGATAGTTATCTCGTATATGTGGTTGTGTTGTTGCATATGCCCATACAACCCCTACACTGTAGGGAAAATAATAATAGTCGCTACCTGGCAGTTCCAGACTCATTTGTGCCATGTAAACATTCTTCATATGCATACTTACCTTAATAATTTTATTCAAAAGAAAAGCCACCCGAAGGTGGCTTTCTAAGTGATCTAAAAAGATCTAATTAAGCAGTTCTTGATGCTAAAGCTCTGTAACCAGCGGCAATAACTTCTCTAGGTGCTTTTGTGCCCATTGTATAAACCTTGGTCTTTGCGCCTTTTTTACCTACAGTGTTTAAGAACACTGGGTAACCAGCAAATTTAATTGCTTGGATAGCTGCACCAGGATTTGATACGTTGAATTTTGACTTAATATCAGCTGATGTTAATCTCTCACCTGACTGAAGGGCTTCAAGGATTGCACCTTGTTTACTGTTAGTTCTCATTTTAGATTTACTCCGTATATCTAGTTTAAATTGTTGTCGGCCTTTCCAACAACATGTACACAGTATAGCACCTATCTAGAAGAAGTCAACTATTTGTTAGCCTTTTTGTAGTTTTTGGTACGATAAAAAAGATGATCGTCGATTCGGGCTACATAGTTAAAGTCATGTCTCCACTTAGGACGTACATTTTGTGCATGATACCACATGCTGCCTTCACTGATATCTGTACCTAGGTTCCACAGTGTATAAGCATCTTTTGCAACTACGAGTGCATTTCTCCATGTGGTTGGTTCCTTGGGCTCATCTGATAAGCCATCACAGTACCAACTAAACTGACACTTGTTCTTAAGCATCACAGTTTTGCCATGTTCTTTTTTCCACCATCGTGACGTAAGTCCTTGTTCAACAACTCCACAAATTGTGTTTGGATATCTATTACTTTTAACTCTATTCAACACCACATGCGATACTGCAATCTGTCCTGCAGTGCTTTGGTTACGTGCTTCAAAATAGATGTTTTTAGCAAGACAACTCCATTCTGCTGGTGATGCAAATAAAAATTGTAATGTTAATAGTGTTTCTTTAATCATAATGTTCTCCGCTTAGATAATATATTTAAAGCATACCGCCGGGTAGTTTATTACACTGATAACTACTTCTCCTTATACGTAAACTGTTTTTAATTTTAGAACTTTATAGCCCATTTTTTCTGCTAATTCAAAAATTTCTTTAGTTAGTTTTGCACCTATACCAGGATTACGTCTTACATTTTCTGTAGTCATTTGGTTTTGGTTATCTTCAAATGAATATCTAATTTTACTTCTCAACTTAGCAATAGCAGGAATATAAGACTGTGCTTCTAAACTTGTGTAAAAGTTTCTCATTGTGCAATCTTCAATTTTCATTAGTGGAACGCCTAAGAATGTAGTAACCATTATGCCGCTACCTTTCCAGTGATTAAACTTTTATCTAACTTGACCTGTGTCTTACCAATTGAAGCACCAGTGTTTTGAAATACCAACACGGTTCTTGGATTAACTTTGTAAACCTTACCAAACTTTTTAATACCACCGTATGTCCACTCGATGGTATCACCAATTTTAACCGCAAACTTGTTGGCTTTCATCTTACCTAAGAAAGTAATATGTCTGTTATACTCACTTGCTAATACATGCATGTCAGCAGTATCACTAATTTTTCTCATTGCTTCTAATGCTAATTCTAATTCTTTTGAGTACATAAACTATCTCCTTGTTTCTAACTATACATATATAATAGCACACTATACGGATGTGTCAACCTTTTTTTGTGTTTTGGTTAATGAAATTTGAATTTTTTACAGGTGTACCTGGGTCACGTTGGAGTGGCATAGCAGGAGAAATCAAACAGGATCCACAGTACGATACTTCAGATCGAGCCGAACACAGAGTCTACAAGCATCATGGCTTTTCAGGACATAAAGAAGCATACTTTGGTACAGGAATGGAGTTTGACTGCAATCTAGATGAGCAGAATCTTTGTGCTCCATTTGCAAAAAACACTACAAAATTAACAAAACTATTAATGTCACATGAATGGCCATATCATTTTGACGAAATTATAGATCGCTATCCTGACGCACCAATTACACTGGTGTATAGAAGCAGTGAAGCCAGCATGGATTGGTGGTTAGAAGCAGGTGGCTTTAACATAACTTATCCCAACTATGAATTCTACTGTGATACAACAGGCATGTGGGAACAAATAGAAAAACAGAACAAATTGATCCTTGACTTTGGGCAGAAACACATGTTACAATGGAAACAACATCATACACACCGTGATATTTTTATCACAACCTATCAAGGTAGACTATGAACCATAAAATACTTAATAAACTAGAACAGATGATACATGTATCTCCACAATTGTTACGTAATGCAAATACCATGCGTCAGGCTATACAGGCTACGTTCAACGTAACAATTGATGATGTTGAGTATGAAAACATCGGACAACTAGTGGATAGAATAGATGATAAAGTACTAGGTAACTATTTTGCCAACGTTTGGCAAGGTGAAATGTCAAAATACAAGTATAGTGGACCAGCACTAATAGATGAAATAAACAAACTAAAACCAAGACGTGTACTTGATATTGGATGTGGATATCATGAATTTCGAGGCAAGATAGACAACATTATAGGAATCGATCCATACAATGATCGTGCTGATTTACAAGTTAAATTATTAGATTACTATCCACAAGAACGTTTTGATGCAGTACTTGCACTGGGTTCAATTAACTTTGGATCAACAGATAAAATATTTGCTGAGCTAGAACATGCAGTTAGTTTGTGCAACCCAGGTGCAGTATTGTTCTTTAGAGCAAATCCAGGATTACCTCATGATAAAACAGAATCAAACTGGATCAGTTTCTATCCTTGGGACGCAAACTTTGTGGTAAATTGTGCAAATCAACTAGGCGTAGATATATTAGATCTACGTACAGACAGTCATAAAAATCGACTGTACTTTGTTTGGCGTACTAAGTAAAACGACACTTACAAGCAACGCCTGAATGTAAAAGAGTTCGCTTGTAATACTCCCTAACTTTTTAAAGGCACTGCCGTTATGGCCGTGATTCGCTATGATTGAAATGATAGCTGCCTTAATAGGTGGTGTATTTTATGGACTGATAATTGGTATTATACCAGCTGCAGGCGCAACAACCGGGTTGGTTGCACTGTTTGGCGTAATCAGTTACTTTGCTCATGAGCCATATCTAGGCGTAGTATTTTTAATGGCAGTTGTGGCCGCATCAACAACAGGTGACTCCTTTACTGCAATACTTTTGGGTATACCCGGAGCAAACAGTGCGGCAGCAACCATGGTAGATGGATTTCCCCTAGCACAACAGGGTAGAGCAAGTTATGCTATCAGTGCTGCGGTAACTACTTCAACTGTGAATGGTTTACTTTGGGGTTGTTTGGTATTTTTATTACTGCCTTGGTATACTAATTTGCTAATGGTTTTAGGAATACCAGAGCTTTGGGCATTTACAGTACTAGCACTTGCAACTGTGGGATTTGTCAGCACACGTTTTTGGTTTAGAAGTTTGTGTGCTATTACTTTAGGTATCTTTTTAGGCATGGTTGGAGTAGATCCAAATACCAATGAGCCCAGATACACACTTGGATGGTTCTACTTAGAAGACAGCATACAGATTATGCCAGTTGTTGCAGGATTGTTTGCAATACCTGAATTGGTCAATGGACTGTTAACAAAGTCTCGTACTGCAACCATAGTCAAAAGCG
>Ga0209425_10001664_pt1 | contig 25863 bp, 38 predicted proteins | sample COG_05_FD_184749 | JGI IMG/M metagenome (GOLD analysis project Ga0209425, IMG submission 184749) | Pelagic Microbial community sample from North Sea - COGITO 998_met_05 (SPAdes) (version 2) | ecosystem: Environmental > Aquatic > Marine > Neritic zone/Coastal water | place: Helgoland, sampling...
TTTTTTCAAGTTGTTCACGACTCATCCCCTCCAATCCAACATGTGTTACTTCTTTCTTATCTATAAACATACCTGCCATTTGTCCAGATCTATACTCTGCATTGACGGCTACAGAAAATTGTTTTTTATCTTCTGCTTTTTTACTTAAAGTTTCAAATCTTTTATATTTTTTTAATTTGTCACCTTCATGTTTTTTAAGTTCTTGGTTATACTTCATTTCCATATAACGCACTACATGTGGGTTTTTATTGGGATCAGTTAATCTACTTGCAATTTCTGTGGGACCTTCAGGTTTACTAGATTGATAGCCAGCTCTTTTAGCAGCTTCAACCTTAGTAATCTCTCCCCAATTACTAACGTATATATCAACAAAGGCTTTTTGTTTGAGTGTCAGTTCGGCAGTAGATTTTAATGTGTTTTTCCTTTTGGTCATTTCTTGACCAGATACTACCACAAGTTTCTCCCAATACACTTCTATAGAAACAAAATAATAAAATTTTTTTAGCACAAAATGGCCTCTCTGTTTCATATTTCTGCCATATTCCTAAAACTGATGATATTTTCCTGGGAAATTCCTGGTGTTTTCCTGGTCTAAAATGCTCTAGAAGTGTTGTATATCAACGTTTTTCCCAGAACTTGCCTAAAAAAGGCGTGTTTTAAAAAAAAAAAAATAAAATGTTTGTAAGGAAGTGTACTAGGAAAAAGAACCGAGGGCCGTGATCCGAGGGTCTAGGTCACAGAACCCACACCACTTTTCAGAAAATAATTTTTCGCTAGACAATCATTCTTACCAACTATTACCAAGAATCACGATCCAAGGTTTGACAATTGCAGCTGATATGATTAATACTTAATTTGGTAATAAGTTTGATATTAATTATTGCCTCTTTGTTAGTTAATCTAGGTTACATATTTTTTATTTGTTTCGTATGTGGCCTAGATCTAAAGAAGGTTCTCCATAACCAAGATCTACATATACTAATGATTGTAAAAATTACAGCTATATGAAAGCTTTCCCAGACCGTTGGATACATACCAAACAGAGGAAATATCCAGAGCTGTATTAATGTTGATAACAATAGCCCTGATCCTACATCGATTAAAGTCTCAAATAAGTTTTGATTTATTTTCATAAAATGCTATAACTAATACATGTTTCATATACATCATATGATTCCTTTCTGCTTTGAGGGCTGCGATTGCTCCCTGCCCTCAAAGTTAAAATTCTTTTACCCACCATGACTAATCTAATATATCGTGATGAACGTAGACATTATCAGCGTCCATGATTTGTCTACGTTTATTCTCAACCTGTCTTCTTAATTCTTTTCTTTCTTCCTTATTCACCAAGATCTTCAATCTCTCAAATAGTTTTGAGTATTCGTGCCATAGAAAATGTCTTCTCTTAAATTTTATCAAACCTTCTTTTAATGCCTTAGTATATCTGTACCTAACGTTATCTGGTTCCCAACCAGCCCACCAACAGATCTGTTCAAAGTCTTTTGAAGTTGATATCCAGAAATGAGCATCACATTTATTTAAAGAACTCTTTCTATCTCCTGCTAACATTCTCACATCTTCGAATGCATTCAAGATTACATGTCTCCAAAGTTTTTGCTCATTACATACATGAGTCTCTGAGATAATATCCTGAGCAATATTAGTGCCCATAAGTCTTAACAAGTCTGGAGAGTAGATCACGATAATGGCCTTTCGAGTTTTTAAAATTACAACGATTGGCGACTTCGTAATGTTCATGGACATCATCAATCAATATTGTGATGGCTGCACCTTCAAGTGATTCTTCTTGGATATGTTCTTTAATATCTTTGAAGTCTTGAGTCATTTCTTTTTTAGTATAGTTATCCATTCTCATACAATAACATCTTCTCTTTTATAAGAATTGAAATCTATTACATTTGACTTACTGTTTTTTATTTTAACTGTGGCTTTCTTTGTCTTTGAATTTTTTTGTGGTTTACTGTGAATACTGTATATGTCATTGGTATCATGGAGAAATTGTGGACCAAGCTCAACGTAACCAAATTGAACTCCATTGAGTAAAGCAAAAATAGTTGATTGATATAACTTGAATTGACTAGGCGTAAGTTTCCCAGCTGCCAACACACTCAGCTTTGTTAAATCAGTGATACCACCCTTTTTCTCTGCCATTAATATAATCCAATGCTATTTTAAATAATAAAGTCTGCTCTGCTTCTGACTTTGGTCCGTGAGACGTGCTTCCTGATCCATTACAAATAATACAAGAAACTATTTTTCTAGATCCAGGAGTAATTATAAAACCATTACCCTTACAATCTATACAGCTCTTGTAGTTGTACTTACTAATACTCATATAAAAAAAATTCTTTTCATGCAAGTCTTAATTATAAACTATTTAGGGTCGTGGGTACAAGGGACTAGAAATTATTTTTTTATTTTACTTCTATGTTAAATGCTACACTTATTCTTTTTTCTTTGCTTCTGCTTGGTTCAACGTAGTGTAAAACGTTAGAAGGAAAAAATATTAATTTATTATCCTCTGGTATTATAGAGTAAGTTGAATAAGTAAATGGATGATCGAAGTAGTTAAATGAATTATTTATGCCAACAGTTTTATCAGGATTAAGAAATGTTAATTTACCAGAATCTTTTGGAACATTTAAATACCAAATACCTGAAAAGTGTATGTTAGAATCTACATGAGTGTGAGGTATATTAAAATCTGCTTGTTTGTTAACATTTATCCAATAAGCTACTATTCTCCATTCAATTTTTTTTCTTTTGTTTAATAGATTTATATATTCTTTAAATGTTTTACTAATTGTATTTGCTAAAATATTGTCATAAAAGGGCACTGTTTGTATGCCCCCTACATTAGATACGTTGTGTATCTTGTTGGTGTCAATGTAATCATTTAATTTTTTAATTAGTATTTGTTTACAATTATTATCTTCAACTATCTTATCGTAAATAGGTGTACTAAATATATCCCTTATCATATTAAATTATTTTTTTATAAAAGGGAAAGGGCCTTCTGCCATTAATCTAATCTGATCGTTTTTTAATTTTTGCATCTGCTGCATTAATGAAATCCATACAGTTTTATTTTTTTTAAATTTTTTCATCCATAACCAATTACAGAAAGACATTAGAAATCTATCATTCCATTTTTTATTTTCAGTGTTATCTACTCTTTCAATGTCGTACTCTACACCTAAACACTTTTGAGTTTTTTCATCTAAAGACTTATATATTTTATAGGCTAACTGATTGTATTTCATAACTCCTCATTATTCCAAAGCATTAATAAAAATAAAATAAATCCATATATTAAAGCGATAATAAGCACATTCAATAAAAAAATCATAACCTATCTTCCTCGATTAAAACTTGTTTTATAGCAAGACCTAGGATTCTTGCACATTGTGGAACGATTGCATTACCTAAACTTTTTATTCTGTTGGATCGATCTTTGTCCAATTCTCTGGAAATCCCATCAGGAACTCCACAAAGGTTGGATTGAGTTTGCCACCAGGTGTATTGTTCTTCAGTACTTGTCTCGGAAGTATTGTTGCTTGATCTCTGGCGTTCTTCCAAGTCGGTTGATATGCTGCGTCTTTGTAATCCCTCTGTCTCGGTGTTGGCCATAGCTTGTTCACTACATCGTTCAACTTTGCTCCGAATTTTTTGCCAGTCCCAACCCTCGTTACACTCCAACCTGTTGAATTCTTTTTCACTGTCTCTGGTGGGGCTACTACATCCATATTGCAACTCGCTGCTGGTGTTGGATACATTGCCATCGTTTGTGGATCCATTTGTTCTCTTAGATTCGATGGTTTGGTTCTGCCCTTTCTGTGCCCCTCCATTAATTTTTTTGTCCCTTGAACGCTTCTCGGAGGCAAGTAATCCATTGTGTTTGGAGTGGCCAATAATCCAGACTCTATTCCTTTGGTGCCAAGCACCGAGGCCTGAAGCTGGAATAAGGAAACATTGGACTTCGAAACCTTCACCTTCCAATTGGTCTTGCACCTGTCTGAGTACCATGCCGTCTTGGAGGTTAATAAGGCCTTGCACATTCTCCCCAATAACGAATTCTGGTTTGATCTCTTTAATGAGTCTAAACATTTCTGGCCAGAGATATCTGTTGTCATCTGTTCCTTTTTGTTTTCCTGCAACACTGAATGGTTGGCATGGGAATCCTCCAGTAATGACATCTGCTTCGAATTCTTGTCCTTTGACATTTCTTATATCTCCTTCTATTGGTATATTTTTAAAATTCTTTTGTAAAACTTTCTGACAAAATTTATCAAACTCTACAAACTTTACTGTATCAAATATACCAGTGGAATGAAGACCTAAACTAAAGCCTCCAATACCACTGAATAAATCTAATACCTTAAGTTTATTGTTCAACCTGATCTCTCATTTTGAGAAATTTAAGTTTTGCTATTTTAAGCATTCTATCAAATAAAGGTTCTGCTTTGATAGTATGTATTTTATTTCTTAACTCTCCATTAACATACAAGATTACATTATTACTTTTATGATCAAGTTCGATTGTAAAAAACTCTTTAGCTTTTATTTCTTTTGGATCCGACATTTGCATCTCCATTTATAAGTTTTGTACGAAACGTTGCATTAGGAATTTTATGTTTCCTAGCTTGATGATCAATGTAATCACTTAATATTTTTGATATCATTGCACCGGGAGCTCTAAATTTTTCTTTACATAACCCCTTTAACAAATCGTAATCTGTTTTTTTAATTGCGACTGACTTCCATTTATCTATATCCATTATATCAATTCCCTTCCTTCAGCTGATGCCTCATCTATTATACCAACTAAAGCTTTTAGTTTTTTATTTTCTTCTGTTAATTTATTTAAGTTAGCTTGAAGTTCGTCTATATTTTTCATAAGACTTTTAACTGCTTCTTCAAGTTTTCTTAAAGAATCTAGATCACCTTCTGGTTGTTGACCGATTGGTAGTATATTATTGTTTGACATCTAAGTCCTCCTCGTTTGGTTGATTGTTTCTTTCGTATAGTTCGTCTTCTACTAGAAGAGTAGCAATAGTCCTATTTATTGGATAATGTTTTCTAAAACCACTATCTTCAGAAAAAGAAATATTTGCCACACCATCAATAAGCATATCGAAATGTAATGAATCTTCTATTGGAGTACCATCAAAATCATGTGTTGGTATTGCTGCCAATTGTTCATCTAAGTCATTTATGATATTCTCTAGTAAAGTGCTTTTGCTTTTTAGTTTCATGTAGTCTTAAATATATGGGATAAAAACTAAAGTCAATTAAAAAATTGTAATTAAATTTAAAAAGTTTATAAAATTATATGACCATTTTAAAATTTGTAATGTTAACTAGTTTTTGTTTTATACCCCATAATGAGGGGGAAAAATGTGGTCAAACATTCCATGATAACCTCTCAGATGCTTCAGAATGCAGATCTTTAGCTAATTACTACGGAGGGAACATTAATAGTGTCTTAGTCAAAAATAAGGGCTCTATGACCTCTTATAGGGCACAATGTCTAGCTATTACCCAAGAAGGCTTAGATATTGACCAAACCTTTGAAATATCTTATAATATCTTATGACGGCTTATCGTATCAAAGCTAGTATGGGAGGACAGTCCATTGACCATGTAGTCAATGCTGCCGATAGCAATGAAGCAATACTTAAGTTGTCCGAACTAGTGGGTGATGGTTCAGTTGAAGTAATCGTTGATGGCTTTACTGGCAACACTATTCCCCACATAACTTATGAGGAACTTAAAAATGAGTCCCAAAAAGATAGAGTTGTTGAAACAACTTCAACACCTTGAGCATAAGTGGTCAGCCCAGTTAATGACCCATGGTGGATGTAACACTGAAATGCTTAGGATAGAGTCTGATATTAAGTCTACAAGAAACAGTCTTAAGTATCAGGATGTACAAGAAAATTTAGCTGCAGCCAGTTAATTTTTCTTAGGTTTTATAAAAGGAAACTTTTTACCTAGGGCTTCTGTCGGCTTTTTAAATTCATAATGATTTATAATCTGTAATAATTTTGGTCTCTTAGTAACACTATAGGGTAAAAATAATTTAGCTAAGTGCAATGCTTTTTGATGTGAACATCTCCATCTCCATTGATCTTTTTTACCTAATGAACCCTTACCTATCCCTTTGAAATGAATAGAACCAACTTTAACAATATCATAAAAGTTTTTTATACAATCTAAATCAGTCATGGCAATTTCCATTGCTACATTCCATTTTAAATATATTTTATTTGATTTTATTTTTCTGCATTTATATTGTGCATAATTTATATTACCTTCACCATCAAATAATCCTGCAGCATAAGCAATCATATCCTGGTTATTGTGTGGCATGTTTTTTTTATTTAGCATCTCCCCAACTTTCTCCAAGTCCATATTCAACTACACTTGGTACCTTAAATTCAATTGTGTTTTGCATTAAAGATTGTATCTCTTTTGCATGTGCTTCATCTTTAATATTAAAACAAAGTTCATCATGTATTTGTAACATAGGTAGATGACCAGCATTATAACAATCTAACATTGATTGTTTTGTTTGATCAGCTGAAGATCCTTGAATTAATCTGTTTAATGCTTTGTATGTATATGCTCTTTTAATATTATCTTTACCATACTTGGCTACTGCATCTTCATATTTTTCTGCCTGATGTAAACCAAAGTCTCTTGTTTCCCACATATCAAATCTACATTTCCTACCTTTTTTAGTTCTAATGACCCCTTTCTCATCTGCTGCATACTTACATCTATCTGAAAGTTTTTTAACAAAGGGTACTTTCTTATTGTACTTAATAATTAGTTCATTGGCTTCATCTTTACTAACGCCTAGAGAATTAGCTAATTTGTTTTTACCCATTCCATACATCAAGCCTAAGCCAATTGTTTTTGCTTGAGTTCTATCTATACCAACTAGATCTGCAACTGTTTGATGAAAGTCTGCACTTGCATTTTGGTAAGCTTCTACCAATTCATTTGATCCTTCATAACCATCTCCAATAGAAGCTGCATAATGTACAGTCATTCTAGGTTCTTGTTGAGAATAATCAAAACTTCCCCATTTATGCCCTTCTTCTGGGATAAAGAGACTTCTTATCTTAGGACCAAAGTCTTTGTTTCTAGATGGTACTTGTTGTAAATTTGGATTACTCATTGAAAGCCTACCAGAAACAGTCCCTCCATTATCTCCTCTTAACTGATTTATCTCTCCATGTATCCTCCCATTAACTTGGTATTTCATAATAGAGGATAAAAAAGTTCCATGAAATTTGTTCACTTCTCTTGCACTTACAATTAGTTGTGCTATTTTGTTTTTATTATTAATCAACCAATTTTGTGTAAAGGAAGGTTCTTTTGTTTTTTCGGTTCGTGGATATTCTAACTTCAATTTGTCAAAAGCTTTGGCAATCTGGCGGGGTGCCCAAATATCTATTTCTATTCCTGTTTCTTTCTGTATATCCAATAGTATTTCTTTTTCTTGGAGCTTCATTTCTTTTTGTAATTCTGCAGCTTTTTCCACTCGGACTCTCACTCCTCGTTGACGCATCTTTATTAATATCGGAAGCAGTTGCTGCTCCATTTCCCATACAGTAGTTAAACTCTGTTGCACTATTTCGTGCTTAAATCTTTGCCATAACTTTAATGTAAGCTCTGCATCTTGTTCTGCATAATAACCAACATGCTCAGCTGGTAACTTCCACATCTCTGCTTTAGGATCTATACCATGTGCTGCTGCAGCTTCTCTTAATTCTGTCTCTGCTTTTATTTCGTTAAGATAATCTACAGATAATGCATTCAAAGAATATGAAAATCTATTCTCATTTATTAATGCAGCTGCAATCATTGTATCAACTATAGGTCCGTGAACCTTGATACCAGATGCTTCTAACCAACCCACATCGTACTGAGCATTATGAAATATTTTAGTGTTTGGTAAGGCACATACATCCTTCATATATTTTTTTACTTGTTCAGGTATCATGTTGCCACCACCTAGATGACCAAATGGAAAATAACCTTTCCATCCTTCAACGGCTACTGCAAACCCTACAATCTCACCTTTACCTAAAGCCCAACCAGCTCCAAGTCTTTCATTAATACCATCGTCTCTAGTCTCTAAGTCAATAGCTATTTCTTTATAACCAGATAAATCTTTATATTCATTAGGTGTGTTCCACATTGATTTTTTAAAAGTAAGTGTTAATTGTAATCCGTTACTCATTGGCTATTTCCTTTTAACAGTGTTCTCACTACTGTTGTTGCTGGGTTTAAATCTAGATCTTTTATGCACCCCATCAATAAACTGCTTGACAGCACAAGAACCACAATAGTAAATTTTGTTTTCGATAATAACTGCATCTTTATCACAATTTGAACATTTAATTTTTTTGTTTGGTTTCATCCTTACGATCTTTAAGATGTTTAATTTCTAGATCACAATAATGTTTGATCTTTTCTAAATCCTCTAATGGTTTACCTTTAGATAAATATCTACATACATATTTAATTATATTTGCTTGCAGTGGATTCAAATTATTTTTTCTTATAAATGTCCAGGGTTGAATTACAAACTGCTTATAGTGGGATCCTCCAATTTGTTTATCATTAGGAAAGTTTTCATCGAACATATTTTTACTTGGCATTTTTCTCCTGTATATAAATTAAATAGTCTTGTCCAATCGGATAGTTAAACTTATAGTCAGATCTCAATAAATGTAAAGTTTTTCTTGCTCTAGTTGCACCAGTATACCAAACCTTTCTTTCATCACTTTTTTCTTTTTTATTTTTATGTTTGTAATCAGATGGGTAATTACCCTTACCATAAAGTACAACATGATTAGCTTCTCCACCTTTGACACTATGAATTGTATCAATTGTTATTAACGGATCCTTATCTAATTCTTTCTGTCCATATCTTCTAAGTAATCTTATAAAGTGTCTTACTTGTCTTGGTTTAAAATTTCTTCTTAATATCCAATACCAAGGTTTATTATTCTGATCATCTTCTAAGGTTAATCCACACCACTCTTTTAATGTTTGAAAATTATATTCTCTAAAGTCTGGTTCTTCTCTCCAAAATTTATCTAATCTATAAGCAGGGTCTTCTAGTTCTCTAATATATTTATACATGTTCCTAGCAGCTTTCTTATCAATACTTTTATCTTTTGTAATTGTAGTCCAAGCTTTAATTGCTTCCCACTGTTTCTGGTCAAAACATTTTGTGCCCTTATTATCTTTGTAATAAAGACCTGCATCTTTGGCTAACATTCTAAGTTCATTTACTGTTTCATTGATACGTCCTAATATGTACCAATCTTCATTAAATGTTTCAAAAGGTATTTCTTTAAATGATAAGTAAGCTTTAACAAAGCCTTTACTTCCTCCCGGTAGGTATTCTTTTTCTTCACTATCACTAATACCTCTTCTAATTACTTGTGAGAATCTATGTATGGCTTCACCAAACCTTTGAGTTCTTCTTAACTTTACTTTACGGCCTGGAAAAAATTGCGTAAAATATTTTGGGTCAGCTCCATTCCATTTGTATATAGCCTGATCATCATCTCCTGCTAAATAAATTCTTTTAACTTTAGAAGCCATCTTATATATCACCGACCATTGAAGAGGTGTGCAATCTTGAGCTTCATCTAATATTAAAACTTTAAGTGATGGAAAGTCTACTTCTTTGATAGCTCTTTCAATCATGTCATCAAAATCTATAAATGATCTTTCTCCTCCACCAACTTTGTAGTGTTCATAAGTACTTATCTTTCTTAAAAAAACAGTTAGTGAATCTCTTTTATAAGCTTCTTGTTTGTAAGCTTCCTCTGGAGTTATTAATAAGTTTCTAGCTTTACTATATACACCTAATGACCAATCCTTATACATAAAGTTATCATCAGCTAATCTTTTATCACTCGATTTAATAACTTTAGTTTGAAGTGCAAAATCAATTGTACAATCTTTAGGATCAAATACTTCTTCTGGAAAATATCTTCTACAATATGTATGTAATGTTTTAAATCTAGAAAAGTCCTCAGTAGTATAGTTTGGAAAAGATTCCATTGCTCTTTTAACTGCAGTATTTACTGCTTTGTTTGTAAAAGATAAGTAAGCTATCTCTTGAGGTTTGATACCTTTTCTTAAATAATTTTTTAAAACCTTTTCAATTAAAGTATAAGTTTTACCTGTACCGGGTGGACCAAAGATCTTTATAGTTTTACGGTAAAGATCTTTTAATATTTTAAGTTCTAAACTTTCCTGTGTGGAATTCTTCATCCATCTCCGATACTGTTTTCTTTTCTTTTGGTTTAGTTGCTTTTTTATAATCTACAAACTTAGGCATTTCTACAGACCATACATTCTTAACACCTTCATGGTAATCAATTCTATCACAACCCAATAAATGCATAGCCTCTGCTGCACTTTTAAATGTTTTATCATTACCTAAAAACTTTTCAAATGTAATCTTTTTAAAATAACAAACATTAGTTTTAGAATCTAAGACCACATAATTATCTTGTAGCTTATCGAAGTCATCTTCCTCAATATGGCTTTCAAAGAATTTTTTAAGAAAATTATATTTCTCTTCTCCAAGTGTATCTTCAAATTTCATCTTCTCATTCTCTACTGCTTTCTTAACAATAGTTGATATAAGCATTTCGAAAGGGGATGGACCACTTCTAGGTCTAGGTAGAGTTACCCAATAGATACCATACCTTAAAAGTTTTACTCTAAATGATTTCTCATCTTTCATATCTTCAGGACTAATAACTATTTTTTCTCCTTGGAATTTAAATGAATACTCAATTGATTTTGTACTTCTAATAAATTCAATATCCTCAAAGTCATCTATCAAGTCTGGTACTTGTGAACCAATACCAAGCTTTCTAAATTTACATAAATCTTTGTTGCATATTGGTGTGATAGCCCCAAGCTTAGGAGGACACTTGTAATTATAATCTTTTTTAATAACAGATTTAGCTACAGAGTTATCTATCTCTCTAGGATCCATTGGAGTAACAAAAATCTCTTGGTTTCTTTTTTGAAGTATTGTTCTCATTTCTTCAATAGTAATTTTGCCATCAGACTTTTTCATTTCAAGAACACCGACATTGTAAAGTAAATCATTACGATGATTGCCTGACCATTTATCCATAATCATTTTTTGGACACAAGGTGGATAATGTTTCCAGTCCTCCTCTGGTTCATATTCTTTTACTTTTATACTTTGTAATTGTTCTAAAGATAAAGTTTTCTTTCTAATTATTTCAATAAAGGTTCCAATCATTACTGGAGTATTAGATTCATTGTATGCAAACTCAGTAGTAGCATTCATATTGAAGTAAGGCATATTCATACACTTATTCATTGGGAATACTTCTAAGGCTTGAAAGAAATTTTTATTCCATTCATTTAATTTTTTAAGAACATCCTTAACTGCATACCAACCGTCTAAAAATAAAAACAAGTGAAGTCCACCTGACTTTGATCTAACTGGTACTAAAGGTAGTTGGTTATCTCTTACAATATCTATAACTTTTTTTTGTGAATAATCTTTATAACTTTGTGGATCTATATCAATACAACCCCATCTACATAGGTCATCCTTTTCAGGTTTAATACCTATTCGTTTCGTACCTTCTAAATGTTCCTTCCAGATTTGAGGAGTAACTGGTTCGTGGACCGTGAGTGTTTGGCCTACTGTCTTGCCCCGTTCATCTACCTCTCCAGTTAGAGAGGTAGTAATGAACAGTTCAGAATTACCCTCAAATATTTTTAAGAGCTCCTGTTCCATGATTAAAACGGAACGTTAGTTTTATCTGGACTATTATTTCCTTGTGCTTGATTTTCTTGAGCAAAATCTACTTTACCAAAAATATCACTCTTCATAGCACTTTGATAGAACGCTTGAGTTGTTTCTAACGCTTTTAAATGTTCTTGAGTATTTAAAAACTTATCGAACTCAACAACCCATCCATACCAAGAGTTTTGTGAATTAGACTCTTTGGTTGTGCTTAGTTTATAAGCAGTAGACCATGATGGTGGATTGAACATGCCACTCTTACCTTGTGCTCTTCTAGACATGATCATTGAATTCCATGTCTTAGATTTTTTCTTTTGAGTAGACTTCATAGTAATCAAAGCTTGTTCAATTGGATTATAATTTTCATCCAAGATATAAACAAAGTGATTACCAGTATCTTCAACATAGTTTCCGTTTTCTAATCGGTCTTTGTTGTCAGCACCTCTTGTTGTTTGGGACATAATAGATGGATCAGTATGAATACCAACAGGTCTTCCTGGACTATCCCCTTTGTCTTTCCACTCATTAAAAGTGTTTATGTAAAGACAAGGTACTACTATTAATCCTTGCTTACCTTTCCAAACTGTACCAGATGTTTCACTCCAAATGTCTCCTTGCTTAGCAGTCTCGACATGTTTACCATCAGTCTCATCTAAGACTGGAGAGTTAGCATATAGTATTTTTAGGATTGGTAGTTTTTGGTCTCGAGCTGTTACATACTCTTGACCTTGACCTGCCATCTGCTCTAAATTAATAGCAGCTGGAAGGTTATCTTTTTTAGTCGTCATTTCTTTTTTATCAGTCATGATTATTCCTTCGTGGTTATTTTAGTTTTATTTGCAACATAAGTTCCAAACAATTCAGCTGGCACATCTTTACCAAGATCTTGGATCTGTTCTTTTACAAATGATCTAAGACTACTTGGATGTACAGATGTTTTTTGTTGAACTGCAAGTCCCTTTTGTTTCAGCTCCTCTACAAGTGCTTTAGCTTCATTATCTTGCTTCATTTTAAATTCCAAAGAAACTTGGTTTTTAATCAAATCTCCATGGCCATTTTCACGAAGCCAGTTAAAAGCCTCTTCACTTTTAGAGACAGGTATTCTAGCTGAATAGAAAGGCTTAACTTCGACAGATGACCCATCTGCTAGTTTAAGCATTGATATACCTGCTTGTTGCATTAAGTTTGGAATTGTTTGCTCAGAAAGGTTTGTCTCAACTTCTTTTAACTTCTTAAGTTGTTCTTCAGCCGTTGATATTTTTTTCTGAGTTTCCAATAACTTGTTGCAAGTGTCGGCAATGTCTTTCGACATGCCAGTATCTACCGATACGATAGATTCTGCTTCTAAGTCCATAAGAACCTCCTTGTGCCGAATCAATATATTATTAATTTGATTTTAGCAAACAAATAATTTAAATAATTCGTTGTGTATAATTATAAAACAAAACCATTCAAACATCAAAGACAATCCTTAATTGAAGGAGCAAAACCCTACAACTTTGCTTACTTTATGGAAATGGGTACTGGTAAAACTAAGGTTGCAATAGATAATGCAGCTTACTTATTTCAGGACCAAAGAATCAATTATGTATTTGTTATTGCACCTAATTCTGTATACCAAAATTGGAAAAAAGAAATTGATGTTCATTGCCCAGAGGAAACCAATATTTACATTTGGAAAGTAACCAAAGATAAAACATTTAAATTAGATCCTAAAAAACTTACATTTATTTTAATGAATGTTGAAGCGTTATCTCATGCATCAGGTAAAAAATGGTTAGAATATAAACTACTTAAACATGGAATGAGAAGTATGATTATACTAGATGAGAGTACTTCTATTAAAAATTTAAAAGCATCAAGATCTAAAGCTATAATTAAACTAGGTCAATTAGCTAGATATAAAAGAATATTAACTGGATCCCCTATTACTAAATCTCCACTAGACTTATTTTCTCAATGTGCCTTTCTTGATAAAGCTTTATTAGGTTATGATAACTTTACAGTATTTAAATCTAAGTATGCAGTTATGTATAGTATTGAAAGGGGTGGCTATAATATTCAAATTCCTAAGTATTATGTAAACCTTGAAGAGTTAGAATATAAACTTAAAAACTTTTCTTATCGTGTTAGAAAAAAAGATTGTCTAGATCTACCAGAAAAAATGTATGTTCAAAGATATGTTGATATGCCTGAAGAACAAAGACTAGCTTATGAAAAATTAAAAATTACTGCACTTATGATTATGAAAGATGAAGAAGTATCTTACAATAATAAGCTAACTGAATTACTTAAATTACAACAAGTAGCAAACGGTTTTGTAAAAACTAATGATGGTAATATTGTTGATTTTAAAACTAATGCCAAACTAAAAGAACTAATGAGTATCTTAGAAGAGAGTGAAGATAAATGTATTATATGGGCTAACTATGTACACAACATTGAGGGTATTAAAAAGAAATTAGCTGAAACTTATGGGGTTGATTCTGTTGTTTCAATATATGGTAAAGATTCAGTTGAAGCTCGTAACCAAGCAGTTGAAAAATTTCAAACTAAAGATGAGTGTAGATTCTTAGTTGGTAATCCGACAGTAGGTGGTTATGGTTTAACTTTGACTGCTGCTAAATATGTAATTTATTTTAGTAATTCTTATAACTTAGAAGTCAGACAACAAAGTGAAGATAGGGCTCATAGGATAGGGCAGAAGTCTCAAGTCACTTATATTGATATAATCTGTAGAGATACTATTGATCAAATGGTATTACACAATCTTGAAAACAAAATAGAATTATCTGCTAAGACTCTTGGGGAACAAGTTCAGAAGTGGCTTTAGTTTCTAATGTGCAAATAGTGTCATTGTGTTGAGACCCATGATTAACTAATAAAATTTTTTGTATTTCAAATCCATTCTTCTTACCCATGCCACCTGAGTTCCAACCAAAAGATATTACTTTTCCATTAGGTTTTATAATTCTTGTAATTTCTTTTTTACAATTAGACCAATATTTAGTTATTCTTCTATTCTGATCATTATCATTTGAGTTATGAAAATAGATACCTAAACTTTTGTATTTTTCTTTAAGTTGATATTGTGAATATGGAGGATCAAAAACAAGAGAATTTATTGAATTAGTTTTTATACCTTTTAAAAATTCAATTGCATCTTCCTTAAAAGGATAAGGAAATGGATCAATATAATCTAACCCTAAATTTTCTTTTATAAATTTATTAATAGGTTTAATTTCAAATGTCCGATGGTTTGGCATTGCCCAAACTCTTTTTATTATCATGATATCTATTTACTCTTTCTAACCATTTGTTTTCATATTCTTCAAGTTTAGCCTCGTTCATTTTAAATTCTTGGTATAATATATCTTTGGTACAAATACATATAAGGCCTTGTGTTATAGGACCATATTGTTCTTTATGTGCTAATGAATATGCAGCTATCTGATAGTAATAGTCTTCTACAAACTCTTCTCTCTTTGGTTTATTACTTTGTTTAAAGTCAATGATTGTAGGCTTATCATCATAAAGTCCAACTACATCTGTTGCACCTGCCCATCTATCTTCATAAGCTAGACTTACTTCATTACCCCATACCTCTTTCAATAGGTCAAGATTGTTTACTATCTCGTGAGCCATGAGTCGTGCTTGGGCACCCTCTGGAGATAGGTTTAGGTAGCCACGGCCATCTATGTAGTTTTCAAGGACATAGTGCATCTCCGTGCCTCTGAGAGCTGCCTGTGAGGTAATTCTAGCTGCTTCTTGGTAGCCAACTCTTTCTCTCCATTTATCTAATCCAGCTTTCTTTTCAGGAGATTGAGTAGCAGATAGTATGGTTGTAACACTTGGTATCTTTTTGTTACCTACATTATAAGTCCGTGAACCGTCCTCCTCTTGTCTTGTATATTTTTTATATTGGTATTTCTTTTCGAGTTTTAAATCGTTAATTATGAATTTGTTATTTTCTTTGATTAGACGCACATGGTCTTTTAGAATACTTTGAATAGAAGAGCAACTATTATTCCAATCATCGATGTCATTAAAAATGCAGTAGAAGATATAAGAATTTTTTCTATTCTATGAACATCTGTATGTAAATCTTTGATTTGTTTATTAGTTTGTTCTTGCATGATTCTGCACAACTTCTCATGGTCATCAATTCTTTGATGGGCTAGATTATCTTTAGAAGTTTTTCTTGGCACTTACTATTCCTCCCTTATTAAAAAGGTTAAGGGCTTGTGCTAATTCAGTATTAGATTGACCACCCATTGGTAGGTTAGATGGAGTAACATTTGGTAAAGGTATGTTACTAGTGTCTGAGCCTACTATAGAACCGACTCTTTGACCAGAACCTTGTTTTTGTATTCCAGATTCTACATATGGATCTATTTCTATTGCAGGTGAATTTTCTGGTTGAAACTGTCTTGTTGCTGGTGCGTTAGGCATAACTCCATTTTCAAAATATTTTTCAAAAGCTTCTTTGTTACCATTAAGTTGATTGATTGCTGCTTCAGCTTCTTGTGCACCTATTATTCCTTCAGCAACTAATGCACTTCCAAGTTGTCCAATATATCTTTCTAATTTTGGAAAGCTATCAATTTTACCAACTTTACCAATACCTTTACTCGCACCTCCTAAACCATCTATTAAAGCTTTTGTAGTAGAAGGTCTTGATAAAGCATAAGCTAAAGCAGTAGGACCTAATACAAAAAATGTTGCAGCACCCGGATCAATTGTTCCAGTTGAAAAACCTACTACACCTACAATTTGTGAAATAGCCCCAGCTTGTTTCATTTGCACCAACATTTCTCCACTTGTACCAGCAGACCCTGGTGGTTTAATTTTACCTTCGACCATTTGAATTCTTCTTGTATAATCTCTGATACCTTTTATTTGTTGTTTATTTAAAAAACCTACATCTTCTTTTAACAACCAATCATAATCTTTTAAAAATTTTTCAGCTTTAGTTTTATTTAAATTAAAATATTGACCAGCTTTATCTACACTACTATTTAAAAAATCTTTTAAAAATTGTCCTTGTAATGCACCTCTTATTGCTAATCTATTTGGAAAGACATCAAACTCTTTTCCAGCAACTTTAAATTTTGCATCATCTAAACTTTGATTAAATGCTCTAAAGTAACTTGGTTTACCTGCACCAATAATATTTTTGTATAAAGTTTCTTGCCCCATCTGTGAATTTAATAATTTTTTAATTGTTTCTTGTTGAAAAGGTTTTGCACCTAAGTTAGTAAAACCAGAAGCAATTACTCTTTTTGCATTTATTGCAGCTGGTAATGGAGAATTAGCTAACATAGATTCCATTCTTTTTAAAAGTTCTGCTCTTACTGAAGATGCTTTACCAGTAAGACCTTTCATGTCTCCAATAGCGGTGTATACATTTTTAAATTGATTATAATCAATTCTCTCTCCCAGTCTTCCAACCATAGATAACATTTCTGTAATGTCTCCATTTTTTACAATAGCATTATCCCCCATAGCCTCATAAACATAGTCATCTAATTTTGTAACATCCTTATTTTGATACTGACCATTAGGTTGTCTCTCTCTTACTCTTATTGTTTTAGGTAGTTCAGGACTTCTAATTACAACATCATAAGCTGGATCCATTGATCCGTCTGCTCTCCTTACTGTTGCGTTTATATCAGCAGTTAAATCAGTCCATAATTTATTTTTAGTTCCTTGATAGATATCAGTATAATTACCTTTTATTTGTGCGTTTAAAAATTGAGTTACTCCATCCTTAGCAGCATCATAATCTATTTTTGGTAAATCTTTTGTTAATACTTTTGTAAATTGATCGATAGATTCAATTGTTGTTATTCTTCCTAATCCCTCTGCATTTCTTATAAATGCACCACCACCAATAGAAGCAGCGGCAAGAGAAGAAGCTAACTCTACTCCAGACTGATCTGTTAATTTACCAGCTACAATATTTCCTCTTTCAAAAACAAACTCTTCTCCTTTGCCTAATAATCTTTTCTTTTTATCAAAAAAATCTGGTCTAGCTTGTTGAGCACTTTTGTATGCTTCATCACTTAATTCTAAACTCTCTAAAATAACTCTTTGTTGTGGACTAAGTGTGACTGTAGTTTTTAATGCTTCCTCAGTTAAGCCTTTACCCACTAATTTATCTAAAACTTCTTTAGATGGTAATTTTCCAGTTTCTTTAATTTTTGCTACTTCTTTATAAAACAATTTATCCGCATCTAATCCTTTAACTACATCTCTAGCACCATCAATTGTTTTTATAGATGCTCCAGTAACTTTGTTTGAAATTTTTGCTAATGCACCAGCCATACCAAAACCAAGTAGTTCTCCAAAAGCACCTTGGGCTGTGCCCCTTGCAACTTCTCTAACAATACTTTCTTTAGGATCAAATGTTTGAGAGATAGCTGCACCAGCTCCACCCCCAATTCCAGCTCCAGTCACTCCTGCTAAAATTTTTTGTTTATTTTTACTTAAATTTATAAGTGGTCTAGCAATTCTAGCTATTCTTGCAGCAGCGATAGATGTACCAACTAAAGATGAACCCCCAGTAAATGGAGCTGCAGCTACACCAGCAATACCACCAGCAATAGATAAACCTACCTCTGTTACTATTCTCATAAAGTCTGGACTAGCTAAAAAACTTTCTGTATCTTTATTATATTTACCCTTAGCAGCATCTGATAAAACTTCTTCAGGTGTAATCATAAGTTTCATCTCGTCATCAAAACTTAAACCACCTCCCTTAGTATTTCCTTTTGCAGCTAATACAGAGTCAATAGCTAGTTGCTCTTTAGGTGTAGGAGTTGAACCTTTTATTTTGAATGTTTCGTTTTGTACAACTATCTCTGCCATATAAATCCTTAATTTGCACTTACATCGTATTTGTTACCATCATATTGTTTAATAGTAACACCTTCACTTAAATCAACATAGTTAGAAGCACCTTTGCCTGAAGCCTCCATAATTTCTAATGCAGTAGTAAAGTCTGCATTGTTATCTTCTGCAATTGCAATAGCATCTGCAAAATAACTATCTAATGCTTGTAACTTTGCCTCGAATGTAGCTTCAGTATCTCCTACTTGTGGAATTAGTTTTGTAATTCTTTCTGCTTCTTGTTCTGATACTGCAGCACCTGAGATCGCTTGTGTTACGAATGATGTTGCTTGTTGTATTCTACTTTTAAAAGCACCATAGTCTTTTGAAAATTGTGAGCCACCTACTTTACCTAACGATGCTCTAATTCTACTCATATCACCAAACCCTACAGGTTTACCTAATTTATAGTAGTCATCCCCAATTCTAGATAAAATAGTTCTTACTCTTTTACTTCCTTGAATTTGTTTAATAGATTCAGCAGAGGGTTTAGATACAACAGTAATTTTTCCAGTTCCATCAACTTGAGCTACTGTGCCTTTTGGTAAATTATAAGCTTTTAATTCTTGTTCTCCCAAAGTTCTTACACCTTTTCCAGAGCCTTTTGCTTTCTCTACTGATAAGATAGTTGCTGGTAGTTTTCCAACACCTTCACCTAATGCAGATAATGCAGGACCAATACCTTCACCTTTTGCTTGAAGTAAGGGTGCAGCTAAAGTTGATGCGTAGATTGCTTTTTCTTTTGGTGATAATGACCCAAGTCCACCAGTATTAAAATGTTTAATAGTTGGTTTCAAACTTTTAAAGTATCTATCTTTAAATAATTTTCTTGTTAATACCTTATCCATAGTTACCTCGGTTGCATCATGTTATAAGCTGCATAACCGCCTAGAGCAGTTCCAGCTGCTTGTGCTAATGGATTAGAGCCGGGAGCCGTGGTTGCTGTAAGTGTACTCTGTGTTGTTGGTAAATTAGTCATAATACCTTTTAAGAATTCAATTCTTTGGTAAGGTTCATAAGCTCTTTGTAATTCAGTCTGTCTTTGTGCTTCTAAAGCCTGTTGACCAATTCCTCTTTGCAGAGCACCTGCCTGCATTTGTTGATTTATATCTGCTTGGAACATAGCTTGTTGTTGTAAACCAGCTTGGCCTAATGCTTGACCAGTTACTAACTGTTGAGCTCTTTGTTGTTGAGCAGCTCCTAATGCAGTTTGAAAACCTTGAGCTTGAGCTTGACCTACTTGAGCTAATCTAGCTCTTTCTAATTCTGCTTGAGCAATACCTTGTCTACCACCGCCAAAAGCTCCAGCTCCAACTGCTTGTGCAGATAACTGGTTAGTAGCCATTTGTGCTTGTCTGTTAATTTCATCAGTAACATATGATTGATAAGGATTGAAAAATTGTGATATGTTTGGAGCTTGTTGTCCAGCTTGTAATGAAGCAATACCTTGAGTAACAGTTCCTGCTCCAGCTCCTGTTGTACCAGCTTGAGTTATACCAGCTTGTTCAAGTGGAGTGATTGGTGCAACTTGTATGCCAGGTAAATTAACTGGTGTTTTCGCAAGATTAGCAGCTTCATCATAAAGTGATAGTTTTCTAGCCTCTACCCCTGGTGCTTCTCTAGCAATAGTAGTTTGTGTTCCTGTAGAACTACCACCTCCTCCTCCTCCCGAGGATCCTCCTCCAAAAATACTCATTTAATTTAACTCCTTTTCAAATTCAACATGTCTTGTTTTATAGCCATACTTCGGCATAACTTTTTTGTACCCTGGTCTCATATATGCTTTTACTTTTTTACATCCATTTGTTCTAGCAAAAGACTCTAACATATTAATTAATTTTTCTTCCCATAATTCCATTTTCTTTCCAGTACAAATCAAACCTTGTAATTCTTTGAAATTTGGATTTTCAAATACTCTAGTTGTAGCTAATCCAAATACTTTATTTTCAACGCCATCTTCAGATCCAAATATTAAAAACAATTGATTGTCTCCAGATAATAATAATTTTTTTATATCATTTGGCTCTGCATATCTACCACTGTAATTTAAAGCTTCATAAATCATAAAATGTACCAAAGGCCATATCTCTTCTATTTGAGAAGGTTGTATAGATATTACCTCTACTCCTTTTTTAACTTTCTTTTGTGTCTGCATTAACTAAATCGTAAACTCTTTTTAATTTTTTTTGTTGATCATAAAAAAAACTTGCTCCAGCTTTTCTCATACTCTTGTAATCTTTTGGGTTTCCACCAGATAAGATACCAGCACCAAGCACTGCATCAGCTCTAGATACAAACTCACCGTCAGCTAATTGTGCTAACATAGTGTCTTCATCTTTATCTCCGTTACCAGATCCATCTTCTACATATCCTTCTGCTCTTACATAATTATTCATATCGTTTTCATCATGATCAGATTTAGATGGTAGGTAGTTAACACCACCTTTGTTAAATTTTGGTAAAGCTGTAGCTAGGCCACCTTCGTTTGCGTAAAACATATTTGAACCAAACGTGTCAGCTCTTGATGGTCTTATATTTGTTGGAGTTTCAAAAGCACCACTTAATTTTGCTGATTGCTCTTCGTATGCTTTTTTATAATCTTCTTCTGTAAATGGTGGTTTAAAATCTTCTACATCATCACCACCTAATAATGGTAAGACAGAACTTGCAATCAAAGCAGTTTCTAATTTATTATCTCCAGCTTTTTTTAACAATCCTCTGATACCTGTTGGTTCACTTGCAATACCTTTAACATTTTTACCTAAACCAACAGCACCTTTATTATATAGTGTTTGTTGATCTGCGGCAGTTCTAAATTGAGCTCCAGCAATGTCTACAGCATTCATTTGTGGTAATGCAGCCGCTTGTTGAGCTACTTCACTTCCTGCTGCGGCTTGTCCTAAACCTAATGAAGAAAAAGCAGGCCCTTGTCCAAATGTACTTGTTGGACCTAATGCTCCAGACGCACCTACTGCATAAGAACCACCACCAACAAGGGCAGCATCTCTTAATGCTCTCTTCGTAGATTTACCTCTAAGTTTTTGTACACCAAATGTGGCTAATGCTATTGTAAATGGATCCATAGTCTATTTTCCTAATTATAGCATACATTATACCTTTTTAGTCTTTGCTTATCAACTCATCAACAAAACGACCTTCGTAAGTATGCTCTCCTATATGAACTATTCCAGCTTCCACATAAGCATAACATTTACCCCCCATATCTTTCCATAATTTGCAAAAACTAAAATCTTCTCCTAGATAAGTTTTTGTTTCTGGATCATGTAGACAATCAAAAAAGTTCCACATATGGGGTCTGTCTACATACTTACCATTTATAACAGTCTTTTGAACAATTTGTTTTTCAGGGTATTTTTTTATCATCTTTTCAAAGACTGATCTTTTAATTAACATACACCCAGTAGGGCTATGAGTAACTTCCATTACACCATTATCAAGTATAATACTTTTAGGATCTTCTACTTTCATAGGATAAGTATTAAGATATTTTTTAAGATCCTCTGGTTTTTTAACAAAACCTTTTTGAATTTTATCAAACAATTTATCCCACATCATAGTCTTAAGAGGATAAGGTATAGATATTATTTCTTTGTCCTTTTCTATCATTTTAAAAATAGATGGGGTATGGAAATATATATCTGAGTCTATAAATAACATATGAGTATGTTTACTTTCTAAAAAACTAGATACACAAAGATTTCTTCCTTGAGTTACTAATGAAGATTTTATTAAACAAAATTGAGTTTCAACACCAGCATCTAAAGCATACTTCTGTAGTTCTAGTAATGCTTGAGCATAATGAATTGAACAATCGCTATGGACTGGGGTTGCTATAAATAATGAATAGGGAGCCTTTTTCTTTTTTTCTTTTTTTTCTTTTTTCCACAAAGGGACTATAGCTTTATCATAAGGATTACTTTCAGTTTTAATTTCAGTCAATGTTTGATATGTGTCCTCGTTTACAAATTTGTTATTTTCTTTCATTTAAAGCACCTTTCAAAAAACTTGTCCATTCTTGTCCTTTCTTGTTCCAATTATAAAACCTTTTATAAAATTTTTGTTGTTCATCTAGATGGTTTTGAATAAAATCTTCATGTAAATAATTAGCTGCAGTATTTATAGCTGATGCAGTATCAATAGCCATCTGTTCATAATTAGTAGAATAATTTATATAGACTGGCCACTCAGCACATGTTTCATATAACGCACCAAAGTTATTTGTAATTACATGCACGCCAGCTGTTAAAGCTTCTAAGGCTGATACACAAGATGTTTCTTCAAATATACTTGGGTAAACAAACATATCATAATTAGACATTTGTTCTATAATATATTCATTTGGTTTATAGCCAACATAATTTACATTTGGTAATTCTTTAGCCTGTTCGTATAAGGGCATAAAATCTTTATCGTGTACTTTACTAAATTCATCTCCATAGACTTGAGAAGATGAGTAGACATCTAGTATAATATTAGGGTTTTTTATTTCTTGCATAGCACGTAACAAAACATTTAATCCTCTCCAAGGAGTGCAATGATGTATAAGTTTTATAGGATCACCTTTTTTATAAACTTTTCTTTTTGGAAAATTCTCACTACCATTTTTTATAACTATAGATTTTTCTGTAGGTATATCAAAAAAATATCTAAATTTTTCATAGTTCCAATGACTATTAAAAATATACCAATCGTATTCTTTATGTCTTTCTTTATTCTTAAAAAATTCTTGAAGATTAGGTTGATCATAAGAATTCTTTTGCCAAAGTATATTAAGTTTGTTTGGGTCTAATGGAACTTTACCCGGTATGGATGTACAGATTTGTACTTGATCTAATAACTCTTTTGAAACATGCTTATATAGCATTTCCATTTGTAATTCAGTAGCACCTCTAGGTTTCATTTAATTTTTTTTAAAAATATATTTAAAGTTAATCTACCATCATCCACACTATCTCCATGATGCCCATATCCCATATGATTATAGTTTCCTGAAAATATTATTGCTCTATTTTTAACAAACTTAATATCATTAATCAAGTTTTTATTATCATCATAAAGACGTGTACCTGACTCTAGGTTTGTATCAGACAAATAGATTAAACATGTAGAATCATATTGACCATCATCCTCATCTCTGTGTATCCAGTCTTCTGTTTTATTTTTTTTTAATCTCAAATGTATAAAACTATCAATTTTCCAACCCCCTTCATCTATAATTTTTTTATAGAATAATAGTTGACTTACGTATTGCCATAATATTGGATTTGTATTAAGTAATGGCATACTTCTATATCCAGGCCAGGTTGAATTTTGTTTTGTAATTAAATTATGTTCTTCTTGATTATAAAGTTTTATTTTTTTTATTTCTGGTAAAATTAAATCAATATCTGGAAAAAAATGTTCTTGTTGTGAAAAACTAAACAGCATTATTTTTTTTAAAGTTATTGTATGTTTCTTCTTTTGTAATTAAAAAAAATGGTTGAATCCATCTTTCTTCAACTTCTTGTTCCATAGTAGGTGAATGAAAAACTTGGGAAGAATAAAAAACACACCTATTATATCTTGAACCAATTACAGCTGTAGGCTCAAAACAGTTTTCATTGTGAAAAAATTTAGTCCCATCAATTAATGAGTTAGAGTTAAAATAAACTATTCCTGCATAATCAAAAGTTTTATCGTCTTGGTGGGGCTTGTATTGATTCCATGAGGGTGATTTTTTAAGTTCAGATAATTTAGTTTTTCTCAAAAATGTTTTAATCTTAAAAGGTTTTAATCCAGTTTTCAACTCTAATGTTTTTTTAAAAATATCGAAAGGAGCATAAGGATTTTTTTCTATTTTAAATTCTGAAGTTTCATAACAAGGATAAGCTTTTAATCTATCAGTTCCAAAATATGTTTCGTTAGGTTGGTGAGAAGGAACAAAAGGTAAATTTAAAAAATTCATAACCATTAATCCTAAATCACTAGGACTATAGAAATTATCTTCCAAATTAAATAACATTTATTTTTTAGTATGAATACCCATAGGAATTTTAGTAACCTTAATTTCTAAGTCTTGTCTAAAATCATCGACAGTTGTATCTGTATTTGGATCAGCTACATCTGCATCAAACTCTGCTTTGTTAGCATAAACTTTTCCACTTCTTTTATGTTTAACAATTTCTTTTGCTACTGCTGGTATTTTTATAGGTTCATCACTCATATTTTAATCCAATGGTTTTTAAATTTATCGTTAATATTTTCAATATAAGAACTTTGAGTTCTAATGTCAAACGCTATAGTTATTCTTACATCGTCTTTTTCTACAGTGCTTACCTTATGTAAAAGCCAACTAGGAAATAAAGTTATTTTTCCAAGTGTATTTTTAGATCTATAGAATGTTTTAAAATAAGGTATTTCATAATCTGTCGTTGTATCTTCGACTTTGACACATATGTGCCCACTCAAATAACCTAAATTTTCATCGGCATGATTATGTAATTTAATCTCTTCACCTTTTCTCATTACATTAAACCAACACTGAACATAATATGATTCATGTACATCTACTTCTAAAAAATTACAAAATTTATCGTGTGCTTTTCTTATATGATTTTTAAGAAAACTGCATTCAGGAAACTTGAGTAAGTTGTAATATATAAATCTACTAGTAACACTATTTTCACTCAATCCTGTACCCCCATTATGATATGGTGGGTATTCTTTTATAAGTTGTTTTTCCTTTTGTAATAAAAACTCACCTAATACTTTTGTATCTAAGGGTAAATCATCTTCATATATATGATAAGAATAATGTGGGCTAAAAGGATTATTAATATTTTTGTTTTGAAAATTAGTAATATCCACTAACGTCCCTGGCCTTTGTATCTACGGGTATTTTTTTGACGTTTCTCATTTTTATTTAATGATTTTTTATGTTTACGTGGGCCTCTTTTCTTAGGCTTATCTCGAACTACAAAGTCTTTAAATTTTCTAGCCATTTTCCTGGGATCTGTCTATAAGAGCATAACTTACAACACCTGTAATTTCATTAGCCGTGTCTGCTTGAATTTTTAGAACATCAGATGCTTCCATCGCTAAAGTTTCACTTACCA
>Ga0209425_10001665_pt1 | contig 25858 bp, 12 predicted proteins | sample COG_05_FD_184749 | JGI IMG/M metagenome (GOLD analysis project Ga0209425, IMG submission 184749) | Pelagic Microbial community sample from North Sea - COGITO 998_met_05 (SPAdes) (version 2) | ecosystem: Environmental > Aquatic > Marine > Neritic zone/Coastal water | place: Helgoland, sampling...
AATGTACCAGTTAAGGGTGATACATTTGATATAAGTTATTTACCTAAAATACTAAAAGGTTCACAAGCCACAGGTGCTGGTAAAGTATTTGAATTGGTAGAGGATAGTGATTTTTCTTCACCATTTACAACGGGAGGTATACCTAATAGATTGATTATACCTAACATTGATGGTAGTGGAATTATCCAAAACTACTCCATAACCAAAAGAGAAATCATGTTAAATGGTATAACTAAAACATATAAAAAAGTATTAACTAGGGGTGATTATACTCCATTTTTAGAGGTAGTTTTACCTGAAGACAATGTATTATCTATAGAAAATATTATAACCAAAGAAGGAACAAACTTAGTAAATCAACCAACGGAAGAAGAATTTAATGATTTTAATTTAAATTATTTTGAGGTACCCTCATTGGCGCAATCACAAATATATGTTGTTGATGAAAATGGTGTATCTGATAGAGAAGGTGTTGTTGTAGGAAAATGGAAAAATGCTTCACAAAGATTTATAAAAGAATTTACTGATAATGGGTTTTGTAAAATTATCTTTGGTGGTGGTGACTCCGATGTCTCAGAATTAAATGAATTTATTGGATGTAGAGGTCAAATAGATAGAATTGGTAATACTATCAATAATCAGTCATTAGGTGATATCCCCCAACCAAACAATACGTTGTTTGTTAAATATAGAATAGGTGGAGGTGAAGACAGTAATGTCGGACCAAATACAATTAACACTTTGGGTACTATAAGTACTGTTATAAATGGAGATTCTTCAGAGATTAATAGAATTATTAGAGATAGTATAAGTGTTAATAACCCTATTCCAGCATTAGGTGGTAAAGAGCAGCCTTCAGTAGAAGAGATAAAAAACTTAGTTAGATATAACTTTTCATCGCAAAATAGATGTGTTACTATAAAAGACTATCAAAGTAGAATCCCATTGATGCCGGGAGAATTCGGAGTACCATTTAGAAATGGTGTATGGGAAGAAAGAAATAAAATAAACGTTTCAATATTAGCATTAGATGAAAATGGTAAATTAACAACACAATCTACCTCAGCCTTAAAAGAAAATATTGCTGAATATTTGGCGGATTTTAGAATGGTTAATGATTATGTTACAATAAAAAATGGTAGGGTATATAACTTATCTTTTGAAGTTGATATTTTTGCAGATAAGGCAGTACCTAAAGGTGATGTCATTAGTGGTGTGATAGAAAGTATTAAAACTTATTTTGATATTAATAAATGGGATATGGGTGACAATATCTATATTTCACAATTAGTTGAGAATATTAACAATGTAGGTGGCGTATTAAATGTAACAGATTTAAGAGTTTTTAATAAAGTTAATGAAAATGGTAAATATTCATTAAATGAAATCGCTCAACCGTATATTGATGAAGAAACAAAACAAATAGATTTGTTAGGTAGGTACACTTTGTTTGGAGAACCTAACGGAATGTTTGAGATTAAATATCCTAATAAAGATATAAAAGTAACAATTTCTACTTCATAATAATTACTTTTTAAAAAAATGAATTAGTTTTATAATAAAATTAAAATTATGGGATGTACAACATGTAAAAACAAAAAAAAGAAAAAAAATAATAAATTTGATACAAACAATAAATTTGAATCTAACAATAGTCCTGAAGATATGTTAGACGTAGATTTATTACCTAAAAGCGTGCAGGAAGGTGGTTTTCAAAATGGAAGTATTGCTTTTAAAATAATCGCATTTTTAGTGGTAGTAATTGCAATACCTTTGGTGATAGTGGTATTGATATCACAAATGTTTATTCATTTTTTCATACCTAAAGCATTACCTAAAGCAACTAAAAAGTTTAAAGGTTTTTTATTAGGTATATTAAACCGATACGCCAAATTTAAACACGATAGGGAAGTGAAAAAAAGAGAAAAAGAATTTTATAAAAATGCTACATATGAAAAAGAAAGTGAAATTGTAAATTCGGTAGACTATGAAGAATATTCAGATAAGTTTAATGATATTGACGTACACGAAAATAATAATGATGTAAAAAAGTAAATTTTAAATGTCTAAATCATATAGAATTAAGACAACACCTGGTGAGGGTAATGGTTATTTAAAGGTTAATGTTGATCTTAATCAAAACTATGATTTTTTAGAAATCTTAAGTTTAAAAATATCCCAAAAAGACGAATATCAGAACTTTTGTGCTGACTATGGTGTAGTTGCAGGTAGAGTAATAGTTAATGGTGGTTTCGGTGTTCCAAACGTTAAAGTATCTATATTTATACCCGTAGATGATAAAGACTCAGAAGACCCTGTTAAGTCTGCAATATATAATTATCCCACGCCCAACCCTAACAATAAAAATAGGAATGGTGTGAGGTATAACCTACTCCCAAAAAGTCAACAAACTTTAGACCACACACCTGTTGGTACTTTTCCTAAAAAAAGAGAAATTTTAGATGATAGTACAACATTAGAAATTTATCAAAAATATTATAAATATACTACCACAACAAACAAAGCGGGTGATTATATTTTATTTGGTGTCCCTGTTGGTGAACATACATTACATTATGATATGGATGTCAGTGATATTGGTTTTTTATCTACACGACCATTTGAATTAATTAATAGGGGGTATAATGATAATTTATTTAAAAGTAGATTTAAGTTTAGTTCCTCTAATAATTTAGAAACCTTATCTCAGATATTTTCCGAAAATAAGCCAGTGACAGTAGAACCTTATTGGTGTGATAGCTTAAGTACGGGAAGTGTGTTAGGGATTACTCGATTGGATATCGAACCAAATGTAGAAATTATACCAACATCGGTTTTTATGGGTAGTGTTTTTTCTGATGACGAAAAAGATTCATTGAATAAAAACTGTAAACCTGATAGGCAGATGGGTAAAATGAATGAAGTCATTACAGGTTCGGGTAGATTAGAAGCTATAAGGAGAACAGTTGATGGTAACATTGAAAAATTTAATTTTACGGAAAATAGTATAGATGATAATGGTAACTGGTCAGTATTAGTACCTATGAATCTTAGAAAAGTAGTTACAGATGAATTTGGTAACTTAATACCCTCACCTGACGGTATAAAGGGTGTTGCCACTGAAGCCGATTTTAGATTTAGAATATCTATGGATACAACGTCTAACGATAAAAGACTTAGACAAAGAGCAAAATTCTTAGTACCAAATACTAATAATAATTTTGTATTTGATGAATTTTCTCCTAAAGAATTAGAAAATACTACTTTATTCACTAAAAATACTGATTTGTCAACCATAACAAACAATACACCATATTCTGAAGATTTAAGAAATCAATATAACTATTTAGAAGAATTCTATTCTTTTAGGTGGAAAAAAGTTTATACGGTTAAACAATATATTGGTAGGCTACAAAGGGTTGGAAGAGATGAAGCTAGAGGTTTTATCGGAATAAAAGACATATATAACGCAACTGGAGTTAATAAATTCCCAAACAATAGATTTGACACTAATATAAATATTTTATATAGTATTATCTGCATTTTATTAACATTATTTGGTCATATTATTGGGATTATTAATGGGATATTAAATATTATAAATGGATTAGTAACTCAGATATGTCAGATTAAAATTCCTGTGGGGATAAGAATTGCATTATCCTATTGTATACAGATTGCAGGGTGTGGAACATGTAGTCAAGCCTACAAAGATTCGTGTTGTTCGACTTATCAAGCCAATTCAGATAACTGCGGACCTGGAAGTTGCGATTCTAGAGATGGACTTGATGGCAATCATGCGGCGACAACACCTGAAGCATGTAGTCAAAATAAAGGATGTGGTTGTGGTAAATGTAAATGTAATGTTGAAAACGACAAAAGGGCAGAATTTAGTCTAAACCTATACTTCAAATGGAAATGTTTATTTGCGGGATTTTTATGTAAGAAATGTCGACCTTTATGTGACGATGAACAACTACACAGTTGTTGTCTTAATTCTCAAGAGTATGGTTGTGATTATGAACAGGATACTATTGAGGAACAGGTAACCTTTACTGGTTCTATTTGTCCAAGTTGTTGTGGACAATGTTGTGTTAAAATACCTTTAATACCATTAAGGTGCGCTGAAGAAGATTTTACGGAGACGGTGACTATAATACCAACTCCCTTCGCCCCCTTAATATGTAACAGGAGGTATGCGATACCATTTGATTGTAAGAGTTGTGGTGGTTTTCAGACAAAAGTGATAAAGGATTGGGTATCGTGTACTTTAGAACCACTTGCGGTTTTCTTAAAGATGTTAAAATTTGACTTTTATAATGATTGGGTGGGGGGATCACTATATTTCCCATTAATAAAAAGAAAATATAAATTAAAGAAAAGAAAAAGAAAATTTGGACAAATTAAAAAAGATAAATTTTGTGATTTTGATTGTAGAATTAAGAAAACCACAAATTTCCAAGGTGACCCCACATATAACCAATGGAGAATTAAAATACCAAACTTATTGTTCACTAACCCCACTATTACAGTGGAGGGGTGTACCTCAAAAATTAAAGGTAAAAGGGTTACTGATTGGTACGGTACACCTGAAAATGATGATGAAACCGACAACTTAAATTTGGCAGTTTTAGAGTTAAAATTTAATGGTAAAACTTCATCTGGTGAAGGTTGTATTATCAAATTCAATGAATTTTCTTTATTAGCCTCAACTTTGAATAGTGTTGGTGTTTCAACAAGCTTATTTAAAAACAGAGAAGTTCCTGGAACACATGGTAAACCAGAATATGTTGAAACTGAAGATCCTAGTGGTTTTAGTAGTTGGGAAAATATTGGTGGTCATAGTCATCACAAAAATAAATGTAACGATACTAGGTTAATGGAAAGAAAAGAATTCACACTTACAACTTTAAATTGTACCGCAAATGAGGAGATTGATATAACAAACGAGTTGGCGTTCGGCACCAACGATGGAGATTTGCAAAATGATGAAACGGCTTTTGAAGAGGATGAATGTAATAATGACTTACTAGAATCATGTATTCCTAGTTGTGCACCTGATTGTGGTAGTAATGGTGTTGCACCATGTAAAGATATTCCACAAGCATGGGATAATTATAAACCTATAGTAGAACATGGGTTAGTTAGTTGGTATGAGGGTGAAATATATTATACACCATATATTCCGACTAATGATTTAAAACATAACAATTCCGAATATAAGGCAAATTTATTATTACCTACTACTATAATGGAATTGGGTAGTATGAATTATTGTGATATCGATGATGTCCCATTCATAATGGATCAGTTAGAACCGACAACATTTCAAGTAAGTACTGAAGAGTTTAAATATAAAGGGGGAAGTCAAACTAGTGGTTATTCTGGCCCTGATAACATTAGTGGTAACGCAGATGATGGAACACTAATACAAATTAATAAACTAGAGGATAAGAAAGATGCTTCGTTAAATCTTAGGGCATATGTAGAATTTAGTTGTTTCGGTGTTGTATGTGCAAATACATTGGGGACAGTGAACCAATCCCAAATAGGTGTAGACTTAATTGATAAAAATGATATCGGTATTGAAATAGGGACTTGTTTTATGAGGTTTGAACATGATGAAGACATACGTGAATATTTCTGTAGGAGATTTAATGGGTATAAAGATAACTTAAATTTCCACCACACAAGACCAGGTGGTATAGATACAGACAATGTTTATAACACTTATCCCGAAATAACCTTAGTTGATGGTTTGGCAGGTGATAAAACATATTACCAAATGCCTGATACAGGTGAAGTAATATTATCAGAATTTAATGACACAGATGCGTTTATAGCGGGAGACGGTTGCGGATTCAAAAGAAACGGAAACCCAATACCCGATTATTTTTATGGTATTGCTCCTGGATTTACAGGGGAATTTATAAATTACCCTAACGGTTCTACTACAATTGATTTTGGAAATGGTACACAAGGAAATCTCATTGACGAAGTAAACGATGATGATAATCAAGAGCCTGGAGTATATGGAATTAGATTTAATAGGTCACAAACACCCTATCATCTATATTTCGGTTTAGTTCCAGGAAAAACCGCATTACATAAAACTGTTGCTAAGTTCTTTGCAGATAAAATAAATGCAGTAACTTTACAAGGTTTAGGTGCATCTAATGCAAATGTAGAAGCAACCACTAAAAATGTTCCACCTATTAATGGTGGTATAGAAAATAACTTTACAGTATTTAAAACTTGTTTAGGTGAAACCTTAATAAAACAAATAGATGTCGGTACGGTACAAACCATTACCCCACCTGATGGTCAAGCAAATAGTAACACATCAAGTTAAAAAACATATATTTATAGATAGTGAAAAAAACAAATAAAATATTATTAAATAGTGTAAAGTTACCTGATAACGTTAATGTAACTACACAAGTTCAGGTAGGGTTAGAAAACACTAATAAGCCCATTCCTTTAAATGATATTGATACTACTGTTGATCAATATGAACAATTTTTAAAAGAAAGAAAAAATAGTACAATATATAGATTTTACGGTGTAGTCAACCCAATTATAAGCAACCCACTATTTAATGAAAATGTGAAAATATATAGGGATAGTCAAACAAACGAAATTAAGGCGAAAACTATTCTAAGTTCAGGAATTTTTGAAAAAGATGGATGGATAGGTTATTATAATGATGAACCAGACCCAGACGCATTACAATTTAATGATAATAAAAGTGCATTATGTGATTTTTTTACATTTGATCCTGGTTATGATAGACTTAAAATGTTAGATAGTGATGGTAAACAGAACTACTTATTAAAAATTACATATCCTTTTGAAAGTAGAGATGATATTGAAATTGCAAAGGGTGTACAACTTAAAGATGGTGTCCCTATAATAGATTTGTTTCCTTTAAAAATAAATGGTAGACTATATACGGGATTTAAAACACCGATGAATCATGGGTTAACAGAAGGTAGTAGAATACAACTAATTAATTTTCAAGATTTAACACCTACTAATACATTAAATTTAAATAGTAAATATTATAGAGTGTTTAAACTGGGTGACGAAAAAAATAATAAAAAATTTAGGACATTTGTTATAGATGTTAATCCTGATGATATAAATTTTACTGTGGGTAGTTCTACAGTAAAAAGAGTAGTAAGGGACAAACCATCTAAATATTATGTTAGAAGGTATAAATCTTTAACTGTAGACTATAAAGATTATGATTTATATCCTGCAGCGTATGGGGTATCATATTTTAATGATGACACTGCAGCGTATAATTTTAAGACAGATATTGATGTAAAAGGTTTAGTTGATAATTTGGGTAGACCTTTAACTGAATTATACTTAACAATAGTAAAAAATGATAGAGATACTGACCCCACATCTATTAATACAATATATTGGGATAATGTTCTTTCAGAGTCAAATCTAAGTTCTTTAATTACTACAAATTCTGATGGTAGTACTAGATTTTGGACACCTATTTCTGGAGGGTATGATTTAGATGATACAACAGACGGTGTAGTAAACTATAATATTAAATCATACGGTGACCCCAACTATACCCCCTCTACATTTTACGAACTAATAGATGAATCGAATGAAATATTTGATGGGGATATTGTAGAGTATAACGACAATGAGTTATTTGAGAGACCTTTAGAAAATGTATACCATAGAGTTAATACTATTTATAGGGAATATTTAAACACTATAAAACCACAATATGAAAATAAAAAAGAAGGTTACATTTATTCACCCTTTAATTTAATAAAAATTAGGGAATTTTCTAACACAATTAATCCTGTCGTCAACCTACAAACACTAATAGATAATTTTGGTATTACCTCACAAACGGAAATTAACGACCTCAAAAAATCGTTTAAGATACCAAACTACGCAACGGAGATATCGACTAACGTATTTAAATGGAGAGATATATTAGATATAGGCTTTATTGATAGTTCGGGTGGTGGTGTTGACTATCCTTTTGAAAGTGGTGCACATTATATGTATTTAAATAAAACATTTTACTTCCAAAGACAAGACCCGCCTTGTGAGTTTGTACTAATTTCTGAAGATTTAACATTAGGTGCATCTGATATAAACAATGTTGATCAGGATAAATTTTTAACATATTTAAGTGACCCAACATACCTAAACTATAAAATAATCATACCAAGTTTATATCTGTATACAAATGCTGATCCGACTACGGAAGATAGTGGATTTTTAGTCTATAATACTAATGATAATATGATTAACGGTGACGGTGTTGGATACTACCAATGGAACGGTAGTGAGTGGAACAAAACGGTTTTTACTTTAGACTCTGTAGGTTCGGGAGCATTAGATCTTCTTAACTACAACGGTGCAGCCCCTTTAAATGTAGAAGTGACTTTGGCAGATTATATTGGGGAAAATGAATTAGGTAAAAGAGACATTGCTGGCGGATGTATAGACTTATCAATATTAGAAGAAAATACTTTAGACGATGTTTGTTGATAAAATAAAAATATTATTAGGTAGTTTAGGTAGTGGTACTACTATAAACATACCACTTAAAACAAACTTTTTTCCTGTAGATAATGCAGAATTGATAGAAGATAAGTTTGTTAAAGATGAGGTAGAAAAGTCTATAAACCCTATAGTGGACTATAAAAAAATAATATTTAAACCCGCTAGAATTAATAGTGGTGGTGAATGGGAAATAATTGACAAATTTAAAATAAATTTAAATTTTTATACACCAGAAACGATAGCCAATAATTCCCCGCAACATAGAGGTGCTGGTGCACAACCTGGAGTTTATAAAGACTTAAATTTTTTATTCGATGACGTTTTTTGTAGGACTAATAGGTTTGTTAATAGCTTTATTAGGTTTTCATTATTTGATAACCCAAACAGTGGACAAAATGAATTACTTTCATTTGCAGAGATATATACACAAGTTGGTATAGAACAAGAAAATGAGTTTGGATTTATCAAACCTATTGATGAATGTCCTATAAGTTTTGTTTTAGGTGATCCTGTCACCCAACCAGAAGAAGTACATGAAGGTTTTCATATATATTGGTTTAAAGATTTAGTTGATAATGCACCAAATCAAGAGTATGAACTTTATGGTGTTATGGAATTTAATAATTCTTTAAATGGTAGAACCTATCAGTTATCACCATATAAAATTACAAATCCAGATAATATTACTTTAGATAATATTGAAGGAGAAAGTGGTATATTATATTTAAAAATTATTTTAAAGAATGATAATGGAGTATATAAATATAGGTTCGCACCAAACTCACTACAGTCGTTAGTACCACCTCCAGGTGTAAATTTAAACCCTTCATCTGGTGGAATACCAACATTAACCTTTTGGCAAATTACACCTTAGTATATTTATATGTAATATGAAGTATATAAGAAAAAAAATAAATTTAGAGAATTTCACCATCAGAAGTATACCTAAAAGCGTTTTAGTAAAAAATTCTGAGGGAAAAACTGTTATAGATACTGAAAATCCTAAATATTATTATGGTACAATACCTAATTTTAAAATTGATAATGAAGGGAATTTTATATTAAATCAGTTTGGACAAAAAATAAATAACACAATTAATGTAAATTTATTTTTAAGTCAAAAGTATGACGATATGGGTGTTTTCACAGATAAAAGTTATATTACTTATACGGGTAGTACTTTAACAAATAAACCTGTAGGGTTTAATTCTTTTGTTTATGGTAGGCTACCTGCTGCACCAATTAATTTTTACTACTCACCACCTAATTCTGTTTCTGGAAATACTGATGATTCTTTTTTACAACAAGTTAAATCATATAGGAAAACAAATGATGGTAAGGATATATACGTACCTAATCTAAATACCTCTAATAATACTAAAACAATATTTAACGGTACTTTATCTGATAATACTGAAAAAACAATATATAAAATAGGAGCATCAAATAACAACATATCAAATACGGGAGTAAAGTACACTACCTTTAAAAATAACTTTACAAAAAGTTTAGATGAATATGGTAATACAATTAATTATAAAACTACAATTTTTGAAGTAAAGAATAGTGGTTGGGGGTTACCCAACGTATCACTTTTCGCATCATTAAAAAAAGAAGAATATTTAGGTGTAGTTTTTAAACCAGAAGTTAATAGTGTAGTATTTATTAATAGAGGAGTAGCTGATATCTTTGAAAGACATTCATTATTATCAGAAATAAAAACAACTAATGACATTGACACAAATAGGGGTGGATTTATAAGAACTTAAAAATAAAATTATGGCAACAGGAAATTACGGAACAATTAGACCGGCAGACGTATCAGTAGAAGACGTTGAGATGTATTATAGCTACACCCCCAATAGGGAATCATTAACTGATGTGGACTTACTACCCTTAGATCCCCAACAAGTTTTAATTCCTGCAAAAGACCCTAATAATACGAGCGAAATATTTGGTGGGTTATACACTTTAAAATTACCCACATCAATATTTGGGACTAAAGGTTATTATAGTATAGTTATAAGACCAAAACAGATTAGGGCAAAAATACAAGATTGTAGTGTTTTAATAGATAATCAAGATGTTAAAGGAATTGTTTTCAATATAAACCAAATACCATTAGAGGTACAAAATAGATTTGAAAACGGTAACTTAGTTGGTTATAGGATTGAGTACTTAAAAGAAGAAACAAATACTGGACAAGATAAAATACAAAACTTATTTAGAATTGTGACATCAAATAATAGAGCTTTACCCATAACACAAAATCAAGGTAATTCTAACGCTTCCGTAGCATATACTTTTAATGACAACTCAACCAGTGTGTTTTGTACATTATCTCCATCTTCTGCTCCATCTATTAAACCTAATGCCACACCTTTTATTGGTAACCCACAACAAGATGTTATTATAACAAATACATTTTTTGATCCAATTATGTTAGAAATTGAAATGGTTGAGTTTGATGATGAAACTTTAGCTTACGCATTATTCTCAAACCAAACAAAATCTTTAGAAGACGGTATTTATACTATATACAACTTCGGTAATCAGATATACAGACAATATAACTTATATGAAGTTAAAGATCAGTTTACAGGTAAACCATTGTATGAAGTTAGGGAACAAAAATTCACTATTGACCCAACTAAAGATTTTGATGATATAACTAATTTTTAAAAACATAAATGGCTAACAATAAGAGAATAAAAATTGCGGGGTACGCAAAGAGGATATTTTTCAATAGTAACATTGAATATAGAAACTTTAGTCCCGATTTAGTAGGATTTCAGCTTACAAGTGAAGGTGGGACTACACTATTCACTAACGGAAATTTCTCAATCTCAACAAATTTAGATCCAAAACCAAACACTCTATTTATACAAGGGACAAAATCTAGATTCTACACTTTAGATGATATTGAGGATAATAGTGCAGAAACCCAAATTCAAAAGAATGTTAAAACTAAATTAAATATAGATTTAACTAATCCTTTATCTTATGTATGGTACGGATCTTCAAAAGAATTATTTAGGGCTTCATTAATTGAAATAGAAGAGAATTGGCCAGCAGCAATATATGTAGACAATAAAGTTGGTAGTGTAACGGGAAATAACATTACTAATTATGTATATGATATTGCTTCTGACACATCAACATTTAATGTTAATAGTAATTTCTTTACAAACCCTTACAATATAAAATATAGTATAGATTCTAAATATGTTAGTACAGACAGTACTGACAACCCATTAAGGAATTTGATGTTAAAATATGGGTCATATACAATAGAACATAATGGTATTAAAAAAAATATAAGAGGTTTCTCTGGGTCAACACAAAAAACAAACTCAGAAGTAACTTTAATTGTAGATGGAAACCCATTTCCTGAACTAACAGGAATTTATATACCCCAATTCTCATTTTTTCAAAATAATGTAGATGGTTCTATACCCTATTTTATTAAACCTAATGAATCTGAAATTGAAAAGTTTTTTACAGGATTAAATAGTTTTCAAACAAACCTCTTAAATAGAAATATATATCCTAAGTATAGGTCAGAAATAAAGGGAACTAAATTTACTGATGATGGAGTAGTTTTAACTAGTAAAGACTTATATGATTTTCCTGTATTAGAAGATGGTTATAACCTAAACTTTTTTGATAGTTTTTATGTCGCTTATTTAGATAAAATTACCACTTTAGCGCAAAATTTAGATAGTAGTAAAACCGATATAATAATTAGAAAATATGTTACCGAAGTTATTACTAGTTTTGATACTGTACCTAGAGGTGACGGTAATGATTTAACGTTAAATGGTGAAAAGGCAACAAAATTATTAAGGATATACGGTGTAGAATTTGATTACGTTAAAAAATATATTAATGCTATAAAATTTGCACATGTTGTAACATACGACAAAAAAAATAATATCCCAGATGCATTAGTTAAGGATTTATCCTATATGTTAGGTTTGGAACCTATAAATTTCATAAACGAAGTTAGTTTAGGTAAGTTATACCTACCTAGTAATGGTGGTGGAGAATTTAGTGGTACTTCTACAAATCTAACTCAAGAACAAATAGGTGTAGATTTATATAGGAGATTAATATTAAATGTTGCTTGGATGTGGAAAAGTAAAGGTAGTAGAAAGGCGGTAGAATTTTTATTTAGATTTATTGGCGCACCAGAACTACTAGTTAATTTTAATGAATATGTAGTTTTAGTAGATAAACCATTAGACGTAGAAGAAATAAAAAAATTATTATATATCTATACTGGTAATGCGAACACATCTCAGATACCATATGATGACAATGGATATCCACTACCACCAATTGATGGTGACTTAATCATAGGAAACTTTTTTGACCCTACAACAGGTGATATAGTAGAATCAGGTATTACTGACACATATTTTCAAAAAGCTGGTGGGTGGTATAGAGAAACCTATGGGTCTAATGTAGTAACAGTATTAAATGGTAACAATCCTCACGTTGGACCTTATGACGGTGGTAACGAATATTTACAACAATTTAGTAAATGTTATATACCTAATTTTGATAATGAACCAACTGTAGATATAACTGCAACCACTTTACAGGAAAATTATTTTATTAATTATAACTATGGAATTTTTAATGGGATACCAACTGGTACTACAGATTTTTATACTACTCAGTTAACATATGATTCAAACACTAATACTTATCAAGATATAAGCGATTGTAAAAACGTTGAGTATTCTATTATAGAAACACCGTTACAAAATGATGGTAAAACAACACTACAACAATCATTTGCATCGGCAGAGTCTCAATATAATTCATTTTTAGAACAAATAAAAGAAAACCAATATTTAATCTATTCCCCAGAATGGCAAGTTATAAAAAATAATTATGAGGTATCATTAAAAAATTGTTTAAACGAAATAGAAACTGAAAATTGTGAAACTAATAATACTTTAGAAATATGTCTAACAGAAAACGTAGTTCATAATGTTGAGTTTGTATGTGGTAGTGATAATAAAATAGAATGTGGGCCTTACATATATTATGTTAATAGTGATGGAACAAAAATTAGTTTTGACAATTTTCAGTCTTGTTGTGAAACCGAGAATGGTACATTTATAAATTATGTTAATGAGTATGGTAGAAATGCGGAATTTTGTTTCAAAGGAGACAATATTACTGGACCTTGCGTAGGTATTCCACAAAGACCGCTACCTAATGGGATCATACCATTTGATATGACACATAGTGTCCCCAACGATAAAATTGTGAGAGTAATTGGTTTTTCCACATCAGGAAAAGAAACATCCTCAAAAGAACTCTGTTTCCAATATATCTATGATTCAGAGGGTGATGGTATTGTTGAAAGTTTAGATAACTTTCAAAATGAAGATTTCTACACAACCCCCGATAACGGAGTAGACTTCACCCCAAATGAATATATTGAAGATTACATTAAAGGTGGTATATTAGGTTTAAGTAATAGTATTTCAGCATCCTTCGATGATTTATTTAAACAAGTGGAATGTAGTCTAACTACTATAATAAGTAGTCCTGAGTGTTGTGCATACCATCGTTTAGATTATGTAACTTTTAAAGATAATTTTGGTAATGTATATGTGTCATGTACAACTCCTAATACTGATGGTGTTAGTAGTTATTTAGGTGAAGTTAACATCGCAACACCCGGTTTTTCTTTAGAGGTCGGTAATACAACACCCCAAATGGATCCATTAGTTAATAGTGAGTATGTTGAGTTACAAAATTTAGGTAGTGATGTGATATCTCAGTTTAACACCACAAATTTCGCAAAAGATTGCTTTGAAGAATCCGTAATAATAAAGGGGTACTCAAACTTAGATAGTATTACCATAGTACCAGGACCCTATTCAATTTTCCAAAACACTGACTTAAATAATCCCGAAAACTGGGAAATATTTAAAATAGATGAATATGGTAGGATAAGTTTTATACCTAAACCTGAATTTGAGTTTGATAATCTTATTATTGATTGGAATAGTATTGATGATTTTGCGGTATTATACCAACAAATATCAGAACTATATCCACAATATACATTTGGTGATTTTACTATTGATAGTAATGGAGAAGTAATCCCATTTAATCCTAACAATAGTGTTAACCCTAATGCATTTTTTACTGCGTTAGTTGATATTAACAAAGCGTCGTGTGAAGATATTAACAATGTTTCAGTAGTTTTTGGTAGTAAAAATTGGGAAGGATTTTACTTACCACAATCACCAGTAAGTGAAGAGACTGGTGAAGTTATAGAAGATTGTAGTTGTAGTGTTGATTTTTCATTTGATTATATGTTAAAGTATGAAGCAAGTAATTTAATAGAATGTGCAGATAATATATCTTGTTTTCCTACAATTTTTTATGAAAATACGATAAATAATATAAATTGTTTAAATTTTGTTACATTTACAAATAATGAATCAGACTCACAAAACTTAAAAAATAATTTTCCTAATGGTAGTTGGGGTGGAATAGATATCATTGAACCAAATGTAGAGTGTTGTTCTGCAATTGGTGGAAATGTGGTATCATTAAATCAGTGGGTATCATCAAACCAAAATTGGGTAAATCAGATAGGTGAAATTTATATGGAGTTAAAATCGGACTCTAACCCATCAATCGAAACATTAGATAATTTATCTAGTTTAAATATAGTGTATACTGATATGTTATATTATATTAATGAATATAAAAGAATAAAAAGTGATGTTGAAGATATTGTTGATAATTGTTTTAACATACCATTAACCTTCCCAGTTTGTGATATTGATTATAATAGTTTTGTAAAAACAGAAAATGTTTGTAATTTAGAAATATCGGTAGAGTGTGGTTTATGGACTAAGATATTGACTGACTATGAATCATTAGTATTGTGGATTAATAATATAATTGCGAAAATTAATACAGATTGCTATTCGCCAAATCCAGGACCAATAAATAGTGTTGAAAAACAAACGGAAAAGGTATTCGATGAAATAGAGGTATTCAAAAAACAAAGTACTTTAACTAAACAAGAAGAAAAACAAATAAAAATATTAAAAGAAACTAATTTAAAATTAACTAAAGAAATTAACACTTTAAAAAGTCAAATAAATTTAAAAAATTCTGACAATAATATAATTAATAAAGCTTTAACAAACGTTAATAACCCTATAGATTGTGTGGTATACGAAAACAAATTAACCGAACTAAGAAATTTTAACTATAAAAATTATTGTAATACTATTGTTTATGGAAATCAATCATCTAATAATGGTACTAAACAAAACGAATACGAATATTGTACCACCTCAAAAACAATAGAAAATCAAAAAGAAATCGTAACATATTCTCGTTTATTCGAAGATTGTAAACAAAAAAATATTTTAGAGGAAAAATTAGTAAATGCTAAATTTAACAATAATAAAGAAGAGATTTCTCAGATAGAAAAAGAAATTATCGCACTTAATCAGGAGATAAATACTTTAACTAGTGAGATAGAAAATGGTAATGAAGCAATACAAACATCTTTAATTACTCAAAATGATGTACAAAACACAATTAATAGAACTGCAGAATTATTAGATGTAAGTACCAAAAGTATTACTGCAGATAATGGTGATATAATTTTAACTGACACACAAAAATTATCCCTTAAAATTATACAGACTAAAAATATATCTCAGATTAATAAAATAAACAACGATATAGGCGATAAAACTTACCTATTAACTAAAAATTTAAAGCAACAAAATGTTATAGTAGGTAATACTTCTCAGTTAAAAAATAATTTAGGCAATACATTATTAGGTTGGGGAGTTGGACTTTTGGGTGTATATTATACATTAAATGGATATTTAGATCCTGAAACCACAGGCACTGTAATGGCTGCGGTTGGTGCTGCGGGTACAGGAAAAGGTGGTGGTGGTGGTGACCCTACAATACCTGGATGTACAATTTTTGGGGGAGAAACATATGATGTATATGATACAAATAGTAGTACTGGTTACTATCGTTATACTATTGTAGGTAATCCTGGATTCCCCTCAGATCCTGGGGCGACTCAATTATGTAACAATTTCCAACCCCAACAATGGTCACCAGACCTCAACAATACCTACACTAATGGGTGTTGTAATGCTTATCGTTCTGAATATAACCCTAACCAAAGTGAGGGTGGAGCAGAAGAATCAGGATTACAACCAATTTCAAATGTGTTAGGACCAATAGAAACAAATTGTGACCCACCATTTACGGTAAACATCAACGGAGTCGTTTCCAACCAAACGGGAGTACTAACTAGAGGATGTTGCAGTAAAGAGATTACAGGACTAAACGTACAATACAATTTGGAGACTAATTTATGTGAACAAATTGGTGGAGATACATTATGTCCAGATAACTTTCAGTTAGATGAAAATAATATAATAACGTATGTAGATAACAATGGACATACACAAATTTTAAGAGAAAATAATTGTTGTACACAAGCAATTACAGGGTTCCCTAATGTAGAATTTGATGAAAATAACAAGTATTGTTTTGTCCCAATAACCGACATCCCACCGATAGTAGATTGTACTTATGAATTTGCACCAGATGGGAGCCCTTATGAAAATTACAACCCATCCGCCACCCAACCTTGCGTTAACTGTTGTAGATTAGGTGGGTGTACTAACCCAAACGCACCGAATTATAATCCATATGCGACTTATGACAATAATAGTTGTGATACTATTACTAATAACACCCCAATTTGTCCTAATCCCGAATCAAATTTTCAACTAATATTTAATTCATTTGATAGTAGTAGTATAATTTTAGTTAATGGTCAACAGATATCTAGTGAATGTTGTAACACATCAAACCTACCTGGGGAATATTCAGATGCGGTATTTGTGAACGGAAATTGTATATTACCAAGTTCAGTTACTAACAATACAGTAGATTCAGAATGTTGTAATTCTTATAATGAAGTCATAATGGCGTTAAATCAGTTATTAGATGAAACTGAATTAAATAAAAATAATGTACAGGTATCCACACAAAATTGTTATGATAATTGGGGGGAAACTTTACAACAAAATTATGTAGATTATGAAATAATTAATAATAGCTATTTTGGTAATTACTTAGATGATTTAAAAATTAATTTTAAATTGTTTGTTAACAACACTAATGTTAATACTAATACCGATATTGACTCCAATTTAACATATTTACCGTATACTGAAAGTGTAAACCCAATATGGCAATGGGACCCTACTATGGGATACACAGGTGTGATATTAGAAGGTACAGAAGGTGAAATTGAAACCATAGAAGATGGTATATTTAATCAATATTCAACCCAAAACATACCTTACAATGCAGATATGTTCGAACCAAACTGGAAAACATTTAATTTTACTATTCCTGAATGTGTCTGTGACGATTTAAGAAGATTATATCCTAACAAAGAATTTTTCTTTTCTATAGAGATAGATAATTATGAGTGTTCATTATGTTTATTAGTTGATAACATTCAAGTTAATATTTCTGATTGTAAAACAAATAGAGTATTATCTATTAATGATTGTAAGATACCACAATTAAGTTGTGTAATAGATAATAAAAAATCTTGGGTTTATTATGATGATGGAATTTTAACCCAAAAAGTTTACCCTAACGGTGAATGTAATACGGGTTCCACAAATAATTATGAGGTACTTAGATTGGGTAAAGAGCAAGAGAGACTTTGGTTAGACTTAGAGTACAGATCAACTGATTATGATATTAATCACTCAGACTTATTACTTAACGTTAAAAATGCATCATTTAGTATAGACCCTGCTAAGGCGATAGAGTGTGACGTATTTAACTATTGGAGAAATATTGATTGTGACAACTGCCCAACAAAGTGTATTGAGGACTCTAAAATATATGAAGATTCAGATGATTTCTTATTTCAAGATTGTAATACATATATTTTTGAAGATCAATCTACATTACATTCTGTAGTATTTAGTGGTGAAGTGTTAAGTAGTGGTTATACATTATCATTTGATGATATATTGACTACTGGATTAACATTTAGTTGTTCCACATACACTGATTTATTAGAACAAACAGTATTAGATTTAAAAAATAAATATTATATTCTAACATCAGATTATATAGAATCTTTAGATGCGACTTATGAACAATTATTAGAAAAAGGTGAGGTATTATCTAATTTTTATATACAAGAAAATAATTGTGGTACCGATACGATAGTATTAAACGATAATAGTAATTTAAATAATTTATTTGCGATTATAACTGAAAATTATGATGGTACATTGTCTATATTTGAAAATTATTTATATAGTGGGTCTACACCATATTCGGGGGGTGTAATAAGTGAAGTTTTAAGTGGTATCACCGCTCAAACATTTAATCAAAAACAATTTATCGATCAAGAATGTTGTGAAAAAATAAATGAACTACTTAATGGTGAAGGTACTAATGGTTTAGGTCTAGGTAAAAACTACCAATGGGATAGTGGTAATTGTTTTTGTACGTGGAAACCATTAGATGATTGTGCAAATTGTAAGGGCGATTGCGAATATTGTGGTAGTAAAAAAGAATGTGTAGATGGATTTGCTACAGGTGAAACATATAGTGTATGTATTAATCCATTAGATTACTTAGACATACAACCATCAGAAATCAACATTAAAACAGTATTCGATCAGTTAGTTCAAACTAATTTAATAGATGTTAAAAGTAGACAAACAATAAGTGATTATCCATTACTAAGATTATTTTACCAACTCTATCTAAATGCTAGTAATTGTGGTGAACACTTATCTAACAAATTCACTTATAACACTATGTTTGAATTTATGGATAAGATAGGTGATTATTGGTTAGATTTAATAGAACAAGTTGTCCCTGCGACTACAATATGGGAAGGATGTGACAATTCAGGTAAAATATATAGAAATACTATATTTGACAATAACAAATTTGTTTATAAAGGTTATAGTTTAAATTTCACCAATACAGAAGATTGTCCATTATCTGCACAAACAAGTCATAGTATAGGTTCTAAAGACTTATGTACATTTACTGAAATTATACCGATATACCCTTCTAATAGTGAAATTGATGGTAAGAAAAGAGAGATATTAAATAAAAAAATAACTATTAACTTACTTAAAAAAGAATTAGAAATAGAGAAAAGTAAATTATGTTCACTTAGATTACAAGATTTAAGTACACCTGATTTACAAACATTAATAGATAACCAACAAGATCATATTGATTTATTGACAACTCAGTTAGATACTTTGGTTTTACAATTAAACACTCTAATTGTGGAATTAAGTGATTTAGAAAAAGAATATTTAAAACAACAACAAAACTACACTATGAACTTTATGAGTTGTAGTGGTATAACACAAAACTTAATAAATGCACAAAATAACTTATCAGGATTTACACAAGGTACTACCGCATATGAAACACAAAGAAACTTTATTGCGGGACTTAGAGACAAATATGATAAATGTGTTAGGAAATCAAATACTTTAATAAGTGAATATAATACAGTATTTGTAACAGAAAATTGTAGTAGTAATGAGTTTGTTGGTAATGTAGAAATAATAGGTGATTCAGATTTCGACCCACCAGAGTTTACAGAAACACTACCACCAACTCAGATATCTGGATTCTATTATAATCAAGAACTGATACATAATTGTGAAGAATAGTGTAAACACTAATTTATTTTATTTTATTAAGTACCCATAAAATATTGTAATGTTTATAAAATTTTGAATATTTATAATAAAACGGAATATAATGGCAAAACAAAGACTAACCGACAGACAATTAATGAGTGGTGTTACACTAACAGATTTATTACATTTTGTAATAACTGGTGATACATCACAGAATCCTGCGGGTTCTTCGTATAAAGGTAATGTAGAACAACTATTTGATGCTTTTAGTGCTTATACTTGTACTAACCCATTAATTGTGGATGTAGTTAATGCCTGTAATACTGGTATTACTATAAATGGTAATGTAACTATTAATGGTTCTGCAACAACGATAAACACAGAAGTAATCCAATCAAAAGATAATAACATTGTATTAAATTATAGTGGAACACATTTAACTGCGATAGGTGGTGGAATCACATTGGAAGATGGGCAAAGTAATGGTGTAGATTCTAGGATATATACTGATTCTAATGGTACTTGGTTATTTGACCCGGGTTTAAGTGCGTCCACAGGTACTATAGATAATTTTAGTGCGAATACCATTTCAGTTATGACTATTGGTGGTTCTGGTGATTGTGTAAATGATTTATATGTATCAAACATACATTCTTGTTCACCATTAAACATAAACCCTTTAGATGAAGGAAATGTTTATTTTGGTTCAACAAGTGGTGTAACAATAGATTTAACCAATAACTACGTTGGTATAGGGACATCAAACCCAACCGAAACATTAGATGTGCGAGGTAATAATGGTAGGATGTCTTTTGAAACAGATACAGGTTCTATTTTAGAATTACAATTGTATAATTCAGGAACAACAGGAACAACATATTTACAAGTAGTAAATGATGAAACTTCTTCAATCGCAGTAGGTATACAAGGTAGCGACCCACAGGTTACTAGTAGTTATTTAGGTTTCAGTGGTGATACATTCGTCTATGCATCCTCATTAGCAAATGATTTAAATATCATTAATCAACGTACCTCTCCAACCCAACTTAGAAGTGATAACATTAACTTCTGGGCAGGTGCTAGTCCTTCAGATGGTTCTGCACAAGTACACATTCATGGTAGTGGTGTAACAAGAGGTTATGTTGGTATAAATAATGTCGACCCTACTGAAAGGTTAGACGTTAGTGGTAATACAACAATTAGTGGTACACTTAATATTGGCACAATTGGTAGTGGTACATCTGTCGGTAATTTAGGTTTTGATTCGAGTGGACAAGTGGTTACTGGAACAACTGGTGGTGGAATGTTTACTGGTGGGACAGTAACTGGACCGACAATTTTTACAAATGGGTTAAGTGCTAATACAATAAGTGCAACAACTTACTTAAACTTACCTACATTTACAGGAAATACATCAGGAGACTGTATAACAGATTTATTTGTTACAAACCTATATGGTTGTTCCCCAATTACAATTAATGATACCTTAGAAACAGTTACAGGTATTATAAGAACATCAGGTGGTACTGGTGCTGAATTAAACTTAATAGATCCTAATGGACCTAATGGTACTTGGTCTATTACATCTGACAATGGAGGATATGGATCTGGTTCTACTTGGGTATATGGACAACCTAGTAACGGTTCACAATTGGCATATCAAATAGACGGAAGTGAATCAATAGGTATTAGTGTTTTTGAAGGTGGTATACTTCCAATTTTATTTAACGGAAAAGAAATTAATATTGGTAATAATAAAAATGAAAGTACTGGTTCGGGTAATATAGATAAAAGATCAGTATTTTTAGGGACTAGAAATTCAACTATGTTATCTGGTGTAACAAACTCAGTAATTATAGGTGGTGAAAATATAATAGGAAGTACGGACGATACAGTATACACATCTAACTTAAATGTTAGTGGTAATTTAGATGTTTTTGGATTAACTACATTATCTGCTAGTGGAGAAAATGTATTAACAGTTATTGGGTCGGGAGATACTAATCCGTTATTTACGATACAAGGTTCTAGTGGTGAATTATTTAGTGTTACTGATAGTTTAGTAGGTTCTTTATTCTCGGTTAATGATATTTCTGGATTACCAATATTAGAAGTGTTCGATGATGACACAGTTCATATGGGTAGTTACCAAGCACCATCACTTAATACCACAGTCTTATTAAATCCTAGTACTGGGTTGAGTACAGTATATTCGGTACCTATGAGTGCGTATACAGGTGCGTGGTTTGAGTACACAGTTAAGAATACTGGTGGTGCAAGGGCAGGACAAATAATGTCAATATTCAGTGGTAACACAGTTAACTTTACAGAAACCACCACAACGGATATTGGTTCCACATCAGATGTCACATTTAGTATGTCTGCGGATAGTACAAACACTTTATTACAAGTATCTGCAACAACATCTGGATGGGAAGTAAAAACAATTGTTAGAAGTATATAAATTATGAGTTTTAATTATTCACCAAAAATAACAACAGAGGGTTTAGTATTTTACATAGATCCCTTTAATTTTAAATCTAGAAATAAATCTGTAGGTTTAACTGGTGGTACTATTATTGATTTAACTAGTTCTTATGATTTTGCGGGAACTTTCACAAATGAACCAGAAGTTTCTAACGATTATAAATACATAACTTTTGATGGGACGGATGATTTTATTTTATTTCCATATTCCTCTGCGGAGTCATTTCAAGAACAAATGCCATTCTATAGATATAAACCAAAAACTTTTACGTTTTCATCTTGGGTTAAATCAGGAACAACAGGTGGTGGTGGTGTTATGTTTTTTGGTGGTGGTAATGATTTTTTTCTAAAGATTCCAGCTTTAACTGCAACAACTTCTTATAGTGCAGGAACTTATACAGGTGTTATTGGTGAAAACTGGAGTGGTACAACTACAGGACAAACATCTTTAAATTTACCTTCTTTTGAGGTTACTATAGGTTCAGGTGGAACAATAACAAAAGCAGTAGCGGAAACTATTAATCCTATTGGTGGTGGTTCAGCTCCAGATAATGAACTAGTTATCGTTAAATTGTCTGGTGATACTATAGGTGGTAATACACCTGCAGATGATGCGTATTTACTTTGGAGAAGTGGGACATCTAGTCTGATGAGATGGGGTTTTTTAATAGGTAATAACTATGGGATGACGGTTAGTGATTCAATTAATAAGGGGACTTTTACTACAGATAGGGTGAGTAATGAACCAAAAGAATGGAATTTAATTACTATCACAGATGTGGGAGAATTGGTTACTAATAATTTAAGTTGTTATGTTAATGGAGAATTAGTTAATCAGGATACCTCTACATTTTTAAATGGTTCACAAATGAATCCTGGTACAATTAATGCTGGACAAATAAATATGGGTAAAGGTAATCCTTCTACTTTCTCAACATTCTTAAATGGTAGTTTGGGTCCTTGTATGATGTATGACAGAGCGTTATCACAAAATGAGATATTAAGAAATTACGAAGCATTAAAAAATAGATTTGAGTTATGAGTGGTGAGATAGGTAAATATGGTGGAATAGTAACTGAGAATTTAGTGTTACACTATAATTCCTTAAGTAAGGAGTCATACCCCAAAACAGGTAATGTTTGGAAAGATTTAAGTGGTAATGGTTATGATGCGATAATTACAGGTGTTACTTTTAATACAACAGATAATACTTTTAATTTTAATTCCCCTGCAACCTTTAATTATGGTGCGTATATAACAGGATTAAATTATGTTACAGGACCTTCAGACCAAATAGAAAACTTAACCGTTGAATGTTGGTGTAAATCTAATAGTGCAACTGCGACAGGTAATGATGATGACGAAAGAATAATTTTATCTTTTGATAGGAGTTCTGTTTTTAGATTTGGTATTGGAAAAGACACCAACGCTTTAGCGGAGGGTAAACCTCATTTTGGTTTTGAAACCTCTGGTGGTGCATCAGATGTATTAGCCTCTTCCTATGGCGGTGATTTAAGAGACGATACTTGGCATCAAGTTGTTGTTACATTTATTGCAAATGAAACAAATGGTGTTAAATTTTATATTGATGGTTCTTTGGTTCACACCGAAGCCTCCACATATACCCCAATAGGAAGTCAAAACGACCCTGAAGAAACCCCTAGATATGGGTGGATTGGGAATGGTTCTGAAGCAACAACTGAAGGTGGTACTGTTGGACCAGATAATACTTTTTATGGTTTTATCGGTAATTTAAAATATTATTATAAAACTTTATCTGCGGATGAGGTATTAAGAAATTATAACGCATTATCAGGTAGATATTCTACTTTATAATATTTATTAATAAATAACAAATAACGGAAATTGTTAAATTATGTCACACACATTTGACCACAGAAATTTTATGATATTCAATGTATCCGAATTGGGTTCAGTGAATTTTAATGAAGTATTGGAAACTTCACAAGATACGGTTAGAAAATCCGTTGATGAAACAAAAACATTTGTAAAATGGGAAGGTGAAACTACACCAACAAGCGTTGATTCATTAACAACAAAAGAAGGTCCTTATCATTATGGTGAAATACTAACAATATTGTCGGGTTCTGAATGGACACCTAAAGAGACTGTATAGTGAGTTCAACTGAAGGAGGTCCAAATATCGTAACAGATGGGTTATCACTTTACGTAGATGCTGCCAACACTAGTTCATATGTTAGTGGTAATATAATAGCTAACGATTTAATTTTAAATAATAACGGCACATTACTGAATGGTGTTGGATTTTCAACAAATAATAAAGGTTGTTGGAATTTTGATGGTACGGATGATATTATATTAGTAGACTATAGTTCTGAATTAGTTAGTAATCTAGACAATATGTCTATTGAGATTTGGTTGAATGTTGGTGCTATAGGTAGTAAATTTATACAAATAATAACTAATAGAGATAATGACAATACAACTACTATGGCGATAAATTTAGATAATAGGCAATTAGTTAGAGTATGGAATCCTTCAGGTAATGATACAATGGTTTTATATGGTCACGTAAGTAATGGTACTAATACTTATTATACACCCAGAAAAGAGTCGTTTGGTATTACCGATGGGGATAATACTTGGCATCAAGTTGTTGCAACATTTTCTAGTAGTGAAAATGAGTTAAAATTATATTATGATGGTGAATTTAGTAGTATGGTAACAACAACTAACTCACTTTATAATTCTACAAAACCTTGGAGAATAGGTTCTGGATATAGTTACCCAAGTACCCCTTACGAATATAGTATGTTAGGTAGTATATCAAATAGTAAAATGTACCATAAAACACTATCAGCAGATGAAGTACTACAAAATTATAACGCATTAAAATCAAGATTTAGGTATTAACATATTTATTAATAAATAACAATTTATGGAAAGTGAAATAAATTATGGCAAACGAATTTGTAATTAAAAATGGATTAATCTCTAATGGAGATGGACAAATAGATAATAATCTAAATGTTACGGGACAAATAGATGCTACCTCAGGTGTTGTCCTAACTTTAGGAACAGACGATTTTGATTCTGGTGGG
>Ga0209425_10001666_pt1 | contig 25833 bp, 15 predicted proteins | sample COG_05_FD_184749 | JGI IMG/M metagenome (GOLD analysis project Ga0209425, IMG submission 184749) | Pelagic Microbial community sample from North Sea - COGITO 998_met_05 (SPAdes) (version 2) | ecosystem: Environmental > Aquatic > Marine > Neritic zone/Coastal water | place: Helgoland, sampling...
GGGGGGGGGGGAACCGGAGCTCACGTGGTCTTTGAGCCAAGTTTTCTATTCCCCGCTTAGGAACGCATCGATCTTCTCGGCTACTAGTCTGCCTTCATCGATAGCGCGAACCACTAATGATTGCCCACGGCGGCAATCGCCTGCGGCAAAGACCTTGGCTCTGGATGTGTGAAAATCGCGATACTGCGCTTTGTAATTGGAACGCCGATCGAGCTCTAGGCTTAAGGATTCATTAAGATAGTGCTCCGGCCCCAAGAAGCCCATGGATAGTAGGATTAGGTCGGCTTCCCAAAACTGTTCACTGCCAGGAACCTCATTGAATTTTTCATCCACATTCACGGTGTTGATGCCCTTTAGGCGTCCATCGGCATCCCGCACGATCTCTTTTCCAGAGACTGAATACACTCGAGGATCATTGCCGAATTTCTCGGCGGCTTCCTGATGGCCATAATCTACTCTGTAGATTTTGGGCCAGAGAGGCCAGGGATTGTCGTCCGCTCGATCAAGAGGGGGTATGGACATGATCTCGAAATTCACTAATGACTGACAGCCGTGTCGCAGGGAGGTGCCTATACAGTCGGTACCTGTATCGCCGCCTCCGATAACGATGACTTTCTTGCCCTTCGCACTTAGATAGTTGTCGTCTGCTAGATTAGAGTCCAAAAGGCTTTTCGTGTTCTTGTGCAAGAACTCCATCGCCAGATGAATGCCCTCGCCTTCACGGTTAGGAATATTAAGGTCGCGCGCAGTAGTAGCACCGGTAGCTAACAGTAGGGCATCGTTGTTGTTCAATAGCTGCTCAACATCAATCCCCTTCTCGCCACTGCCGCCTACATCGGCATTGGTTACAAAGTTAATGCCTTCTTCTTTGAGTAAGTTCACGCGCCTATCGACGACGTCCTTCTCTAACTTCATGTTGGGGATGCCGTACATCAGCAATCCGCCAATGCGGTCGTCTCTCTCATAGACGGTGACGTTATGTCCCGCGAGGTTCAGCTGCGCCGCTGCTGCTAGTCCTGCAGGGCCTGAGCCGATGATCGCTACTTTTTTATCGCTACGCTGCTGTGGAGGGTTCGCTACTACCCAGCCATTCTCGAAACCCTTATCCGCTATTGCGCACTCGATGTTCTTGATTGTTACTGCAGGCTCGTTGACACCGAGCACGCAGGCTCCTTCGCAAGGTGCTGGACAAACACGTCCGGTGAACTCCGGGAAGTTATTGGTTTTATGTAAACGATCTAGCGCTTCTTGCCAGCGACCCTTGTAGATCAGATCGTTCCACTCAGGAATTAGATTGTAGACCGGGCAGCCTTCTTCGGATTGGCAAAAGGGCACGCCACAATCCATGCAGCGAGCACCTTGACTGCTTAGGAGCTCATCATTGTGGCTTGTATAAATTTCGTTATAGTCCAGCAATCGGTCCATCGCATTGCGATAAGGCTCGGTCTGACGAGTAAATTCCTTAAATCCTGTTGGCTTTCCCATGTAGCTCTAACCCTTTCTACTAAACTTCTGCAGCTGCGGACTGCTTGCTACAGAATTATTCTAATTATTTAGTGACTATACGGCGTTGTCTAAAACCCGCTTGTAATCGGTTGGCATAACCTTGGCGAAATGGCGTAGACTCTGTTCCCAATTGTCGAGGATGTTTTTCGCTACCGGCGAATCTGTATACAAGAAATGCTTCTTGATCATAGCCTTCAATTCTAGGATATCGTCGATGGAGGCGAGCGGTTCGAGTTCGAAAGTACCGGTATTACACTGTTTAGGGAAATCGTTTTCCGGGTCCCAAACATAGGCGATACCGCCGCTCATGCCAGCGCCAAAATTTCTACCAGTCTTACCTAAGATAACGACGCGACCGCCAGTCATGTATTCACAGCCGTGATCGCCAATGCCTTCGACAACTGCTACTGCACCACTGTTTCTCACGGCAAATCGCTCAGCCACGATGCCTCTGAAGTAAGCCTCGCCTGCAGTTGCGCCATACAGGTTCACGTTGCCCGCAATAACACTCTCTTCAGCTTTGAAGCTAGAATTCTTCGGAGGATAAACGATGATCTTGCCGCCGGAGAGACCCTTGCCGACGTAATCGTTGGCGTCGCCTTCTACGGTTAGGGTAATTCCCTTTGCTAGCCAAGCGCCTAAACTCTGTCCAGCGGAACCATTCAACTTAATGTTGATAGTATCTTCGGGAAGCATGGCCTCTTTCCAACGCTTTGCCACCTCATTTGACAACATGGTGCCAACAACACGGTTCGTGTTGATAATTTCAGTCTCAATATCGACCTTGTCGCCCGTCTCCAGCGCCAACCTAGATTGACGAATTAATTCGTTATCCAGCGCCATATCGAGGCCATGATCCTGCTGCATAGTCTTATAGAACTGGGTGCCCTCGAAGACGACCTTGGCTGGCTGCAGCATATTGCTGAGGTCTAGCCCATCCGCCTTCCAGTGGTCGATAGCCTCATCGGTCTTCAGTAAGTCGACGCGTCCTATCATTTCGTTCACGGTGCGAATGCCTAGCTCTGCCATTATGCCGCGCAGATCTTCGGCAACCATAAACAGGTAGTTAACCACGTGCTCGGGTTTTCCCTTGAATTTAGCGCGCAGTTCAGGATCTTGGGTAGCGATTCCGACTGGGCAGGTATTGAGGTGACACTTGCGCATCATGATGCAGCCGAGAGTGATCAGCGGCGCGGTGGAGAATCCGTATTCTTCTGCGCCGAGTAAAGCTGCAATGGCGATGTCACGTCCGGTCTTCAATTGACCGTCGGTCTGCAGGGTGACACGAGAGCGCAAATTGTTCATAACAAGTGTCTGGTGAGTTTCTGCCACGCCTAATTCCCAAGGCAGCCCTGCATGCTTAATAGAAGTAAGAGGAGATGCGCCAGTGCCGCCATCGTGTCCGGCAATGACGAGGTGATCGGTCTTCGCCTTGGTTACACCAGCTGCGATTGTGCCAACACCAACTTCTGCAACCAGCTTCACGCTAATACGCGCCTTGCGGTTCGCATTTTTCAGGTCGTGGATAAGTTGAGCGATATCTTCTATTGAATAGATGTCGTGGTGTGGCGGTGGACTGATGAGTCCCACACCGGGAGTAGAGTGGCGAATACGCGCGATCTTCTCATCAACCTTCCCGCCAGGAAGTTCTCCGCCTTCACCTGGCTTAGCGCCTTGCGCGATCTTAATTTGTAATTCATCGGCGTTCGTTAGATACCAAGCGGTAACGCCGAATCTTCCTGAGGCAACCTGCTTGATGGCCGAGCGCTTTGAATCGCCATTGTGCAGCATATTAAAGCGTTCTGAATCTTCGCCGCCTTCACCTGTATTCGACTTACCACCCATGCGATTCATCGCAATCGCCAGTGTTTCATGGCTCTCTTCAGAGATTGAACCGAAGCTCATCGCGCCCGTTGCGAACCGCTTTACGATCTCGCTAGTTGGCTCAACTTCGCTAATGGGAATCGCATCTGTCGCACTGACATTAAATTGCAGAAGGCCTCTTAACGTACAACGTCGTGTCGCGTTTTCGTTCGAATGTTTCGCGAAGGCTGCATAGGCTTCCGTGCTGTTGGTGCGTGCCGCGACTTGTAAGTTTGCAATAGTGTCCGGGTTCCACATATGTGCTTCGCCACCGGAGCGCCAGTGAATATCTCCCGGATTCGCCAGGACAGGGATGCGATCACTGTCACGCTTGGGAAAGCCTAGCGCATGGCGACGCTCTGTCTCCTGTTTGAGCAGGTCAAAGTTGACGCCTTCTACTCGCGAAGCCGTGCCAGTAAAACAGCGCGTGACTACATCGTCTGCCAAGCCGACCGCCTCGAATATCTGTGCGCCTTTATAAGAATGTAGCGTTGAGATACCCATCTTGGCCATGACTTTCAACATACCCTTGGCGACACCCTTCTTATAGCCAGTAACGAGTGCATCTTCGTCCGCGAACAATGCGCCCAGAAAGCCCTCTTGCTGTGCCTGCCACAAAGCCTCGAAGGCAAGATAAGGGTTGATGGCATCGGCGCCATAGCCAGTTAGTAGGCAGTGGTGATGTACTTCCCTCGCCTCACCGGTTTCGATTATTAAACCGATCTGCGTACGTTTGCGCGCCTTAATCAGGTGTTGGTGCACAGCACCACAAGCAAGCAGCGCACTAAGAGGTACGCGCGAGGCGGAAGTGAGGCGGTCGGACAGTATGACGAAAGCAAAGCCATCGTCGATGGCCGCTTCGGCTTCTGTGCAAATTCGGTTTAGGGCGTTCTCAAATCCATTCGTCTCCAAGTTCTTGAATGTGCTATCGATCAATTTCGTTTTCATGCCGCGATAGCTCATGCCGCGAATATCGGTTAGCTGCTGATTGGAGAGGATGGGATGATCAAGGCTTAGTCGATGTGCCTGCTCGGGGGTAGTTTGCAAAAGATTGCCTTCCGGCCCAATGAAGCAGCGAAGCGACATAACAATCTCTTCACGAATAGAGTCGATAGGGGGGTTTGTAACCTGTGCAAACAACTGTTTGAAATAGTCGTAGATCATGCGTGGTTTATCGGAGAGGCAAGCAAGCGCAGAGTCATTTCCCATCGAGCCCAGTGGATCACGCGATTCAGTTAATAGGGGAATTAACATGAACTGCATCGTCTCGGTGGTGTATCCAAAAGACTGCATACGTTGCAAAATATTTTCGCCGTCTAGGGAGTGCGCAGCACTGCCGCTAGATAAGTGGCCAAGCGTAACTTTTTGCTCGGCAAGCCACTGGCCATAAGGTTTTTTGCTGGCGATCGTAGTCTTTACTTCCTCGTCGGGAATTAGGCGTCCTTCTGCAAAGTCCAACAAAAACATCTTGCCAGGTTGTAGGCGACCTTTTAGTTTTACATTTTTGGGGTCGACCTGCACCACGCCAACTTCCGATGCCATGATGACTTTGTCGTCATGAGTAACGTAGTAACGACTTGGGCGTAGTCCATTTCGGTCAAGGACAGCGCCTATATAGTGACCATCTGAGAACACGATGGAAGCCGGTCCGTCCCAAGGCTCCATTAGCGCGGAGTGGTACTCGTAGAAATCTTTTTTCGCCTGACCCATATTGGTATCGGACTGCCAGGCTTCGGGAATCATCATCATTACAGAGGCGGGTAGTGATCTGCCCGACATAAGCATAAATTCTAACACGGAGTCAAAGCTGCCCGAATCCGAGCAATCGTCATCGATGATTGGGAAGATGGTTTTTAGCTTGTCACCAAAAACATCTGTCTTGGCTTTACCCTGTCGTGCAACCATGGAGTTTACGTTGCCACGCAGAGTATTGATCTCACCGTTGTGACTCATGAAGCGATTCGGCTGCGCTCTATCCCATGAGGGGAAGGTATTCGTACTGAAGCGTGAGTGCACCATCGCCATATGGGTTTCGAAATCGGGATTTGTGAGGTCGCTATAGAAGGGAAACAATTGCCCAGGTGTTAGCATGCCCTTATAGACGATGACCTTGGTGGACAAGCTACAAGCGTAGACTTGCTTTGCCTCTGTTAGGGAAGTGTCCAGTCGCAGGCGGTGGGTGAATCGCTTGCGAATTACGTAGAGCTTTCTTTCGAATTGCTCCTGATCCAGACCTGTGTCGGCGGCAATAAAGAGCTGCTCGATTCTTGGCTGGGCCAGCAGCGCGGCAGGTCCTACATTGGCACCCTTGGCGTCGGTAGGTACCTCTCTCCAGCCGATGAAGGTCTGACCTTCTTCGGCGATAATTTGATTGATTGTCTGACGGCAAATGTCTCTTTCTTCATCTACCTGTGGCAGGAATATATTGCCCACCGCAAACTGGCCAGTATCGGCGAGGTCGGCATCGAATTCAGTTTTTGCCACCTTCCGAAAGAAGCTTTTCGGCAGCGCCATTAAAATACCTGCGCCATCGCCGGTATTGGCTTCAAAGCCACAGCCCCCACGGTGATCCATGCGGGAATTTAGGTGATAGGCGTCCAGCATTATCTGGTGGCTAGGTCGTCCCTTTATGTTTGCAACAAATCCAACGCCGCAGGAGTCTTTTTCCTGGGAAGGGTCATAGAGTCCTGTTTTTTTGGGATACCCAAACTTCAGAGGGATTCGATTTTCGTTGCTCATAGTCACTAGTTTCTCGTGCAGTAGTCGCTACTGTGTTCTTTTCTTGTTCCGCAACTTCCTCGCCCATCGAGACAGGGTCTCTAGGGTTACAAGGCGGTACTACGCTGCTGAATTTGTCTAGATAGGGCCTGACTATTCAATCAGTTCCCCCTTATGCGAGTAGTTACGCGACGCTCGAGCTCTACAGACAGGGCCGAATACAATACCATCGCATCAGAATATGTCAAGATAGGAGGAGGTTTGGTCGCGCTAACAATGGTAATATATTGTCATAAATCCTTACAAATATTTCGCGTCGACGTTGGGTGAATAGCAATCGCGGGAACACGCACAAAGCGTTGCAGGGACTACTTATCTTGGAGAGCACAAAGTATCTGTTTGCTGTTGCACGGCAAATTTGCAGCACGCATCGGATAAATCCACTGAATCTACTAAAATACATGCAGTTCACGGTTTTGGGTTGCTTGATAAATAGCAAAAGGTGAATTACTCTAACGGCGCTAACTACTTAATAAAAAAAGAATTATTGCGAATAATTCTCATTTAGATTTAACAGTTTACAATTAGAATTCCTGTCCACATTACGGAGGCGAGTATAAATCGTGAATCCAAAACTAACCCGTAGACGCTTCATCAAAGGGGTAATAGCCTCTGGTGCAGCTGCCACTTCAACCACCATCTGGTACTCGGCCAATGGCCAATCAAGACCAGCGGGTGCAGTGGAACGTATGATCAGAATAAACATTAACGGCCAGATGCGTAATGTAGACGTAGCTCCTCAGGAGACACTGGCATCTACTCTTCGCTACAAGCTAGGCCTGACGGGCACAAAACTAGGGTGTAATCGCGGCGAATGTGGCGCGTGTACGGTTCTTGTTAACGATGTCCCAAGTTATGCCTGTTCAGTATTAACGCACTCAGTCAAGAACATGCGAGTGGAATCTGTAGAAGGACTAGAAGCGGCCAACGGCGATCTTCATCCCGTACAGCAAGCCTTTGTGGATGAGCTTTCTCCGCAGTGCGGTTACTGCACACCAGGCCAGGTAATGTCCGCAGTAGGTTTGTTGCGTTCTAACCCCAACCCAACAAGAGAAGAAGCACGGCAAGGAATGGCAGGCAATATCTGCCGTTGTGGTTCTTATGACTCTTACCTTAACGGCGTCATGCGCGCAGCGCAAATAGGATAATCAAAATGGCATATATGCATATTGGTAAAGATTTTGTTCCACCAGATGTGCCTGGCAAAGTTACAGGTCGCATTAAGTACGCTGAAGACTATGCTCGAGACGGCATGGTATACGCGCGTTTACTGACTAGCCCCGTTCCTCACGGTCGAGTTGTCGATATTGACGCCTCTGCGGCCCTTGCGATGGACGGTGTGTTTGGCATCTTGACTGCCGACGACGTCTATCCAGATGGCGAACCGCAAAGCCCAGGTCTTAAAGTGTTAACGAACGAGCCCACTCTTATGGGAGAACCCATTCTTGCAGTAGCAGCTATAGACGAGAAGACGGCGGAAGACGCAATCGCTGCTATTTCGCTGACAATCGAAAGACTTCCTTTCGTTTTGGACCCGCTAGATAGCCTTCAGGAAGGTGGCGAAAACGCCTATAACGGCGGCAACACTTTCATTTTTAGAGAGGGATTCGCGGAAGAAAAATGGACAGCAGATCAAGTTGCCAGCTTTAGAAGCGGCAGCGAGCCAACAGCTGAAGCGTTACAAAGCTGGGAATACGGCGATCTTGCAGCAGGATTTGCTGCTGCCGATTTCGTACATGAAACTACTTTTTCAACTGCCGGTTACCCGCATATGTCCATGGAGCCAAGAAGCGCCATGGCCTATTGGGAAAATGGTAAATGCTATCTACACGGCACTTCCCAAAGCTTGAGCGCAATCGCTGAGCCTATGGCGGCAATTGTGGGTGTGCCTCTGGAAGACTTCGTCTTCATTAATGAGGCAACAGGTGGTGGTTTTGGTCAGCGCGCTCGCGCAGGAAGTATTCCGAGCATGGCGATTCCAGCCAAACTCTCACAGAAAATTAATCGCCCAGTGATGATGCGTGTAACGCGTGAAGAAGAATTCACCATTGGCGGAGCTAGACAGGGTCTGCAAGGCTGGCTCAAAGTTGGATTCAAGGCAGACGGTTCTATGTCAGCCATGGATATGTACTGCATATCTGATAACGGCGGCAAAGGCGGCGGCGGCGATGCTAACTCTGCAGCCGCGGGTGTGAGCGCACTCTATCAGACAGAGGCAATGCGCTTCCGCAATACTTCTATCGGCACCAATACCGGACACCGTGGTGCACAGCGTGGCCCAGGTGAGAATCAGATCATGGCTGTTATGGCGCCTATTATGGATAAGGCAGCCGAATCACTGGGCTTAGATCGCCTAGAGATTCGCAAGCTTAACGCCGCACAAAACGGTGATGTGAGTGGGCCAAGAAGCACGCCTTTTACCAGTGCCTATATGCCTGAAGCGTTAGAGCAAGGTGCGGCGCAATTTGACTGGGAAGGCAAGAAAAGCCGGGCCAGACAAACAAATGGTAGCAAGGTGAGAGGCTTTGGCATCGGTCAGGGATATCACAATGCGGGTCGCAGCGGCATGGATGGCATAATTCGACTAATGCCAAGCGGACGCCTACAAATTCACAATGGTGTCGGTAACCTGGGTACTTATTCCTACGCATCGACTTCTCGGGCAGCTGCAGAAGTGTTGAAGATGGAATGGGAAAATTGCGATGTAGTTACTGGTCGTACTGACAGACATCTACCGATTACTTCGCCGCAGGACGGCAGTAACTCTATCTTTACTAACACTAGAACCTGCTTCGGTGCAGCGCAAGACTTACTAGCGAAGATGAAAGAAATTGCGGCGATGGATCTTGGTGGTGACGTTGCCGATTACGATGTCGATGGCGTCAGAGTCCATCAGATCGCGGACAACACAGTGGGCATGACCTACGCAGAAGTTGCCCAACGTGGCATGGAGCTAGGTGGCAAATTCTCCGGTGAATCAGATCTTCCCGAAGAATTGAATACACTTACTGCATTGTCGGTTTCAAGGTTAGCCGGTTCTGCTTTGATGGGTATTTATCACGATCCTAGACACAGCAATAATCCTCCGGGCTTCACAGTCACGTTTATGGAAATCGAGCTGGATAAGGAAACAGGCAAATTTGATATTCTGGATTTAGTGACTATCGCTGAGTGTGGAACGGTGGTTCATCCACAAGGTTTAGCGAATCAGCTGAGAGGCGGAGCAGTTTGGGGTATTGGTTTGTCAGCACTTGAGCGACACCTCTATGATCCGCAGAATGGCCTTCCAGCTAGTTCAGGCTTTTGGCAGAGCAAGATACCTACGTATCTTGATACGCCAGCTGAAATTGGAACGGGTTGGGTAGATCTACCTGATCCAGAAAACCCTGTAGGTGCCAGAGGTATTGGTGAGCCGTCAATGGGTGCGGTATCTGCCGCATTGAACGCTGCAATCTCAGACGCATTAGGTGGACATATGTTCGACGCCGCGCCTGTGACTACAGACATGATCGTTAACCATATAGCAGGGATTTCGGAAGACGCGACTCCACTTGCTCAAAACAATTTCAGAGGTTGATATGCCAGCCACATCACATGACGTAATGCCCGATATCGAACTTTATCAGCCTACTGATGAAGCAAATGCCCTGGATTTAGCAAGTACTCTAGGTAGAGACGGCTGGATAGTTGGTGGCGGTCAGGACACTTATGGCTGGTTGAAAGACCGCAACAAGTCTCCTGCAGCCATGATCGAGATAGCTCAGATCGATGCCTGGAAAGGAGTTAAGGAAACTGCAGACGGTATTGAAATCGGCGCAGTAACAACGCTCACAGACATCGCCAATCATCCACTGGTAAAATCCAAGTTTGGTCTTCTCGCAACAGCGGCCAGCAGGGTCGCTAGCCCACAGATTCGCAATGTTGGAACCTTGGGCGGAAACCTGAACCAAGATGCACGTTGCTGGTACTATCGCCGCGGTCTAGATTGCTATCGCGCCGGCGGCAATATTTGCTATGCAGATTCTCCAGAAGGCTTGAATCGTGAACACGCTATCTTCGGAGCAAGCCGCTGTGTTGCGGTGAGCCCTTCGGATACAGCGCCTGCTCTAGTTGCCCTTGATGCCACTATGGTTGTGGCGAGCACGAGTGGTGAGAGATTGATTCCTGCGCAGGATTTTTTCGTGGGCCCTGATCGCGACATAGTTAATATGACCGTATTAAATGAAGGTGAGATCCTGACAGCGGTTCGCTTACCCAATGAGTGGGCGAATGCTGAGTTTTATTTCGAAAAAGTCGCCGATAGAAACGTATGGGATTTCGCTCTAGTGAATGTTGCCGCGGCGATTAAAGTGTCAGGCGGATCAATTTCGGATGCTCGTATAGTCTGCGGCGCGGTTGAATGTACACCTCGTCGTCTGGAAGCGGTAGAGAATGCTATTCGCGGACAGCAACGGTCAGAGGAATTGGCCAATCAAGTAGCGTCTATGTCTACTGAAGGTGCCAGACCTTTGAATTACAATCATTTCAAAGTGCCATTAATGGAAAATCTGGTTAAACGAGCGATCCGAGGGTAAACCTTGGGTCTTCTCGATTTGATTAATTAGAAACTAAATAATAAACATAAGAAATTAAGAGGATGGTACTGTGGGAGAAATTGTCCGCTATAAACGCGATGTTTGGGGCGAGGAAGTAATTCTTGGTGTTTCATGGGATTTACTCTGGGTTGTTGCAGTTGCTGTTTTAGTACTACTAGCAGCTCACGCGATTATCATGGCTGCTTTGGCCAATAAGAAGATAGAGAAGGCTTCTTCTGAGGGTAGACGAGTACTTCGTCATGAGACCATTGATCGATTGTTTCATTGGGTGATGGCTGCAAGCATTCTGACTTTGATTGCCACAGGTGTAGCTCCTATTCTAGGCCTGCGCATTGCCTGGTTAAATATCCATTGGATCGCCGGACTCTTACTTACTTTTGTTGTGGTGTTTCATATTATTCGTTCGCTTTTCTGGCAAGATTTCAAGTCTATGATTCTTGGCCCAAAAGATTTTGGCGAACCATTCGATTCAACGCAGAAGCCAGGTAAATATACTTTTGAGCAGAAGGGCATGCACTGGGCAGTAACAGTCGTAGTACTAGCGGTTATTGCTACTGGTATTCTATTGTTCTTGCAGATCGACACTCCATTTTGGGATCGTACCAATAGCATGGCGGAAGATACGCTAGGCTTAATGTTCTTGTTGCACGGCCTTTCTACTCTTGCATTGGTAGCTCTTGCGGCAACGCATATCTACTTCGCTTTGAGACCGGAAAAATTATTCTATACACGTTCTATGGTATCTGGTTGGATTTCGGAAGATGAGATGACGGCAAACCATGACACGAGTTTATGGTCTCCAAAAGAAGCCGACTAAATCCCTTCGTATCGTTTTTGATACGGATCTGAAAACGACTAACGAGTAAAATGCTGTGATAGAAGACGATATAGAAGCCATAGAATCTGGCTACGAGTTCCTGTTGGCTTTTGCCGCTCAGGGACGACCTGCACAAAATGAGACGGGACCTGGTCCTCATGCTAGGCCCATCATCGAAGGGATTTCAGCCGGGATGAAAAATATCTCGACTGCTTTTGCTGAGAGCAAGGATGACTTTGAGCGGGTAATCGCTAGCGATTGCCGAAATGCTGGAGCTGCCATCCGTTTCATTCTTAATCAAGAAAAAATTGGATCGGAGATTGTGGACAATCTAAATGCGTCCATACACCTTCGCGCTGTGCTCACAGATTTGTTTCTATACAGTGAAGCCTTGAAGCCACTTGATACTGCAGAGGCCTCGGCCCCAAGTGTAGCTGGTGGTGTTGAGACTTACGACGCAGCTAAGAAGTAAATCCAATAAAAAAGTAACATAAGACTGTTTTGAAGCCGCTAGCTGGGCTACCAAAATGAAACAACGCAGAAACGGAATCGGACTAGCTCTTGTTCCGTTTTTTGTTTTTTAACTCGAATTAATCAGAGATGCTTCAAATGATAAAATGGCCGGCAAGAATAGAACTCGCAGAATTGCCTACACCTATTACCAAGCTGGAAAGATTTTCCAAACGTTTTAAAGATACAACTATCTGGATCAAGCGTGACGAACTCACTGGCACTGAAGTTTCCGGAAATAAGATACGCAAACTAGAGTTCTGTATTGCTGAGGCCCAGAATCAAGGATGTGACACCTTGATTACTTGCGGTGGCATCCAATCGAATCATTGTCGAGCTACCGCTGTGCTGGGTGCGCGATTGGGTATGAAAGTACATCTTATCCTTCGTGGCGAGAAACCCGAGGTGCCAGAAGGTAATTTGCTAATGGACTATCTCTGTGGAGCCGAGATCAGCTACTTGAGCCAGGGTCAATGGCGTGGTCATGAGGACTTGGCGACAGAATTACAGGCCCTTTATGCTTCAGAGGACCGAAAGGCTTTCTTCATTCCAGTCGGAGCCAGCGATGAAGTTGGGCTATGGGGCTATATCAGGGCCAGCGAAGAACTAAATCAGGATTTCCTAGAGCTAAAGATGGAGCCTGAATATATAGTTACCGCGACTGGCTCTGGTGGAACACAGGGAGGGTTGATTGTCGGCACCGAACTACTCGGCATGGTGAGTCAGGTAGTCGCTTTTAATGTCAGCGATGACGCCGCCTACTTCGATAAGAAGATTCGTGAAGATGTGACGCTCTGGAAGCAACGATACAATCAAGAATTTGACGAAGAAGCGATGAAGATCAAAACTGTAGAGGGCTATATAGGCCCAGGCTATGGAGTTGCAGGCCCTGAAATTTTTGATAGCATTGCAGAGTTAGCCAGTAGCGAGGGCATTTTTCTAGACCCAGTCTATACAGGAAAAGCCTTTCATGGCATGGTAACTGAGCTGCAAAAGGGTGGCGCGGGCGCGCTTCGTGGCGCAAAAAATGTGCTTTTCATCCACACTGGCGGCCTGTTTGGCGTATTTCCCCAACAGCAAAATTTTCGTTTCGATTAGCGTACAGCCAACCGACTCTGAATAGACTCGACTACTAAACTACGTTTCAATTTTTGGACTGGACATAGCTATGAATAAGATCTCTCAAAAACGGCTTATTAAGACTTTGATCGCGACTAGCTTTATTTTACCCGGCTATTTCGGGTTTTCCGTTTTGGCTATGGCTCAGGATGGGAGTGCTGGCGCAAGCTCCTACAGTCAGCCTGATGGCGTGGCCGCCGCGAGCTATTCTGCACCTGCGCCTGCAGATACATCAATGGAGAGTGACAATGAAGATCAGTTACTCTCAAATACTCGTCAGTTGATAGAAGGCAGTCTGCGTTCTGGGGAAGGTTATTTCAGTGCAGACGGTGATCGCTTCATCTACCAGAGCGAGATTGTTGGCGACAATCCCTTCTATCAGATCTATGTATTGAATCTAGCAGATGGCAGCTCACAAAAAGTGTCTCCGGGGATCGGCCTTACTACTTGTTCATGGATTCATCCGACTCTGGATAGGGTGATGTTTTCCTCTACACATGAGGATCCAGATGCGCGCGCTAAGCAGGCCCAGGAGATATCCATACGGAACAGTGGCATCAATCGGCCCTATGGATGGGATTACGACCGCCACTACGATATTTATCAGGCGGACAGCAATGGCGACAACCTAGTTAATCTTACCAGTACCGATGGTTATGACGCCGAGGGTTCCTATTCAGCAGATGGTAGCAAGATTCTATTCGCTTCAAACCGAGCGGCTTATCAGCGCAACCTGAGTCAGGCCGAGCAAAAACTTTTTGACGACGACGCTTCGTATTTCATGGACCTCTATCTAATGGATGCAGACGGTTCGAACGTTAGGCAGATTACCCATTCGCCCGGCTACGATGGCGGCCCTTTCTTTAGCCCAGACAATAACAAGGTTGTGTGGCGTCGCTTTAATCCAGACGGCAACAGTGCGGAGATTTGGACTATGAATATCGACGGCAGTGGTCAGCGCCAATTGACCGCAGATGCGATGGTCTCCTGGGGCCCTTACTATCATCCAAGCGGTGACTATATTATCTATTCCAGCAATATCCTTGGTAACGCGAATTTTGAACTGTTCATGATAGACCCGATAGGAATGAATCCTCCAGTTCGTGTAACCAACACGGCGGGCACAGATATCCTTCCGGTGTTCTCACCCGATGGAAACCAGCTGGCCTGGAGTACTACGCGAACTGCTGATGGGACCTCGCAGATTCACATGAGCGATTGGAATCACGGGCAAGCACTGAAGCTGTTGGGGCTGTAATCCTAGCCGCGCTACTTAGTCTCTAAGAATTTTATGACAAACAGGATTTCACAAAGCGTGTTGCACCGAACAGTCATTGTTAGTTTAAGCCTGTGCGGCGCACTCTCATTCTTAGTGGGTACCGTTTCCGCGCAGATTGCCGATGCAGTGGAAAATCAGCCCGCACTTGTCCACCATAGTCTTAAGGTAATCCTCGATCCACAGAATCAGTCGCTCTCGGTAGAGGACACCGTTACTCTGCCAGATTCGATGCTGGCCTTGCCACTAAACTTCTCGCTGAACAGCAATCTTCGTATCAGCAATAATCCTAGGCGCCTACAAGTACTTGCAACCGACACGGCAGCAGATGAACCAGGGATCAACAATACTGGTGCTCTAGCTGCAGCAACGACCGCGTACAGCATTAGTCCGAGCCGCAGAAATTCAAATCAGTTAGTTCTAATCTATAGTGGGACGATATTCGATACCGCCGAACAGACTAGCGCTGAGTATGCGCAGAGCTTTGCTGAGAGTTCAGGCATTATCAGCGAGCAGGGCGTCTATCTAAACAAGGGCAGCGTTTGGGTAGCAGACTTCGGAAGCGACTTGATAAGTTTCGACGTGCAGGTAGAGTTCGTCGATTCAGCGAGTAGCTGGACAGCAGTAAGTCAAGGGGATCGCCTTGATGGCAACGGCTGGCAAAGTGATCAGCCCATGGAAGAGGTCTATTTGATCGCTGCTAATTTTACTGAGTATTCACAGCAGGCAGGTGATGTAGAGGTTCTTGCCTATCTGCGAACACCGGATCTGAATCTAGCAACAAAATACATGGACGCGACAGGGCGTTACCTAGATTTATACGAACCACTACTCGGCGAATATCCCTATAGCAAATTCGCGCTTATCGAAAACTTTTGGGAAACCGGATACGGGATGCCATCGTTTACGCTCCTCGGTGAACAGGTGATTCGTTTCCCCTTCATACTCGAGTCTTCTTACCCGCATGAAATTCTTCATAACTGGTGGGGCAACGGAGTCTACCCTGATTATGGGACAGGCAACTGGAGTGAAGGTTTAACGGCTTATCTCGCCGATCATCTGTTTCGAGAAATGGATGGCTTAGGGCATGAGTATAGAAAAGAAATGTTGGCTAGATACAAGAACTACGTTGCCGATGGAGCGGACTTTCCTCTTTCGCAATTTACCTCCCGTAACTCTGCGGCCTCTCAGGCCGTCGGCTATGGGAAGACACTTATGCTCTGGCATATGCTGCGAATTCAACTCGGCGATGAACTTTTTATAGCAGGGTTGCGGCAGTTTTATGAAGACTACAAATTCAAGCGTGCGACTTTCGAAGATATCTCGATACATTTCTCTGAGGTGAGTGGCCTAGACCTTAGCGGCTTCTTTAGTCAGTGGGTTGATCGAACAGGAGCGCCTGAACTTTCTATATCAGTGGAAGAGGTTATTGGCGACCGTGCTCGAATAATGTTCGCTCAGATTCAGCCAGAAGAGCCCTACGCGCTTAGGGTGCCAGTTGCACTCTATTATGAAGGAATCGATATTCCGGAAATTTTTGACATCGACATCACTCAGCGACTCGAAGGTGTCATGGCTGATAACTACGATCAACTGCAGGCTGTGTTAGTCGACCCTTATTTTGATGTGTTCCGAACTTTGGATAGGGAGGAGGCGCCCCCCACCATCGGCGAATTATTCGGTGCTGAGATTATTAGTTTTATATTGCCGCAAGTGAATCGACAGCATTGGGCACAGATGGTCGAGTCCTTCGCCATGGGTGTCGACGCGCAAATAGTAAACGCAGAAGATATCTCCGAAATACCGCGAGATCGATCGGTGTGGATACTCGGGCGCGATAATCCGTTCGCTCAATCTGTTTTCACTGCAAGTGAATTATATGGGGTTCAGACGAGTTCAACCGGAATTTTCATGGGTGGGGGAGAGGTAGAATTTGTCGACAGGAGCAGTGTGCTAGTTGCTCGCCATCCAAATAATTCGGAGCTTGCCCTGGGCTTCATTGATGTAGATCAGATGATAGCGATGCCAGGAATGATTGAGAAGTTGCCGCACTACGGTAAGTACTCCTATCTGAGTTTCTTGGGTGATGAGCCGACGAATGATGTGAAGGGGATCTGGTCAAGCCCAGATTCACCTATGCAATGGATCAAACCGGACCTTCAAACCGCGATAAATTTCGAGAACCTACCTGTGCTGGAGCCACTTGCGGTGCTCCCTTCGAAGTACCGGACTGATCAACTGAAAGAGCATGCGAGGCTATTAAGCTCTGCGGAATTTCAGGGTAGAGGGATAGGAACGGACGGCATCGATCTGGCTGCGCAATACATTATAGGACAATTTCGATCCGCCGGACTAAAGACCATTAATGGAACTTATAGTCAAGAATGGACTGAAAGCATTGCTGGAAAAGGCAATGTCAAGATGGCGAATATCGTTGGTATGATCCCAGGCGTGAACCGGTCGCTTAGTGGTGAGCCTTTGATTATCGCCGCACACTATGATCACCTAGGTATCGATGCCCAATCTGGTCGTCATTTCCCAGGGGCAGATGACAACGCGGCAGGTATCGCCACGCTGATAGAAGTAGCGAGTCAGCTGGTGCGCGCATTTGCGCCGCAGAGACCGATTTTTTTCGTTGCCTTCAGCGGAGAAGAGTCTGGCTTACTCGGCTCAAAATATTTTGTAGACAACCCACCCGCTGGTTTCAGTTCTTCAGACTTCTACGCCATGGTTAATCTCGACGCTGTGGGGCGTCTCGATGGCCGATCACTACAAGTATTCGCTACCGATAGCGCCTATGAGTGGCCCTTTATGGCACAAGGCATCGGGTTCAGCATTGGTGTAAATTCCAGATTCCCCGCCAACACGATTGCCAGCAGCGATCATGTGAGCTTCCTGAATGCAGGCATACCTGCTATTCATTTATTTAGCGGCGTGCATGAGGATTATCATCAGTTGAGTGATACCGCAGACACGCTCGATTTGGCCGGCATGGCTGATGTGGCACTTTGGCTAGAAGAGGCTGCAGTCTATCTCGCCGACAATACAGAACCGCTGCGGGTGACACTTGCTGGTGCGCAGGTTCGAGTGCGCTCGAGAGTCAGCGGGGCGAGTGGAGAGCGATCTGCGAGCCTAGGTACGGTGCCAGACTTCGCTTTTTCCGGTAGCGGCGTGCGACTAAGTGGTGTTACTCCAGGCGGTTCTGCGGAACAGGCCGGACTGCGCTCTGGAGATATTCTGCTCAACTACAATGAGCAAACTATGACGGATCTGCAAGTCTATTCCAATCTGCTGAGGGAATCAGCACCCGGGGATATTGTGCGCTTGGATATTCAACGCGGTGATCAGCGGCTAACTGCAGAGGTCGTCCTGCAGGCGCGCTAGCGCAGCATACTAAACAGAAATGCTGTAAGCAGACAGAGCACAGATACCGTAATCAGATGACGACTCATGGTCGATTTCTTCGCGGCCCATTTATACCCCTCCTCCTCAACGAATAGACAATTTTGAGTTTTCTTGAACAGTTTCACCGGATACTCCTTAGCAATTGATAATAGATTAGGGTGTATTACAACGCGGTAATCTGCCAAGCGAAGGACGTAATAAAGGCAAACTGCAGAACAATAATGACGAAACATGGCAGATGAAGCCTGTGTTGGCCGGTATATCAAAAGTTAATGTGGGATTGCTGAAGTAAATTTGTAACTATTTGTTTCTATTTAGTAATTCACAAAAATTAGTACGATATAGTGCCGTAATAAGAACTAGTGCTTACCCAAGGTATTGTAGGCCGCAGTGATTAAGAGCCAACCCTAGGGTATAAATATGACCAAGCTCCATCCCCGTCTCTGTCTTTGTTTTTTACTTACCTTAGTTTCCTTGCCGGTTCTGGCACAGCAATTTCTCCCTCAGCTCACTCGGATTGATGAGAGTGATGCAAATATCAATCTCGATGGCTTTGTCGACGAGGCAGTTTGGGAGAACATTCCAGTCATCGATAATATGCGGGTCATCAACCCCGATACCTTAGCCGAGACACCGTACGAGACTCACGTTCGCATGTTCTATACCGAGCGCGGAATTTATGTCTCCTCTGTCAATTACCAGCCGTCTGGGACCCTAGTAGCGCGGATGACTTCCAGAGATGTACGGCTAGACAGGGATGGCTTCGTGGTTGGAATCGATTCATCTGGTGATGGCTTGTATGGCTATTTTTTACGTATCAATCTGGGTGATTCCATGACCGATGGCTCGTTATTACCAGAGCGTCAGTTAAATATGCAGTGGGACGGATCTTGGAATGGTCGCACTCAAGCGTTGGATGATGGCTGGAGTGTGGAGTACTTCATACCATGGTCTATGATGCCGCTTCCTCAAGTCGATGACGTAAGGCAGATTGGGCTCTATTTTGAACGTCAAGTTGGCCATCTCGGAGGCGAAGCTTGGTCGAATCCTCCGTTGCCGCGCACGGTAAATCAATATATCTCTGCCTTTAAAAAGTATGAGCTCAGAGATATCGAGCCGCGCAGACAGCTAACCTACTACCCATTTGCCTCGAGTGTAGTCGACAATATTTCGAACGAAACTGAATTCAAAGTGGGATCAGAAATTTTCTGGAGACCTACAACGAACACACTTCTTTCCGCGACGCTGAATCCAGATTTCGGCAACGTAGAGTCAGATGATGTGGTCGTCAATTTAACAGCGTTTGAAGTATTTTTCCCGGAGAAACGCTCCTTCTTTTTGGAAGGGCAAGACATTTTCAATACATCTCCGCGTACCTCGGGGCGGGGTGGCCCCGGAGGGCCGATTTCATTGCTAAACACTCGGCGCATAGGCGGGTCTGGATTATTTGACGTGCCCAAAGATGTAAACGTGGTTGCAACCGACCTGAGTCGTCCCACCGAATTATTAGGCGCGGTCAAGTTGGCTGGCCAAAACGGCAACTGGCGTTACGGGGCACTAGTTGCGTCGGAGGACGACACGGAAATTCGCGGCACGCTTGATGACGGCACAAGAGTTCATCTGCAAGCTGAAGGAAGAGATTTTACCATAGCTAGAGTGTTATACGAAGATACCGGCGCCGGTGGTCGGCGCGCTCTGGGTTGGATGGGTACAGATATTTCTCATCCTGGCGTTAACGCAACAGTGAACTCAATAGATGCACACTACTTTTCTGCGGATAACCGCTGGGTGGTTGATGGTCAGATTATGCATAGTGATGTGCAAGGCATTGCGGGAACCGGCGGCTTCGCCGACGTAAGCTTCCGCCCGCAACGAGGCGTGCAGCATACTCTACGTTCGACCTACATAGATGACACGCTGGATATTAATGATCTAGGTTTTCTGACGCGCAACGATCAGGTGAACATGGACTACAATTACTCTAGAACCGAGTCAGATGTGCCTGGGCTACGTCAGCGTTCAACAAGTATGTTCTTCACGAATCAGTGGAACACAGCGGGCCAGCCAGTGAGGATGGGGCTGTTTTTTAATCGCAGTTATACGTCTTTAGAAAACAATAAGTTCGACTACAGCTTTCGCTACTTCCCTGAGCGCATCGATGATCGTCTAGGCAGAGGCACCGGTGACTTCCGCGTTCAAGGTAGGTGGGGTGCAAATTTCGGATATAGTACGAACCGCGCAGAATCGATTTCCTATAACGTAAATTTAAACCTAGATCAGGATGAGCTGGGACCGGCCAGAACGCGTGGCTCTGCAGGTATTGTGTGGCGACCCAATGATAGGTTTTCCACAGACTTGAGTCTCGACTACACCGATAGAGAAGCGCTGCTCGTACACAAGGGCGGTGGTAACTACACGAGCTTCGAATCTCATCAATGGTCTCCGCGCTTGGAAACGAACTATTTCATCTCCGCTAAGCAGCAACTGCGCTTTACCCTGCAGTGGACCGCTCTGAAGGCTTTTGAAGATCGTTTTTGGCAGGTCAATCCAAATTCTCGAGAATTTCTGCAAAGTGTTGCCAATCCGGATTCAACACCGGATGACTTCGCCATCAGTAGGCTTACATTTCAGGCGAGATATCGCTGGGAAATTGCGCCGCTTTCCGACTTGTTCGTGGTCTATACGCGCGGGAGTAATTTGCCGCGAGATAACTTTCAGTCATTCCAAGAGCTACTTGAACAATCGTGGAACGACAGAATCGTCGATACTATAGCGATCAAATTGCGCTACCGACTGGGCTCGTAGATTGGAGTACACTGTATTTTCGGTGCGCTTTGTAATATAAAAGAAGCAGTTCGTCGCTTAGACGTACACTCAATCATTCATCGCCGAGAGAGCATCCGATGTTCTCAGGCAGGCACCCAGGTAACTCTAATGCATTCTTCCCGTTTCAGGTCTATCGCCGCTAAGGCAATTGGTGTACTACTCATGACAGCAACACTATCTACTCAGGCGCAGTCTCAGAAAGTCGTTATCGCTCACCGGGGTGCCAGTGGCTACTTGCCCGAGCATACGTTGCAAGCTAAGGCCATGGCATTCGCTATGGGCGCAGACTATATAGAACAAGATGTCGTAATGACTAAGGACGACCATCTCATTGTCCTGCACGACATCACTTTGGATAGAACGACAGACGTCGCAGAGCGATTTCCCGATCGAGTGAGGGATGATGGCCGTTACTACGCTATCGATTTCACTCTTGATGAGGTAAGGCAACTTCGAGCAAGCGAAGGCTTCGATATCGAAAATGGTGAGAAAAAGCAGGGCTATGCCAATCGATTTCCAATGGGAGAATCCACCTTCAGTGTGCCAACGTTAGCCGAAGAAATTGAGCTAATTCAAGGCATGAACAAATCTATGGATAAGAATGTCGGTATCTACCCAGAAATCAAAGGCCCCGAATTTCACCGTGAGGCAGGGAAAGACATCAGCACAGCCGTCGTTAGAATGCTTAAATCATACGGCTACACCAGCAAGCAAGACAAAATATTTCTCCAAACATTTAGCTTTGAAGAATTAAAAATCATCCACGATGAAATTCTGCCCGCCCAAGGTGTTGACCTAAATCTCGTGCAATTGATAGGCGGTGATTCGTCCTATCCATGGATGTTCGAAGAAGACGGCATGAATAAACTGTCGGCATTCGCCGATGGCGTTGGCCCAGAGAAGTCTCTTGTGGTTTCTAGAGACTCACAGAAGGCGAATATTCAAGTTAGCGATTTCGTGGCTAGAGCTCACGCCGCTGGCATGCAAGTTCATCCCTACACCTATCGATTAGATCCGGGTCAGGTTCCCGGCTACGCGAATAGCTATGAAGACCTGTTAGAAATACATTATTTTCGTGCGGATATTGATGGCGTGTTTACCGACTTTCCAGATCGAGCTGCGGAGTTCTTACGCAATAGGTAAGGTTGAGCTTGCGAGGTTTGCAATTAGAATTTGTAACGAATTCCAAGAAATGCAGCTCTCGGAGCTCCGGCGCCTAAGAACACAGGGTTGGTAAAGTCTTCAATGATAGGTACTCCTAGTTCGCCCGGCTCTTCGCCCAGCAAACCAAAACTCTCGTAGTCTCTATCCAGAAGATTATCTACCTTCGCGAACACTTCCAGTTTTTCATTAATGCTGTAACGAGCGCGCATACCGACAGTGGCATAGCCGGAGACCTCGTCTAGTTGGTTCGACTCATCGCCGCGCAAAACTTGGCCGCCATTGCTGAGTACGTCTAGCCCAATGCTCAGGCCGTTAGCGAAACGGTAATCGCTGGAAATCTTAAATTGGTGTTGCGGTATGCCAGGAATGCGATCACCCGCGCGTACTGTTATTTCACCTTCATCGTCCGCAAATTCGTGGTTTGGGCTCAGTGCCTGAAAGTTATCTTCGAAGGTCGCATCGATATAGCTGTAAGCTGCTAGCCAGCTGAACGTCCGCCACTTTCCCTGTAAACTAGACTCTATGCCCGCTCGTCTCGTCTTGTCGACGTTCGCGAAAAGGCCGGTGGAACGGCCTGTGGTCTGAAACAAGATGTCGTCCTTGTTCAGTGTGTGGAAAATTCCTAGTGAGTACGCGATGTCTTTGATGAAGCCGCGTGATCCTAACTCGAAACTCTTCGCAATCACATCATCTAGCGGCGGATCCGCCAAGAAGGCATTTGGTAGGCGGCATTCCAGATCCACATCACCTGGGTCTTCGCCTGCCTCTATTGCAAAGGCTACAGCTAGATCGAAGACGCCTTCATTGCAGGCAAGCTCGATTGGAGTAGGTGCCCGAGAAGATTCACTATAAGAGGTATACAGGGTATGGCTGTCGCTAGCCTGCCAAGTAAGTCCAAGTGAAGGATTAACTCTAGAGAAATTGTGGCTGCCGTTAAGTTCTGGCCGCACGCCGGACCTGTCGCGCAGCGTAACGTCGGTGTAATTTCCCCGTGCAGATAGTGTTAGCGCCACGGTCGAGCTTAGGTCCATAGTATTAGAGATATACAAACTGCTGGACTCTGTCTCGGTATTTATCGAGGTCTCTTCACTGTCAACGAACGTAGCAGTTCCTCGGCCTAGCGTCAGCCTGCTAATAGGATCGAGCTCTGCCAGCTCTAGGATCGAATTGAAATTTGACTCGCCTCTATAGTACGCGCCGCCGGCAATGACCTGAGAGCTGTAACCAAGAAAATTTCCGCGGATCGTCCATTGGAAATCGGCGCCTACGCTTTCCTGAGCCCGATCGCTAAGATTATTAATTGCCTCGTCAGAAAGAATTCCCGAGCCCGATATGTCATCTGAGAAGTTCTCCAGATTAAAATCGGCATCAATCTCTAGCATGGAAGCAGTCTGATTCAGGAAAGCTTCAAGAGCATCACTATTTGCAAACTGATTGTTGCAGATGTCGCTATCAATAAGCCCTAGCTCTTCGAGATCATCTTCCTCTATCTCATCGAGAAGTTGTGGCATGCCGCCGAGGCTGCAGACTGCAAATTCGGAACCATCACCATTAAAAGAATCAGTCTTGTTTTTTCTGTAAAAAATATTGCCGCCAAAGCTGATATTTGCGCTCACTTCATGCTCATAGTCGAAGCTAGCCATCTGCATATCGTTCTCGGTTATGTCCGGGCCTGTGAAAATTGCTTCCCTATCGAGTGCTAGCAACTCTGTTGGCGCTGCGCCATTACCAATTAGTTCTGATACACCGTATTGATAGTTGACATTGAGTCGAGTTGAATCCGATCGCCAACCAACACTGCTATAGAAATTCAAAGCATCTGATTCAGATTGATCGCGCCAGCCGTCTTCGCGGAAGCTTTCTAAGTTTGCATAGTAGCCGAATGAGCCGTTGTTCCCGCCAACCTCGATATTTGCAGTGGTACGACCGAACGAGCCTGAGCTGATTTCGACGCTGCTGCCGGGTGAGCTAAAACCATCTTTCATATCGATGATCAGTGAGCCACCTAAGCTATTCAGCCCGTACAATGGATTGGCGCCACCGGAGAGAGTTATTGCCTGTACGGCTGATTGCGGCAACAGATCCCAATTCACCGCATCGCCCAAAGGCTCATTGATACGCGCGCCATTTTGGTAGACCGCCAGGCCCTGCGCTAAGCCAAGTAGAGGCGAGGCAGTGAAACCACGATATTGTAGGTCAGGTTGCATGGGGTTGTTCTGCGCATCGTTGAGCGACACGCTGCTGAAGCTCTGTCTGAGAAAATCTGAGATGTTCAGCGGGTTAACGTTTTCTATATCGGCTGCATTGCGGCTCTGAACGGGAAAGGGAATCTTGTCTTTATCTATGCCAGCACCGGTCGGGATTACACCGATGATGAGCACTTCGTCTATATCTTGTGCGAAAGTCAGCGAGCCTGCAGTCTGCAGAACTGCGAATAGTATTATTGAGGCCGCCAATTGGGTTTTGCTGCGCATAGATCTCTCGCTAGAGGGCTTAACTAGGAACGATTTAACTTGCTTGGTGAATCAGACGACGGATTATAGCAGAAGGTTACTGTGCACTTCAGTCTAATGCTTGATAAGACTCTTCAGTGCCCCTAAAGACGCAGCATAGCATGGACTTGCGACTTACCAACCGCGCTAGATTTGATAGACTCTTAGCTGGTAAAAAACAGATAGGAATAAAGAAGATGGCTACTATTTTAATAACCGGAACGAACCGGGGTATTGGCTTGGAATTCACGAAACAGTGTCTCGCTCGAGGCGACCGAGTTATCGCTACGTGCAGAGATATCGAAGCAGCAGACACTTTGATGCAGCTACGCAGTAGTCATGATGAATTGGAAGTTCGGCAGCTTGATGTCTCCTCCACCGAATCTATGCTCGAATTTGTCCAGCAATTGGCTGCTATGCCAATCGATATTTTCATCAATAACGCGGGGGCTTATGGGCCGCGGAACGCCAATTTTGGTGAGGTAGATGGCCGGCTTTGGGCTTCGATATTACAGATAAATTCAGTTGCGCCACTGATACTCAGTCAATTGCTTATGCCGAACCTCCGACAGGGTAAAGACAAGAAGATGTTGTACTTGTCATCCAAGATGGGCTCCATCGATGATAATAGTGGAGGAGGATCCTATATCTATCGCAGTTCCAAAACAGCACTGAACAGCGTAGTAAAGAGCCTAGCTATAGACCTGGCCGGGGAGGGCTTTAGCGCCGCTGTCCTGCATCCGGGCTGGGTACTAACCGACATGGGCGGACCGAATGCCCTGATAGATACCAAAACCAGCGTGACTGGCATGTTGAAGGTTGTCGATGATCTAGATTCACAAACTTCAGGCAGCTTCTTTAACTATGACGGTAGTATCATTGCTTGGTAGATAAACGTAGCCAAGCAATGACCATCTCAACCATTGCGCTTAGCGCCTATCTTGCAAATATGTTAAGATGGTCACCTCTTTTAGTAGCCACAACCCTGTTTGACATGAGCCTTCACCTCACTTTTCACCGCCAGCGCCGAATTCTTCTCGCCCTACTTTTACTCGCCTCGACACTGACGAGCCAGCATGCGGCCGCTCATGGCGGTGTGGCCTTCGAAGCAGACCTCTGTGTGATCAACATCGACTTCCTGCAGGCGCACTTCACGGTTTTTCAGCCGGAGACTAGAGAGTCAGATGAATTCTGTGAAGATATTCCTGACATCTCGCGTTCGGTTTTCGTTATGGAATATTTGCACAGTTTGTTGCCGGAAATGCTCATCGATTTCCGCATTATCCGCGACATTAATGAAGTGGGCCAGTATGCGACTCTGGAAGATGTCCTCGCTATCGAAGATCTCGAGGCGGCGACTGTTTATTACGAGCCTCCACGCATCGAACCGGGCGGATTTTATACGGCAAGTTATGAGTTCGATAGCAAAGGCACTTATATAGGCGTTGTCACCGCGGATCACCCAACAGAAGATAGATACTA
>Ga0209425_10001669_pt1 | contig 25813 bp, 18 predicted proteins | sample COG_05_FD_184749 | JGI IMG/M metagenome (GOLD analysis project Ga0209425, IMG submission 184749) | Pelagic Microbial community sample from North Sea - COGITO 998_met_05 (SPAdes) (version 2) | ecosystem: Environmental > Aquatic > Marine > Neritic zone/Coastal water | place: Helgoland, sampling...
TATCAAGGTTATTCAAGTTTTCAGGTGAAGATATAAAAACAGCGTGAAGAGGGCGTCCTTCATGAGTTTTGGCATATTCAACTACCTTTAATTTATTTGACTGTTTCGACCACTTATTTAATGCATTTGTTACCTGTTCAGGAGAAGCCACGCGATCCCCATAATTAAAGTTTAAGAATTGACTTGGATTATCTATATTATTTTCATAATTGCCATTAAGAATAGTTTCAGGATATAGATCTTTTGATAACGAAGTTGCATCTAATAATGTATTTGAATGAATATTGATCGATATTACTAAAAAAAAGATAATTGTCTTGTGCATATATAAACCTATAGGTAATTAATGTTAAAGAAATAATAATATAAATATTATGATTTAAGTTAAATATATTATTGATTTGCTATCTTTTTTTATATGTTAAAGCAGTAGGTGGGATCACTAATAAACCAGGATCATATACTTAACTTCGCATAATATATATTATGTTAAATAATACATGTTCAGTATAGTCCTTAGAACTAAAGATGTAACGTTGTGATGTTTGTGTAATAATTTGTGAGCAAATTAATATAATAATATGAAACATATACAGATCTTTTTAGTACTCTTATTCTCAATTCCAGTATTTAGTTCAGACATTGGTGTTCCTGGACCTAAGGATTGTTTTTGGTCTAGAGGTCCACATAGTGCAGATCCTTATATAAATCTTGCTTATCCAGATGCTAATGTATTTTATTGGGCAGCTACGTTTACTATGCCTTCGGATGCTGAACTATATTTAGATGGCAATTTCCCTTTTGCTAGGTACATGTCAATTATTAGTTATGATGGTCGTGGAAGACCTTTAGAATCACTTGCTGATTATTTAATTGAACCAGAGATAAAATCAATCAATCCATTTATAAATTCAAATAGTCGTCTTGATAATAATAGAGCTTATAAAATACAAGTTTTAAATAACACACCAGTAACTGACAGAGAAACAGGAAAAATATCTAAGATATCATCAAACAATACTCTTAATGCTCCCTTTTATGGCCCAAATCAGCAATTAGTCATATATAGAGTATATTTACCTGATAATGAAACTGGGCCACTTGGAGGCGTCGATTTGCCCCAATTAAGGGTTGTTCAAGGTGGAGAAACATATTCAGGCAATGATGCTTGTAAGATTTTAAATGCGTCCCAAAACTTAGCTATCACTCTTGATGCAGCAGGAATTCCTCCAATGAAGTATAGAGAACTAGCATCCCAGCCCAATAAGGCTGTGACTTGGCCCGCAAAAAATCCACCAGAATGGTATATACAAATGGATAGACAGAGTCTTATTGGGATATATACAGGAGAGTTTAATAATGAAGCTCCTAGAAGTACTGGTGGTTTCTTTCCTAACCTAGATAACCACTATTTAAGAACAATTGTTAATAGAAAATATGGCAAAGTACTTCTTCTTAAAGCCAAGGCCCCTCTTACACCCAAAACATATAACTCTAATGGTATATATAAAGAAAGTGAACTTAGATATTGGTCTGTTTGTTCTAATCAAAGTTTTGGAAATACCAGAGTTAATGATTGTTTGTTTGATGAAGAAATTCCTTTAGATAAAAATGGGTATTTCACAATATTTGTTAGTAGATTGGAAGATAGGCCAAGAAATGCTACAAATGAATGTGGCTATGCTTGGCTGCCTATGGCTCATGATGGAGATGGTGTCTTTGATGAAGATGTATCAATAATTCAATTTAGACATATGCTTGCAAGTGATGATTTTTCTAATTCTATCCAAAGTGTTAAGAACCAATCTGATACAAAGAAAGTTATGGATGAATATTTTCCTAGAAGTAGATACTTTATGAAAAACCAAGTAGAAAGCTTTTTTCCGTGCATAACTGATTAATTAATGATTGCTGCCTAAACCTTAATAGGACTTCTGTAATAATGGTATTAATTTTAACTATAAATTTATTTAATATGTTTTATAAAATTATAGACCGCAGATGCGCAAGCTTCTGGATTTTCAATCACATTAAAATGAGCAGCATTAGGTATTATGTTAAAAGCGCTAAATCTAGCTGAGTCTTTTAGCTTAATACTTTTATATAAACCATGATTAGTTATATATTGATCTTGAATTGGTACAGTTTTTTGATCTACAGAACCTGGATAAATATCTTCAATTTCGTTTCTAAATAAATTATATTTTCCAAAGAAAGGTTGATCGGAAATAAGCATTCCGTTTGGGGCTCTTTCGAACTCATCCTCACCCTGAAACTGCATAATAGGAAGATTTATATCTTTAAATTTCTTTCTATTTTCAACTTCGTGCTTCATGCCTCCTTGAACTAATGACTGCTTAAATTTTTTATAATAAGTTTTGTAAGCAACCTGTGATGAGAATCTTAAATGTGTATATCTATCAAATAAATGAGTACCCTTTCTTGCTTTTTTAGCTTTATTTATAAAGCCTTGAGATAGAAGTTGTATAGGTTTATTTAAAAAGATGACTGCGAATAAAAGAAGTCTTATTTGATAGTATGTGGTCATAAGAGCATGAGGAGGTCCAACAAGAACGTTTGGTGTTAATTTTTTCCATTCTGGATCTACATAGTCCCAGACTTGAGAGCCTCTTGAATAAGATAATGCTTTTTCTGGATTACTCATGCAAAGATTTTCAAGAATTACAGCACCTCTATCGTGGCCAATTAAATGAGCTGTTTTTATACCCATAGCATCCATTAATAATTTAATAATTTTAGATTGATTAAGGTGGCTATATTTTGGATCTACTTTCATACTAGAAAAGTCTATTATTTTTTTACTGGCTATACTTTCACCGTTGGATATTGCGAAGGTATCTGAGAGTTCGATATTAAAATGATCTTCATAATATGGCATATTAAATATTATTATTCTCAGAGAATTATCTATTTTATTTAAACAATCTGCCATCCAAGACATAGATTTAAGTGGATCTGTGGGTATACCACCTATTAATATTAGAGTTTTTTCTGGAACAGCATCAGTGCTGCCAATTTCCCATACAGAGTGCTTTTCATTGTTTATAGTAATGTAATATTTCCTAAAGTTTGATAACTCTATTAAAATCATATTGCGAAATTTTTCTCTAAATATAATTCTTAAATAAATATAGGAATCTATAATTATAAAAATGAGATATGTAAATATCTTAAGAAAAAAATCTAGCACTTAGTTATCGTTTTTTGGGAAACCTAAGTCAACTTTACTGTCTGCTGGATCAGGCCATCTTGTAGCAATTGATTTAGTTTTTGTATAAAAATCAATAGAAGAGTTTCCAAATGCCTTGGTTTCTGAAAAACCACTATCTTTCCAGCCACCAAAACTATGTGAATAAGTAGGAAGAGGTATTGGAACATTGATCCCAACTGATCCAGCTTGGACTTCATTAGCCCATTTTTGTGCAATTCCACCATCACGAGTAAATAAAGCAGCTCCGTTTCCTAGCTTATGACCATCTGTAATATCCATTGCTTCTTTATAAGACTTAGCTCTAACAAAGCATAAAACAGGGCCAAATATTTCATTTTCATAGACAGACATTCCAGGTTTTACATGATCAATTAAAGTAGCTCCAACAAAAGAGCCCTCCTCTTTATCAGATAATGTCCTACCATCAACAACTAAAGATGCTCCATCTGGTTCAGCTGAATCGATAAATGAATATATCCTATCTTTATTTTCTTGTGAAATAACTGGTCCTAATTGTGTATCAGGATGATCTGTTTTGCCCATTACAAGCTTTGGCATCCTTTCTTTGATTTTGCCTACTAATTCATCTGCAATATCTCCAACAGCAACAACAACAGAAACGGCCATACATCTTTGCCCAGCGGCTCCAAAGCTAGCGGAAACTGCAGCATCTGCAGCCATATCAAGATCAGCATCCGGAAGGACAATCATATGATTCTTACCGCCACCTAGGGCTTGGACTTTTGTATTATTTTGTACTCCCAAGATTTTTAAACTCTTTGCAACTGGTGTACTTCCTATGAATGCTATACCGGCTACTTTTTTATGACAGACTAATTGTTGAACAATATCTTTGCCTCCATTTAAGACGCTATAACAGCCATCTGGAAAACCAGATTCTTTAAATATGTCGGCATATAATCTTGATATTGATGGGACCTTCTCACTAGGTTTAGCAATAAAGGTGTTACCAGTAACGATAGCCATAGACGCATGTAGGATAGGTATTAATATTGGAAAATTAAAAGGACCGCATCCTGCAACAACACCAATGGGGTATCTAACATCAGTAATATCTATTCCGCCTGCAACATTAGGACTCATAATAGATGGATAAAAATGTTGAACGCCTGCAATATGCGTAAGAGCTTGAATAGCTCTATCAAGTTCAGCCTCAGCATCAGGCCTCGTTTTACCTCCTTCGCTTATACAAATATCTATGATTTCTTGAGATTTGTTAATGAGTCCTTGTCTCAATTTCAACATCATTTCAGCTCTGTAACTTAAGCCAGTTTTTGACCAGGTTTTAAAAGTTTTTGCCGCAGCTTCAATAGCCTTATCAGTGCTATTAGTAGTTGCATAAATGACTTCGCCTATTTGAGTTCCATATGAGGGGTTTACAATGCTCATAGATTCATTAGATTCTATGCATTCTTTGCCATCTATAAAGTTTGTTACTTTGTACATGTTCGATTCCTAATAATATAAGATAAACTTAAATATATTGACTATACTAGTCACCTGACTAGAATAAAGCAAGACACTCAATAGGTAATATATATTAATGCATTACGACATAGCAATTATCGGTTACGGTCCTAGCGGAGAAGCTGCTGCTAACTTATTTGGGAAAAAGGATATAAAGATTGTAGTAATAGAGCCAAAAAAAGAAATCTGGGATATTCCAAGAGCAGTTCATTTAGATGGTCAGATACAAAGAGTATTACACTTAATGGGTTTATCAAATGAAATGAAAGAAATTACAGATCCCATAACAGGTGTAAATTTTTTAAACGCAAAAGGTAAAGATATTCTATCAATTGATTTTAAATCGCATACTCGAGTGAACGGTTATCACGAAGACGTTATGTTTGACCAACCAAAGTTTGAAACTATATTAAGAAGCCATGCAAAAAAATTAACCAATATAGATTTTATGCTTGGGTGTGAACTAACTTCATTAGAGGCATTAGAAGATTCTAATAATCTTTTAGTAACAAACAATGAAACTAAAGAGACTACATCTATAACATCAACTTATATTATTGGAGCTGATGGTGCTGATAGTTTTGTCAGAAAAAATCTAAATATTCAATTGCAAGATTATAAATATGATGAGGATTGGGTTGTTGTAGATTATATGGTTGATCAAAAACACAAAATAAATAGAGATAGATATCAAATTTGTGATTATAAAAGACCCACTACCCTCCTCCCTATTACAAATAATCATGTTAGATGGGAATTTAAAATTAACCCTGAAGACGATATTGAAAAAATTACATCAGATAAGAATATTAGAAAGCTTATGGAGCCTCACCTTTGGAGATTGAATACTGATATTGATAAAAATAGTGGAACCTTGGCCAGAGCCTCTAAATATACTTTCCACGGCTTAATGGCCGAAAAATTCTCTTACAAAAACTGTTTTCTAATAGGAGATGCAGCCCATCAAACACCTCCTTTTTTAGGTCAAGGCATGTGTCAGGGATTTAAAGATGCTTACAACTTATGCTGGAAACTAACCGGGGTTCTAGAAAATAAATTTGATAAAAAGATACTAAGCTCTTACAGCAAAGAACGAAAAGAGATAAATGATTTTGGTATAAAAGCATCTATTGATCAAGGAAATATAATTGGTACTCAAAATAAATATAAAGCAATGGCCAGAGATGCATTTTTATCATTGGCACGAATATTCCCTAAACTTCAGGGCTCTCTTAACTTTGATTATGCTTGGCAGTTCACCAATGGAATTATAGATAATGATTTATATCCAAATAAAGCCAACGGACGAATTATTCCTCACCCAGATTTATCAATAAAATATGAAGATAAATTGTTTGATGATGTTTTTAATAATAACTTTACATTGTTAGTTTTTAGTAGCGATTTGTTATTATTTGATCAAATTAAGCAATTAGATTCTATGAAAATTTTTGATGATAATATTCATCTTTTTAATGACGATAATATCTTTATGGCTGATAAAACTTTGCTAGATTGGAAAAAATTATATGATGTTTCTGCAGTTATCTTAAGACCAGACATGCATGTTTATGGATGCGTCGATAGTAATGACACTTTAATCAAAGTCGATAAATTGACAAAAAAACTTCATAATGAAATCTATGCCAAAACTATCTAATATAAAAACTAAAATAGTTAAAAATAATAAAGGCCGAACTAATGTTGAAAAGGCTTTAATTAATTCTGCATCTGAACTTGTTGGGTCTATAGGCCCTAACCAATTATCTATTAGAGACATTGCTGAGCACGCTGGTGTTAATCATGCTCAAATACATCATTATTTTGGTGGTAAGCAAGGACTATTAGAAGCTACCTATAAACAACTGGCTTTTGAGCATGTAGAACAACTTAAAAGAAGAAACATTGGTCCTGACAACCTCAGCACTGAGCCTTTATCAGAGGTTACTGATAATTATTTTAAAGCAATTATAAGAGCTGTTCTTGATGGGCAAATGGATCTTGTTAGAGTTCAAGTAAATTCAAACTTATCTATGTCAAAAAAGGTTTTGACCCAATTGACCGAATTGAAGGGAGTTAAAAAACCAACAGCTGAAATGAAAGCAGCCGTAGCTCTTGTAATGGTTGTTGAGTTTGGCTTAGCTGCAATGAAACCTTATATTCAAGAAGTTCTTGATATTTCTAATGCAGAAATGAATGATTTCTATCAAATATTTTTTGAAGCTCGTGAATTAGGTTTAAATAAGTTTTTGAATGATAAAAAATGAAATATCTAAATATATTAATCTTGATATTTTCCATATCAGTTTCAAGTAAACCCAATGTCGTTATTATTCTAACTGATGACCTTGGTTGGGGTGATGTTAGTTATCACGGCGGCTCCATACCTACTCCAAATATTGATAAGCTTGTATCAAATGGTTTAGAAATGAATAGGTTTTATAGCGAACCCTCATGTAGTCCAACAAGAGCTTCCATGCTCACAGGTATTAATAGTTTTGCTAATGGTGTTATCAGACCTTTTGCTAATCCAAGAGTAGAAGCTTATGGCATGCCGCTTGAACATAAAATTATGCCTGAATATTTTCGTGAAGCAGGTTATCAAACAGCATTATCTGGAAAATGGCATTTGGGTATGCACCAAGATGCATTTCTACCAATTAATAGAGGTTTTGACTCCACATATGGTCATTTGATGGGTGGAATTGGATATTTTGATCATGGCTTTTCTGGAAGATTGGATTGGCATAGAAATAGTATGCCACTTGAAGAAAAAGGATACTCCACAACACTAATTGCTGATGAGGCTATACGAATTATTAAAAATATTAATAAAGATAAACCTCTTCTTTTATATGTTGCTTTTAATGCTCCGCACACCCCTATTCAAGCCGAAACTGAAATCATTAATTTATTTGAAGATATTAAGGATGAGTATGAAAGAAAATATGCTGCAAATATTTATGCACTTGATAAAGAAATAGGAAAAATAATAGATTCTATCGAAGAAGAAGGCATATTAGAGGACACTATTATTCTTTTTTTAAGTGACAATGGTCCAGTTTTTGATGTGGACCCAATTGCCCAAGTTATTGCACCTGATTTATTGACTGCTAAAGGAAGTACTGGCGGCTTGAGAGGTAGTAAATTATCTACTTATGAGGGCGGGATTAGAGTTCCTGCAGTTATATATTGGAAAGGAGTTTTAGAAAACTCAAAATCTGATCAATTTTTCTTTGTTCAAGATATATTACCTACATTGCTAAGCGCATCCTCTATTGAAGTGAATAATCAAAAGTTTACTGGAACTGACCGCTGGGCTGATTTATTAAACGATACAATAAATGAACCCATTAATGTTCATACGGGAAATATTGTAATAAATGATGAAAGAGCTTTATTTAATGGAAAATGGAAAATGTTCTATAGTCAAAATGTTCAAGTAAGAGGTAAAAAAACCTATGAGCTATATGATATTTTAAAGGATCCATATGAAACTAATGATTTATCTTTAGATTACCCATTAGTTTTCAATGAGATGAAGGAAGAAATTGATAATCAAACTCTATGGATGAACCCACCTATTGTTAATCCAGTAATGATGTACTTATGGGGTGATAGATTTGTTACTACATCTAGATTTGTTGGGTCACCATGGTTAGAAAGGGATTATGAACTTAAAACTCCCCCCCATCCTATTATAGAAAATTTAATATTTATTTGGATCTTGATACTCGCAAATAAATTTAAAGTAATTGGTTTTATCTTTGCTCTAGGAGCCTTGGCGCTATTAACAAAAAAATACAGAGGCTCGAGGTAAGTAGATTTTTCTTTAGAGATAATCAGCATAAACTCTCAGTAAACCCATAGAATAAAAATAAACAGACATAACTTACTTTTAGAGCGGCTCAGAGTGAGATGTGATTTTAAAATCTATAAAATTTCACAAACTTCATCAAAGTCTAATCTCGGAAGTCTCATAAATATTTTTGAGGGATCACCGTACCCTATACAACATAAGAAATTTGATTTTGTATTGGTATCTTTAAAAAATTTTTGATCAACCAGATCGTTGTTAAAACCAGACATAGGACCGCAATCTAATCCTAGAGATCTTGATACCATCATAAAATAAGCTCCTTGCAGACTGCTATTCCTAAATGCTGTAGTTTGATTAAATTCAGCATTCCCTTTATACATAGGCGCAATATCCATATGAGGGAATAATTTACTCATATTATTTGAGAAATCTAAATCGTAACCAATAATGGCAATTACTGGAGCACTCATAACTTTTTCTATATTATTTGGTAGCAAAGCTTCTTTTAAAAGCTGCTTTTGATCATCACTTTTAATAAATTTAAAACGAGCTGGACAACAGTTTGTACTAGTAGGACCCATTTTAGTTAATTCATATATAGACTTAATCATCTCATCAGATACTTTTTTATCTTGCCAACCATTCATACTTCTTGCTTCACCAAAAAGTAAATTTAACTGCTCTTCATTTAATGATGCAGTATTATCTTTTAAATTAGTAAAGGTATTTTGAGCTTTTGCTACTGCTTTTTTTTGATCTTCTGATAGCTCTATCATGATTGTCCCTCGGCTTCTGCTTTAGCAGCTATTTCCATTTCTTTAATCATTCCAGGAATGGTTGGGTTTGATGCGCGCGCATTATCAATTTGATCAACCGGCATAGTTATTCCAAAAGTATTTGGTACTTCTGGTCCATATTGCGCCATAGCTAAGTCCCTAAAACCTGAATTTTCAGTTGGAACAGAGGCATCAATTAAGTCACCATCCGTCCAATGTTCATGCGTAAACCCATGCGGATCACGCCAATAATCATACATTTGACTACCTAATAAATGTCTTCCTATACCCCATTCGTGATAATACTCATCAACGGTTTTCATGTGGTAATGTCCAGCCATTAAATCATCTACTGAATCTTGAACTTCATAACCAGCATGACCATAAGGTAATGCGACTGCTTCACCTGGAAGACCCATATTATTCATTGTGTGATGATCTACTGGTTTATCTCCTTGATCACATCTCATGAAAGCACCCATTGAGACACCATCAGGACCAATGCAATTATTGCTTACCAAAAAACCCAGGGTGTTTGAATACCAATCTACTGAAGCTTGAGCATCTTTACAATTAATAGCAGTGTGGCCTAGTCGTTTAACTTTAGAGGTTAATTCATATACCCATTTATCACCATGAACTTGCCATTCATCGGCAGCTTTTCCAAAACGTTGTAATTCATTTTCTCGCTGTTTAGAGTTTCCTGTATTTAAAACTTTTGAAACAATAGCAACTGGCTTAGCTTCCTTCATTCCATGGCATACCTCAACCTCAATGCCATCTGGATCTATAATAGTTACTTTATAACCTCCAGCAGGGTCAGTATTTTCAACAATATCAACTTTAAATTCTTTAGATAGTGCTTCTAAATCAGAATAATCATTCGCTTTATAAGCAGAACCTATATATCTATTTTCTTCTCCTTTTGTTGCTACATATATATAAGGTGATGTTCCAGTGCCTCTAAAATAGATACTATTTTCATCTTCGTGAGCGAGCATCATTCCAAAATGATTTAAATATTTTTTTTGTGCTTCAAATTCTATAAGTTCAAACCTCACATAAATAATGTCTGCTACTTTGCATATTGATGTATTCATTTATTATCTCCTTTTAATAAATTATTAATTTCAGACCAAAGCAAATTATCATATTCATTTGGTCCATCTCCGTATAAAGCTATAATTTCTGGCTCCCATTCACCAGTAACGTAATCAAGAATACCTTCTTTGTAGCTATCTCTCTGTGAGATAGTTTTCCAATAGGCGCTTAAATTTGGCAATTTATCACTTTTTAGAACACTACTAAATCTCATCTCTTGAACTCTATGAAGAATAGAAGTCATGCAGCAATCAATGGCCGTATAGGCTTCACCCATCATGAATTGTTTTTTATGACTTAAGACTTCTTCTATGGTTACAAGATGTTTAGCTAGCATTATAGTCATCTTTTTACATAAGCTCTTTGGCGGCTTGCCTAAAATTCTTAACATTATAAATATGGGAATTCTTTTTTTTATTGAATGCTTGGTTGTATAGTCCCATATAACACTTATCAAGGATCGTTTGCATAGCATTTTTACTAAGAGCTGCGCTGATATGCCGCCAGCAGTGGTTCCTAGAGTATCCCCTAGTTCCTTTGTCTCATCTAAGGTAACAAAGTCCAATAATTCATTAAAAGTATTATCGTTATGAGAGAAAGGAAATAAATATTCTCCGTTATCTGGATAGTTTTTATCAATATGCCTCATTATTTTAATACTATCAGGTATAGGCACTCCATTATCAATTAAAGTTGGAACAAGGTTCTTTGGATTTATTTTTTTATACTCTTTAGTTAAATGATCCCCTTTTGATTCTAAAAAGATAACATTATATTTAAAGAAAATTTTTTTCTCGGACAAGGCAACTCTAGCAATATTTGAGGCTACAGATTCGCCATACCCATACAATTCTAAATTAGACATATTGTAAATAATAATAAAAAACTTATGAAAGTAAAACATAAAATATAGAATTTATCCAACTGGTTAAAAAAATAATAAATACTTACTTAACTCTTAATATTAAATTGCCGATTAGTTAGTTGTAATATTCTAACCAAGTGGTTAGAATAATTAACATAATATTCTAAAGGGGGATTAAAAATGATTAATAAAAAAAATTTATTGATGTCTATATGTTTTATAGCTACTGCTAGTATCTTATCGCAAGATATTAAAGCCCAAGACGAAGAGTCGTCTTCAAGACTCGAAGAGATAGTCGTTACAGCACAGAAAAAAGAAGAAGGTTTGTCTGAAGTTCCAATTTCAATCCAAGTCTTATCTGACGATAGGATAGCTGACTTAGGAATTACCTCATACGAGTCACTAGCTGATCATGTTCCAGGTCTTCATATATCTAAAGGAGCTGCTGAATGGAATATCTATATGAGAGGCGTTGGCTCTGGAGCTAACAAAGGCTTTTCTCAATCAATAACGCAATTTATAGATGGAATGCCTATAACTAAAGGTCAACAATACTCAGCAGGCCTCCTTGATGTAGAAAGAGTTGAAGTATTAAAGGGTACTCAAGGTGTTTTATTTGGTAAAAATACAATTGGTGGTGTTATTAATACAATTAGTAAATCTCCAGTTATTGGAGGAGACCAGGATGGTTACTACAATTTAGAATTCGTGCCTGAGTGGAATACTAAAAAATTCCAAGGCGCTATGAACATACCAGTAAATGATTCATTTGCTATGAGGTTAGCTTTTTCTAATCAATCATCAGATGGCTATACTAAAAATAGATATTTGAATACAGATGGTCCTGCTTCTGAAGCAACATCTTTAAGAGCTACTTTTTTGTGGGAATTGGATAATGCAGAAATTAATTTAAAATTAACTAATTCAACAAATGAAAAAAATAGTCAAGAATCTGGTATATCAACTTGGGGACTAGCAGCACCCTTCCCTCAACTTGCTCAAGCAGGTTATACAGGAGCTGTAATAGCTTGGAATGTAATTGGAACACACTTTCCAGATCTAGTATCTGGTGTGCCTGGAGAAACTTATCTTGATAATACTCAAGGTTTAAATCCTACCGGCGGAACAAATGATAACAACAATGCTATTTTAAAAATTTCTACCACCTTAGGAGGCCACGATATCACATCAACAACTTCATTCTCTGAATATGACTATGTGTGGGGTCTTGATGCAGACTTTGGACCAATGAATTTTATTTCAACTGATAGCTTTCATGACTTTTCTTCAGTAACTCAAGAAATAGTAATAAGCTCACCTGCTGATGATAAGTTTGAATATATTGCTGGTGTCTTTTACGATGATGTTGACTACTATTCAGTTAATAATGGTACATTTGATATGACAATAGGTGGGCTATTTGGTAAAACCCCTTTTACACCAAACCCAAATTTATTTTTTCCAAATATATTTTTCCTTCAAACTCAAGGTCAATTCTCATCTCCAGATGCAGCAACACATACCTTGTTTGATCAAAATTCATCAACTCTTTCAGTTTTTGCTGAAGGTACTTTTTATATGAATGATCAATTAACAGTTAAGGCTGGTGTTCGTTTCGCTGAAGATGAAAAAGATGTTAAAGGATCACAGGTATTTAGTTCATCAGCAACTGGTGGTTTAGGTATTGACTACCCAACAATGGCCCCTCCTGTTCTAGGAGTTATGAGAGGTTTACTTGGTAGAGTGCCATACAATTTCCCTGTTCAAAACAGATCAGAGAGTCATACAACGCCTTCTCTTAAAGTTTTATATGATCTGTCTAACACAACAAGACTATACATGAGCTATGCGGACGGATATAAAGCTGGTGGTTTTGATGGATCTGAAAATGCTTCTCAAATCAATGCAACTACACCCGCTCCTGCATTTCAGTTTGAACCAGAAGAAGCGACAACTTTAGAAATTGGTGCAAAATTGAACTTCCCAGATAAATCTCTTAGAGCTAATATTGCATATTTCACTACAGACTATTCAGATCTTCAGGTCTCAGCTTGGAATGGTTCATCCTTTGTAGTCAGTAATGCAGCTTCAGCAGACATTAGCGGCCTTGAAACAGACGTAACTTGGGCTCCAACTGATAATGTAGTTATTGGTGCATCAGTCACATCTTTAGATTTTGAATACACCTCATTTACTAATGCTAGCTGCACAGCTACTCAAGAAGTTGCTTATAGGCTTGCTACAGGTTTAAGAAATTGCACTCAAGACTTAACTGGTCAATCTGGAAACTACACTCCAGAACTTTCTGCATCAATGTATGTTAATTATTATAAATCCCTAAGTGCTGAAAATGATCTAGAAATATCTTTAAGCGCTAATAAAGTTGGTGAACATTATAGTAATGGAGACAACGATCCTTTAGGTTTAGAGGAAGAGTCAACAAAAATCAATGCAAGATTCTCAATAGTTAATAGCACTGGTATTGAGATTTCGTTGTTTGCTAGAAATCTTACAGATGAAAAAACTGCTTCGTTCAGTCTTGATCTGCCTTTAGTTCCAGGGTCACATTTTAAATTGTGGAATCCAGGAAAAGAAATTGGGCTAACGATGAAGAAAAATTTCTAATCAACTTAAACAATAGTTATTTAGAATGAAGAATAGATAAGAGCTTAACAAAGCTCTTATCCTTCTTTAAAATTTAGTGACTTATTTGCTCACATGTTATTTTAAAATATTAAGTAATTAAATTAAAAGGTACAAAAAATGGGCTTCAAATTAGTAAATATAGATGGGCGAGCTGCTTTAACAGATAAAGATTTATATTATGATCTAGAGACTATATCCAATGGCTTGCTAAGTTCTAATACTGATGAAGTATTAGATAATATAAAAGAGCTTAACAATTTGTATGCAAAAATTGAAAACTTAGAACCATCAGGATCTCTTAAAAACTCTAAATTAGGTGCGCCTATTACAAATTCAAGAAATTGTTTTGCAATTGGACTTAATTATAGAAAACATGCTGAAGAATCTAAAATGGAAATACCTCCCTTCCCTATGGTATTTACAAAACATACCTCGTGTATAACAGGTCCTTTTGAAAATATTGAAATGAGAAGTGATATTGTTGATTATGAAGCGGAGCTTGTAGTTGTAATAGGTAAAGCTGGGAAAGATATTGATAAAAATAGTGCCTGGGATTATGTTGCTGGACTTACTGTTGGACAAGATATATCAGATAGATCTGTTCAATTCCATGCGATACCACCTCAATTTAATCTTGGTAAATCTTTTGATACGTTTGGCCCTATTGGTCCTATATTAGTTTCACCAGACATGTTTGCTGATAAAAGCGCCCTTGAATTGGAGTGCTGGGTTAATGGTGAGCAAAGACAAAAAGCAAATACAAATGATTTTATCTTTGATATCCCTTATGTAATTTCTTATATTTCTGAATTTATTACCCTGCAGCCGGGCGATTTGATATTTACCGGTACGCCAGAGGGAGTTGGGGCTATGCAGGGCAAATTGTTAAAAGATGGCGATATATTAACGACAAGTATTGAAGGAATAGGAGCTATTGAAAATAAATGTGTAAGAATTTCGAATCATTCTAATCATAAATTTATACCTAGTTTTATTAAGGATAAGTTAGGTTTAAGTGATGAGTAAATTTCTTACTTAATTAAGCTCATCTCTCAAAGCTTTCTTAGCCTTTTGGTGTTCAGCAAAATAATAAGTTAGTATTCTATAAATTTAAAAATTAGTTTTACGTAATTTAAATAAATGAAGAAAAAACCAAAAATCACTGAAGTTGTTTTAAGGGATGGTCAACAGTCACTTATAGCAACAAGAATGACTGTTGAAGATATGCTTCCAATTATCTCTAAAATGGATAAAGTTGGTTTCTCATCAGTAGAGGTTTGGGGCGGTGCAACTTATGATTGCTGCTTGCGTTTTCTTAATGAAGATCCATGGAATCGTTTAAAGATTTTTAAAAAGAACTTCAAAAAAACACAATTACAAATGTTGCTTCGTGGTCAAAATATTGTTGGCTACAAAAAATATCATGATTCTGTTTTGTCATTATTTATTAATAATGCATCTAAATCGGGTATAGATATTTTTAGAACATTTGATTCACTAAATGACGTTACTAATATTGAATCATCAATTAACTTTATTAATACTAACAATAAGCATTCACAAGGCACTATAGCTTATACAACTAGTCCAAAGCATACTAATAGATATTGGCTAAATCTTGCTGCAAATATTGAAGACATAGGTGCGTCATCTTTAGCTATAAAGGATATGTCAGGTTTGCTAAGGCCTTATGCAGCATTTGAATTAATAACATTACTAAAAAAGAATTTAAAAATTCCAATATATCTCCATACTCATGCAACGACAGGTTTAGCAGATGCAACTAATTTAAAAGCTTATGAGGCTGGTGTCGATAACATAGATACATCGATATCTTCCTTTAGCGGTACATATGCGCATACAGCAACTGAAAGCTTTATATCAATGATTTATAAAGAAAACAACAATGTGTATGACATGAAACTCTTGAATGAGATAGCTGATTATTTTACCAATATAAGAGTGAAATATAATAAGTATGAAGGTAGCTTAAAAAGCATAGATACAAATATGCTCTATAACCAAGTTCCAGGTGGAATGCTTAGTAATCTTGAAAATCAATTAAAAAATCTTGGAATGGAAGATAAGTTTGAAGAACTTATAAATGAAATACCGCTTATACGAAAAGATCTAGGCTATATTCCACTAGTTACACCTTCATCTCAAATTGTTGGGACCCAAGCCTTACTTAATGTTAAAAATGGAAATAGATACGAATCCCTAACCAATGAGATGATAGAGCTTGTTAATGGTAATTATGGGAAATTAACAGGAAAGATAAATAAAGAATTATTAGATCGGGTTAATGCTAATAAAGTAGTAAAAGATAATACTTTATTAACTGTAGAAGATTACAGATTAATTTTTAAACAAAAATGCTCTGATAATAATCTAAAAAATTTGTACAAGAATGATAAGCACTTATTAAATTATATTTTTTATCCTGAAGTTGCAGTTAAGTTTTACAAAGAACAAGAAAGAGCTGCCGAATATGAATTATACGATCTACAGGAAAGTCTTGGTGTCGTGATCGAATAATTTATTTTTATAAAGTATATTATCTTTACATTATCCTCTTAGTTAACAATTACCTATAAGTAAAAAATTAAATACTTAACAAGTCCATAACAATAAGTTTGTTGTCATGAGATCTCCTTACAAGCTCTATAAAGCTAGCTTCAACTTCCGATGGAACAACTACCTTGAAGTTTTTCAGCGGAACATCAAACTGATACTCTTTGTAATCTTCATATCCGATATGCTGAGCTCCAGCTTTGAAAGGATCATTGATACCAATTTGATAAATAAGCTCTTTATCAGCATTTAAAAAGTTTAATGCATAGATATCTGATTTATTAACAAATGGTCTTCTAATATCCCTTTTCAAAGGATAGTCTTTATTAATTCCTTTAACTTCAATTGTGTTAGAACTTAAATTTAAATTAAATATCTTTGAAATTTTATCAGTAGCTGGTGTTCTGCGAATTAGTGTTTGAGTTTTACCATTAGAATTATCATCTGACTGACTTGTTGAAGTATTCTGATAATTAAACCAATTTATTTTGTATGATGCTCCCATGGAGCAGCAAAGCTCTCCATATAAGTATTGATCCTCATTACTTGAATCCACGCTATCATCTCTTGCACTTCCCGAAGTGTCAGAATACCAACCCCAAGAACCAACATAGGGATTAAGAGATGCTATTGGAGTTAAAGCTGGATCGCTCTGGTAATAATAGTTTCTTTCCCAATATGATTCATAAAAATCAAGAGGGTTATTTGGATCATTAGGTGCTATTAAGGCACCAGTTAAATCCTCAACAACCCAAGAGTATGAGACTGCCCTATTATCACTTGGTCTATTAAAAGTTGCCGTAAGATTATTTTCTAGATCTGTTTGCTCTTGTCCATCAACTAGCCATTTAAGCTTTAACTTGGTTTCATCATAAACTGCATCTATCTCAAAAGTTATAGTATCTGCCAAACCAGACGGATTATTAAGTACATTTGAGGACTCCTCTGAGTTGATTGTATAATTTGAAAAACCTTGATTCATAATAGAACCGACAGCAAAACCTTCAATATTTACTTTTCCATACTCTAAGAAACAACACCACATTATACTAATCCATCGAGGTCTATAGGTTTCAATTTCACCATAATAGGTACCCTCTAAAAGACCTATTTTAGTCTTACAACTATCATCCTCATTTGTACCTGGATAATCTTCAGAATCAGGATATTGATTGTAATAACACTCGCACTCCTCATAAGTTAACTCATCGCGATAATAGATGGAGCCATCTGAGTAGTTATAACAAACGTCATAATTAACTCCTGGAACGTTATTCATATCATCAATATGATGACTCCACTTAGCTAACTGAGGATCTTGAACCGTTGTTGTATTCATAGGAAAGTCTGCATAATAATCTGGAAATGTTCTTTCTCCACGAGAGTCGTATTCATCGCCCATAAAGCCATGAGAGTGACCCAGCTCATGCATTACAACTTCTCTCGTTCCGCTTGATAAGCCTTGAATATTAACTGATCCCTGAGCAACACCTCTTCCTGAAATAGTTGTTAGAAATGATGCTACGGTCCACGAAGGCAAAACATTGGTAATTAAATTTCTATCAACTTCCCCAATACAATAAATATTTGGATCCCAATCTGAATAACAGCCAATGGCTATATCAAATACAGAAACGCCAGTAAGTGCTGCCTCTTCTAAAACAATAATATTAAAGTAGCCATTAACAACATCAGCAGCATCACTAGCAATAAGTAAATTAACCGATTCAGCTAATCTTAATCTAAACTCATCCCTATCAGAGTCTCCTGTTAGCTGATCACCGATAAATATATAGTTGGTTTTAGCAGAAGAATTTGGACTACCTACCAAATAATATAAGTGCTGATCTGACTGAGAACAGTTGAGACCATCACTATCACAATTGTAATCAACGCTTTTAACTTCTTTATTTGAAACAAAATAAGACTGAATTTGATCGGTTGCACATGACTCTGCAGATCCATCTGAAACACATAAAGACATAGTTAATAAACCAGCTGAATTCAAAGTGCTAAAATCTAAGGTAACATATGCAGATTCAGCGCTTTCGCCATAAACACCATTAACATTTTCATCTGGAAATGAAGCATAAAAATTTAATTCAGAATTCTCATTGTCAACATCAGAAACGCTTATATTCATATTCAACAAATCTTCAAAAACTATATTAGTATCGCTGAAGCTACTAAAATCATTATCAACAAGGGTTAAAACCGGTGCATCATTGACAGGATTAACCGTCATATTGACTGATTGGATCTGATTTAAAGGGGTTCCGATAGTCTGACCACTAGAATCTTTTCTTGTTGCTGTAACTCTAATAGCAAAAGTATCTTGACCAAAATAATCTTGATTAGGGATGTATGTAAAAGCTCCACTACTTGTAACAGTTGCTTGGCCATAAGTGGGCTCTGATGAAATGCTATAGGAGATATCTGAATTGTAATTTGTTGATGCTAATACATTTGAATTAAATGTTGTATCTTCGTTAGTGCTTGTAGAACCAAGATCAGCTAAAAGCAATGCAAATGCTGCAGCACCACCCCCACCACCACATCCAGTTATAAAGATTAAACATAAGAACAGATAGAGTTTATTTTTCATAAATAAATTGTATCAAAAAATACTAAGTATTAAGCAATCATAATAATTCTTTATGTATAGAATTGTTTTTAATTCATGTAGAATAGCTACCATGGCTAAAGAAGACAATTTAGAATTTGAGGGAGAAGTTATTGAGACTCTTCCTAATACTACTTTTAAAGTAAAACTGGAAAATGATCATATTATTGAAGCTCATATTTCAGGGAAAATGCGTAAGCACTATATTCGAATCTTAACTGGAGATAAGGTAAAAGTTGAAATGACGCCTTATGATCTTACTAAGGGAAGAATAACTTTTAGAGGCAGATAGACTAAACTTTAACTTTCGATTTCTTTTCAGTAAATTTTAAAGCTCCATTAACCATATCGATCTTAATTAAGCCCCCTGCTTTTAAATCACCAAATAGTAATTTATCTACAAGTGGTTTTTTGATATTTGAAGCTATAAATCTTTCCATAGGTCTTGCGCCCATATCTTTGTCATAACCATTCTCAGCGATCCATTCACTAACAGATTTAGTTATCTCTAACTCAACATTTCTTTTATCAAGCTGAGCCTGCAGCCTAGTTAAGAATTTATCAACAACAGATAGAATAATCTTTTGGTCTAAATAGCCAAACTGTATAACTTCATCAAGTCTATTTCTAAATTCTGGTGAGAATAATTTATTTAAACTGTTCATAGCATCAGATTCATTGGATTGATCATTAAAACCAATGTTGCGCCTTGAGAGCATTTCAGCACCAATGTTAGTTGTCATAATAAGTATGACGTTTCTAAAGTCAGCTTTACGGCCGTTATTATCTGTTAAAACTCCAGCATCCATTACTTGAAGCAAAATATTAAATATATCTGGATGAGCTTTTTCAATTTCATCAAGCAAAACAACTGAATATGGTTGTTTAACCACAGCTTCTGTTAAAAGCCCACCTTGATCAAAACCGACATAGCCTGGCGGAGCTCCAATGAGCCTTGATACCGTATGTCTCTCCATATACTCAGACATATCAAATCGAACCAGTTCAACCCCTAAAACATTTGCTAACTGTTTTGATATCTCAGTTTTACCAACCCCAGTTGGTCCAGTGAATAAAAAGGATCCAATGGTCTTATTGTCATCTCTTAAGCCAACTCTTGAAAGCTTAATGGCGCTACTTAAGGTCTCAACAGCAAGATCCTGACCAAAAATAACTCTTTTTAAGTCTTCTTCTATATTTTTAAGATTTTTCTTATCTTTGGTAGATATAGATTGTTCAGGAATTTTTGTAATTTTTGAGATTGTTTCTTCAATATCTCCTTGTTTTACGGTAATTTTTTTACTATTTTTTCTTGATATATTTAATGAAGCTCCTGTTTCATCAATAACATCTATAGCCTTATCTGGTAAAAATTTATCATTAATGTATTTTGAAGAAAGCTCTACAGCTGAAAGGATGGATTCATCTGAGTATTTAACATTATGATAATCTTCATAGCTTGATTTAATGCCTTTTAAAATATCAACACATTCATCAAAGGATGGCTCTATAACATCAATCTTTTGAAATCTCCTAGACAGAGCTTGATTTTGATTAAAAATACCTCTGTATTCCTGAAAAGTTGTTGAACCTATGCATCTTATAGATCCTTTAGCTAAAGTGGGTTTTAACAGATTAGAAACATCTAGAGAGCCGCCTGAGGCAGAGCCAGCACCAATAATAGTGTGAATTTCATCAATAAATAAAATAGACCTTTCTTCATTTTCAAGAAAGTTTAAAACACTCTTTAATCTTTTTTCAAAATCGCCTCTGTACTTAGTTCCAGCTATCAAGGCAGCTATATCTAATGAGTAAACAATAGACTCGTGTAAAATTTCAGGAACTTGCTTGAGAACAATTTGTAATGCTACTCCTTCGGCAATCGCCGTCTTGCCTACTCCTGATTCACCAACAAGCAGCGGATTGTTTTTTGTTCTTCTTGCAAGAATTTGAATCATTCTAGCAATTTCAGTTTCTCGTCCAATAAGTTTTTCTATCTTATTTTCTAAGGCAAGATTATTTAAATTAATAAGAAATTCATTGGTATCACTTTTAGGAGTCTCTTCACTAATTTCAGCCTCTTCATTCTTGTTTAATGATGAAGTATCTTCTTTAGAAGAATTTGATCCATGAGAAATATAAGAAACAATATCTAATCTAGATACTCCGATCTTTGATAGAAGAAATACTGCGTGACTTTCTTTTTCTGAAAAAATTGCAACTAGTATATTAATTGGTTTAACAACACCTTTACCTGAAGACTGAATATGAAAAACTGCTCTTTGCAGGACTCTTTGAAAACCAAGAGTTGGTTGGACTGGTTTTGCTTCATCAACTTTTAAAATAGTTGTATCTGCAAGGTAATCCTCTGTACTGCTTCTAAGCTGATCACGGCTAACATTAAAGCTTTCAAGTGCATCAGCTACATCAAAATCATTTAAAATCATTAACAACAAGTGTTCAATTGTTATGTATTGAATATTCTTGTCTTGAGCTTGATCAAAAAGGCTTGCTATGGATTGTTCTAATTCTTTACTAAACATAAATTTAATCTGTTAGAGGCTCTATTTCACTTATCAAGGGATGTTCGTGAGCTTGAGCCATTGTAATAATTTCATGAGATTTCATTTCAGCAATCTCTTTTGGAAATATACCACAAACTCCCTTACCTCTTGAATGAACAGCCATCATTATTTGCGTAGCTTTTTCATGCTCATGATTAAAAATATGCTGAAGCACATAAACAACAAACTCCATAGGAGTATAGTCATCATTTAAAAGTAAAACTTGATACATAGGAGGCTCTTTTACTTGAGGCTCTTGTTCTAGAACAGCCGTTCCACTGGAACGATCTATATCACTATCTTCTGGCAAGTTAAGCTTAATCACATCCTTTTAATCATTTCATTTGCAAATTCTGAACATGATTTAAGATTTGCATCATCCATCAATCTTTCAAAGTCATAAGTAACCATTTTATCTCCAATAGCTGCTTCCATAGATTTGATAATTAAGTCTGCTGCTTCAGTCCAGCCAAGATGTCTTAACATCATTTCTGCTGAAAGAATTAATGAGCCAGGATTAACTTTATCTTGACCAGCATATTTTGGAGCAGTTCCATGAGTTGCCTCAAAAACAGCACAGTCATCTCCAATATTTGCACCAGGGGCTATTCCAATACCGCCAACACAAGCTGCTAAAGCGTCAGATATATAGTCACCATTTAAATTCATAGTTGCTATAACATCATATTCTTTAGGTCTGGTTAAAATTTGTTGCAGAAAAGCATCACAAATAACGTCTTTAATAATTATAGACTTTCCATTATTAGGATTCTTTATAGCTTGCCAAGGTCCACCATCGAGCTCAGCTCCATCATAATCAGTTTGAGCAAGTTCATATCCCCATTCCATAAAAGCGCCCTCAGTGTATTTCATGATATTGCCTTTATGAACTAAAGTTATTGATGATCTATCATTTGTAATAGCATAATCAAAGGCTTGCTTCACTAATCGCTTAGTACCTTCTTCAGAAATTGGTTTAACGCCAAGGCCTGCAGTATCAGGAAAACGTATTTGTGTTGTTCCAAAAGTATCTTGTAATATTTTTATTAGTTGCTTAGCTTCATCACTTTGTGATTTAAATTCTATACCTGCATAAATATCCTCTGAGTTTTCTCTAAATATCACCATATCAACATCTGCAGGATTTTTAACAGGACTTGGGACACCATTGAAATAGCGGATTGGTCTTAAACAAACATAAAGATCTAAAATCTGTCTTAAAGAGACATTTAAAGATCTAATTCCGCCGCCTATTGGTGTTGTTAACGGTCCCTTAATACTCACTACATATTCTTTAAGAGCTTCTATAGTTTCATCAGGTAGCCAAGTATCTTTTGAATAAACATTAGTGGACTTCTCTCCACAATATACTTCCATCCACTCAATCTTTTTAGCTCCTTCATAAGCTTTATCAACAGCATTATTAACAACATCTATCATTGCTGGAGTTATATCAACTCCAATACCATCACCTTCAATAAAAGGAATAATAGGATTATCTGGAACTGTAAGCACACCATTTTCTATAGATATCTTTGATCCATTCTCAGGTATTTTGATATTTTTATATGTCATTTATAGTTCCTTGTTTTATTTAAGCTTTATAATACAAATTCGGGTGATGATTATACTCTAATTGAATTATTTTTTTTACCCAATAAGTTAAAAATATGAGCAAAAGTAAAACTATTATTGTCGGTATGTCTGGAGGGGTAGATTCTTCTGTGGCTGCATTATTACTTAAAGAGCAAGGATTTAAAGTAAAAGGTTTATTTATGCAAAATTGGCAGAATGAAGCTGATGAGGAATGTACATCAGAAATTGATTTTAAAGATGCTTCTGCTGTTTGTGATTTATTGGATATACCACTACATAGAGCAAATTTTGCAGATGAATATTGGGATAGAGTATTTAAAGAGTTTTTAAGTGAACATGAGAAAGGAAGAACCCCTAACCCAGATATTCTATGCAATAGGGAAATTAAATTTAAATCATTTTTAGATTATGCAATAAAAATTGGTGCTGATATGATTGCTACAGGGCACTATGCGAATCTTCGAAGTATTGATAATCATATTCATTTAACAAGAGCAATCGATTTTAATAAAGATCAAACTTATTTTTTACATGAAGTGCAAGAGGATGAATTTAAAAAATGTATTTTTCCTTTAGCGAATCTAACAAAAGCTGAGGTTCGGAAAATTGCTGAAGAAAACAACTTACCTATTGCTGATAAAAAGGATTCTGTTGGAATTTGTTTTATAGGTGAGAGAAATCTAAAAGATTTCTTAAATAAGTTTATCACCTTTAAGAAAGGTAAAATTAAAGATGAGCAAGGAAATATTATAGGTGAGCATCAAGGCTCTATTTTATATACTGAAGGCCAAAGACAAGGTTTAAATATAGGTGGGGTTAGAGGAAGAGATGAGCTGCCTTGGTATGTTTTTGATAAAGATATCTTTAACAATGAAATTAGCGTTTGCCAGGGTGTAGATAATGAACTATTGATGAATTCAGGATTATGGCTTGAAAATATTAATTTTATTAATCAAATTGATTACACCTACCCTCTTAATTGTTCTGTTCAGGTTAGGCATCAACATACTCCCGTTAAATGTCAGGTACTAAACGAAAATAATGGCTTTTCTATTAAATTTTCTGAAAAGATAAGAGCAATAGCGCCAGGTCAGTCAGCAGTCCTTTATAATGACGATGTATGTTTAGGTGGAGGCGTCATAGCTAAAACCTTTAAATAAATTTATAAAGGGTAAAATTTATGAAAAAGTTACACGATAATATCTCTCCGCTAGACAGTCGATATGCCTCAAAAATAGAAAATACTCGATCTATTTTTTCAGAATCTAACTTAATAAAAGTTAGATTTGATTTAGAGATCGATTGGCTATTATTTTTATGCACAAAACTTCCAAATAATTTTCCAACTCTATCCAAGGCTTCCGTAAACAAGATTCTTAAATTTAAGAAAGAATTTAATGATAATTCTGTTCAGGCTATTAAAAAAATAGAGCTAAAAACAAATCATGATGTAAAAGCTGTCGAGTACTATATTCGTGATTTCTTCTTAAAAGACAAAACCTTGTCTAAATATATACATTTAATTCATTTTGGTCTCACAAGTGAGGATTTAAACTCTTTAAGTTATGCAGTTATTGTTAAAGATGGTATTACAGAACATTTAAAAAATCTAAAATCACTCCAAGTTATCCTAGCAAGAGTATCTAAACAGTGGTCTTCTATAGCTCTTTTAGCAAGAACCCACGGACAACCTGCATCTCCCTCTACACTTGGTAAGGAGTTTAAAGTATTTTTTAATCGCATTGAAAGGCAAATTGTTCAAATTAAATCAATTAAACCTATGGCTAAATGGTCTGGAGCTACTGGTAACTTTCATACTTTTGATATTGTTGATTCTAAAGTCAATTGGCCCAAAACTTGTCAACAATTTATTAAGCAATGTGGCATTGATCAAAATCTATTAACTACTCAAATTGAACCGCATGACTGGATTGCTGAAACATGTCATAACATGACAAGAATTAATAATATTTTAATTGATTTAAATCAAGATATTTGGATGTACATAACAAATGACTTGTTTAAGCTCAAATTAATGAAGGACGAGGTTGGCTCATCGACAATGCCTCATAAAGTTAATCCGATAGATTTTGAGAATTCTGAAGGCAATCTTGGATTAGCAAATAGTTTACTTGAGTTTTTTGCAAATAAATTGCAAAAATCAAGAATGCAAAGAGACTTATCAGATTCAACAGTCTTGAGAAATGTTGGACTAGGTTTTGGTTACTCAGCTCTTGCGATATCTAGTCTTAATAAGGGTCTTGGTAAATTATCTCCAAATAAAGAAAAATTATTAGCTGAGCTTAATGCTAACTGGGAAGTTTTAACTGAAGCGGTACAAACCGTTATGAGATATGAAGGAATTCCTGATGCTTATGAGCAACTAAAAAATCTCTCACGTGGTGCATCAATTGATGAGCAAGCTTATAAAGATTTTATTAAAAGTTTACAAATTTCATCTGAATCTAGAGATAAGCTGCTAGCTTTAACACCATCTTTATATTTAGGTCTTGCTGTAAAATTAGCTA
>Ga0209425_10001670_pt1 | contig 25808 bp, 25 predicted proteins | sample COG_05_FD_184749 | JGI IMG/M metagenome (GOLD analysis project Ga0209425, IMG submission 184749) | Pelagic Microbial community sample from North Sea - COGITO 998_met_05 (SPAdes) (version 2) | ecosystem: Environmental > Aquatic > Marine > Neritic zone/Coastal water | place: Helgoland, sampling...
TTCACACTTGAAAGATCGCTCAAAGGAGGATGAAGTGGCTGATATTAAAATAGATACAGTTAACAAGTATTACGGAGATGTTCATGTTATTAAGGACGTATCTCTCGATATAAAAAGTCAATCGTTTACAGTTTTAGTTGGACCATCTGGTTGTGGTAAATCAACAATGTTAAGAATGATTGCAGGATTAGAAGATATTCACTCAGGAACCATCTCAATTGATGGACAAGTTGTTAATGATTTACCTCCAAAGCAAAGAAATATTGCAATGGTGTTCCAATCTTACGCTTTGTATCCACACATGACAGTTTTTGATAACATGGCATTTGGTTTAAAATTAGAAAAAAGATCTAAGGATGAAATCAATGACCGCGTGCAAGAAGCTGCAAGAATTTTACAAATAGAAGATTATCTTCACAGAAAACCAAAACAACTATCTGGTGGTCAAAGACAAAGAGTTGCAATAGGTCGAGCTATTACGCGTAAACCTAAAGTTTTCTTGTTTGATGAACCATTATCAAATTTGGATGCAGCACTTCGTGTTCAAATGCGTGTTGAGTTAGCAAAACTACATGACCAACTTAATGCTACAATGATTTATGTAACACATGATCAAACAGAAGCAATGACTCTAGCAAATGATATTGTTGTTCTTGATGAAGGTATTGTATCTCAAAAAGGATCGCCGATGGATCTATATAATGATCCGAATAATTTATTTGTTGGAGGATTTATTGGATCTCCAAAAATGAATTTTATTTCTACAAAAATTACAAGTACAAGTAGTGATAAAACAGAAGTAGATCTAATGGGATCTTCCACTATCAGTATACCAAAAACTTCAGCTTCAGCTTCAGCAGGAGACTCAGTAGAACTTGGTATCAGACCAGAGCATTTAACTGTTAATGCAGACGGTGATGGAAGCTGGGAGAGTAAAGTTTTTGTTGTTGAAAAATTAGGATCCGGCACTTTCCTTTACCTAGAAAAAGAAGGTGAACCGCTTGTTGTTGAGACTGAAGGTGACTCAAATATTAAAGTTGGTGATACGGTAAAAGTTGGATTTTCAGCATCTCGTTGTCACTTATTTGATAGCTCTAAACAAGCCTTTAAATAATAGAATCGTCATACTTAAATGCCCCAAAAATGGGGCATTTAATGGTTTATTTCACTGAAATTACTATTTTTTTTTCAAAATAATTTATAATATTTTTGAGCAAAGGGTTTCATATTATTTCCTCCTAATAAGAAGTATTCCTCTTGTAAACTTCTCTGCTCATGTAAAAAAGAGAAGTTCGTGCACGAGGAATGCTTGTTATAATTGCTTACTAGCTGTCCAGTTTTTGGTTTTGGTATCAGGCAAATATGGTGTCAACTCTTCCATAACCTTTTCAGATAGTTTTCTGTAGGTTGTAAGTTTACCTCCATAAATATTAAGTAAAGGTGAGCCAATATTCTGAATGTTTAGATCAAAAACATAGTCTCTAGAAACTTTTGAAGCTTCTTTAAAATCCTCAATCAAAGGCCTGATGCCTGAATAAGTATCTATAATATCAACCTGTGAAATTTGCTTAACAAAATGATTATTTATTGAATTTATTAAATATATTTTTTCATCGTCAGATATAGAGGGATTATCTGGAGTATTAACATCAACCTCAGTTGTTCCAATTAATGAAAATTCTTCTTTATACGGAATAACAAACACAATTCTATTGTCATCATTTTGGAGTGTAAATGCTATATCTTCATCATACAATTTTTTCGTAATAATATGACTACCCCTAACTAGTCTAATAGATTTATTTGTATTTATTTTTAAAACATTATTTACAGTCTCATTGATCCAAGGCCCAGCTGCATTAATTAAAATCTTTGATTTAATTACCTCATTGTTATCTAGAGTTATTTCCCAAAAATTTTCATTTCTTTTAGCATCTATTACTTTTGTATCTTCTAGAATGGTGGCTCCCATTTTTTTTGAGTCATCTATATTCATCTCAACTAATTTCTTATCATCAACTTGAACATCGTAATATTGAAAACCATCTACAAATTTTGATTGTAAAATATTTTTATATTTCTTGTTAAAATTAATTTTTGATGATTTTGGAATTTTTGTTTTTCCACCAAGATTATCGTATAAAAACAAACCTAATCTTATTAATAACTTAGATCTAAGTTTTTTAGAGTGAGGAATGATAAACGGTAAAGGTTTTGTTATCTTAGGTGCAATTCGTGTTATAACTTCTCGTTCTCTTAAAGACTCAGCCACAAGTTTAAACTCATAATTTTCAAGATAACGAAGTCCGCCGTGTATGAGTTTAGATGACCATGAAGATGTTGCCGAACCTACTTTTCCTTTTTCTGCAAGATAAACCTTTAGGCCTCGACCACTAGCGTCCCTTGCTATTCCAGCCCCGTTTATACCTCCTCCTATAATAAAAATATCATAAATATCTGTCATATTTTAAAAATTTGGAGGAGAGATAATTAATTCAACATTATTTTTTTTGCATACATTTACTATCTCTTTGCTAGGTTTTTTATCTGTAACGAAGGTATCGACATCTTTTAGATGTGCCGTAACATAGGGGGCTTTTCTCTCAAACTTATTTGCATCTGCAATTAATATAATTTTTCTACTCTGCTGATATATTGTTTTTGTTACCATTAACTCGTCATGATCAAAATCTAGTAACGTCCCCTCTTTATCAATTGCTGATACACCAACTATAGCATAATCAATTTTGAAATTTTTTATAAAATCTGATGCAACAGATCCTATTATTGCATTATCAGCAGTTCTTAATTTTCCTCCAGCCACCCAAACTTCACAATTTGGAGAGTGAGCTACTATATTAACAATATTTATATTGTTGGTTATTATTTTTAAACCTTTTCTAGTGCTTACTAGAGTTTTAGCTACTTGTTCGGTTGTAGTACCTATGTTTAAAACTACAGAAGAATTATCACTAATAATATCGCAAACTCTCTCAGCAATTGCAATTTTTTCTTTTTCAGCAATTGCTTGTCTTGAAAAGTGATTTACATTGCTAATTCCAGATTGAAAAAATGCACCTCCATGAGTTCTAGATAAATACAAATTATCAGATAAAAATGCTAGATCTCTTCTAATTGTTTGATGTGTCACTTGAAATTTTTCTGATAAATTTTCAACTGTCACAAAGCCGTTTTCTCTTGCGTAATCAATAATGTCTTGTTGTCTTTTATTAACTGGAAGTAATGATTTTTGTTGCATAATTTAAATAGTTATTAGGTAGTCTGTTAAAGTGTTAAATATTTGAGTGTTATCAATTTTCAAATTTTCATTCTCAGAATTTTGATATTCTCCACTACACACAAGTACTGTTTCTGCTCCAATCTTTTTTCCAAGTTCAATATCAGTATGAATTCTATCACCGACAACAATTTTATTATGATCTTTATCAACAATTTTATTTATGTAATCAGTCATTAAGTCACTTGGTTTGCCAAAATTATTTATTGATTTTTTTCCTGTAGTTTTTTCAATTAACATACCTATTGCACCACAATCTGGCATGTTACCTTTAAGAGTTGGGCAAAAGGTATCAATGTGAGTTAAATAATAAGGAACTCCATTATTGATTAGTTCACAAGCTGTTTCAAGCTTTTGATAAGTAAGCTCTTTATCAAAAGCAACAATAATCAACTCAGGATTTTTTGAAGAATTAACGACATCAGTTTTTTCTTCTAGCTCATCAATTAATTCTTGAACACCTAATATATAAACACACTTAATGTTATTTTTTTTTATCCAATCAATCATAACATGTATTGGAGAAATAATTGAATTTGTTGATACTGGTAAATTTAAATTATTTAATTTACTAATATAATGTTTAGTATTTTTACTTGTATTGTTAGTTAAATAATAAATTGATTTACCTTTTTTTGCCAATCTTCTAATTTCAATATCAGATTTATTAATAATTTTATTATCGACATAAACTGTTCCATCTAAATCTAGTATAATGTTATCAATTTCTTTCATTGTTATTTTATTCCCGCAGTCATAAAACTAGCTATGAATTGTCTTTGGAATATAAGAAAGGCAATAAATAAAGGGGCTGTTGTCATAAGGGTGCCTGCACTAATAGTGGCCCATTCTACCCCAGCCTCAGACATAGAGAAAATACTGAGACCTACTGTTAGAGGACGTGTTTCAACTGAGTTAGTAATAATTAAAGGCCATAGAAAATTATTCCAATGAAAGCTTATTGACACTAGCCCATATGCTACAAACGTTGGCATTGATAAAGGAACATAAACATTCCAAATAATTCTTAAAACGCCTGCACCATCTATTCGAGCAGCATCATCTAGTTCTTTAGGTATAGATTTAAAAGTTTGACGTAGTAAAAATATACCAAATCCCGATGCCATATATGGAAGGCCAATGGCAAGTATTGTGTCCATTAATCCTAAAAATCTAATAGTTTTGTAATTTTCAACTATTAAAATATCAGGCATAATTAATAATTGTAAAAGAACCATTGCAAATAAAATATTTTTAAAAGGGAATTCAAAACGAGCAAAAGCAAAAGCCACAAATGTACAAAGTATAAATTGTGATATTACAATCATAGTAGTCATCATTACTGTGTTGATTAGATATCTCGCAAATGGTGCCTGAGACCAAGCATTTGTAAAATTGTAAGTTGTTAATGGGGCAAATATATCAAAATTTGCCTCATATTCTATGGGATGAATAGCTGCCCAGATAGCGTACAATAAAGGCATAACCCATAACAATGCTAATAACCAAGCGCCAATGACGTTTAATCTTTCACTCAAAAAATTGGCAATAGTTCTCATTGATAATGAACCTTTTTATCTAAAACAAAAAATTGACCTATTGCGATCAAACAAAGCAATAAAATTAAAATAACACTTAATGTCGTCGCATAAGCAGTATCCCAGAAAACAAATGCAGACTCATAGATATAATAAAGTAAAAGTGTACTCGCATAATCTGGACCTCCTTGCGTCATAACTACAATGTGATCAATCTGCCTAAAAGAATTTATTACGGCATTAACTGATACAAATAAAGTTGTAGGTGTAAGAAGCGGAAAAGTAATTCTCCAAAAAATATACCATTTATTTGCCCCTTCGATCATTGCAGCTTCTTTTAAATCTGGCGGAATTGCTTGCAAACCTGCAAGATAAAAAATCATATAAAAACCAGCTTCTTTCCATATGCCAACTGCCATCACTCCAAAAAGTGAAGACTCTTGTGAGCCAAGAATATTTAGGCTTGGAAAACCCAAGGATGTTACTATTTGATCAATTAAACCAAATCCAGGAGCATAAAAAAACAACCAAATATTTCCAACAGCTATTAAAGGAAGAACTGTTGGTAAAAAATATGAAAATCTTAAAAAAGGCCTCCCAATTATTTTACTATTTACCCATAGCGCCATACCAAGAGATAAAAGTATTGAAGAAGGAATAACTCCTAATGCATATATAATATTATTTGAAAATACTTTCCAGAACGTAGCGTCAAGCCATAGAGTCTCATAATTTTCTAGACCTACAAACTTACTTGCCCTCCTACCTTTAGCGGTAGAATAAAAACTATTCATAAGCGTTTTGACCGCTGGAATATGAGTAAAACTAATTAATAATACAAATCCTGGGACAAGAAGATAAAAAACATTAAGAAGATTATTTTTTTTATTCATAATAAATTAAAATTAAAAAGCAGCACTTATTAAATAAGTGCTGCTTAACAAAAGCTATCTGTAGTCTTTTAATATTTTATCAATATCTATTTGAGCTTGCTTCATAGCATCAGCTGGAGAGATTGATCCGCTCATTACATTTTCGAGAGCAGTATTAAAAATTTTAACAGTTTTAGGATTTTCGTAAGTAGAAAATTCTGCATCAGCATAAGCTAATTGCTCTTTTGCAACTAAAGCTGGAGGGAAATCTGCTACATAATCTTTCATAGCTTGAGTTTCCCAAGCATCTGGTCTAGGTGCCACATATCCTGTAGCCATAGTCCATACACCTGCTTGATCAGGAGCAGTCATCCATTTTACAAAATCTTTTGTTGCTTCAAGTTCATCAGCTGGAGTTCCTTTGAAGATATAGAAATTTCCTCCACCTGTTGGTGCTCCAAAACTTTTACCAGCTGGTAACATAGCTACACCAAAATCAAATGGAGCATTTTTTCTTACATTAGTAAGATTACCAGTTGTAGTCCACATCATAGCAGTTTGACCTTCAAAAAATGCTTTAGGAGTTGCACCCCATTCAAGCGTTCCTGGTCTCATAACTTTGTGTTTTTCACTTAAATCAACTAAGTACTGAACTGCTTCGATTACTTCAGGTGTATCTAAGAATGTTTCAGTTCCAAGACCATTAGTCATTTGGCCACCATTTTGATAAATCAAACCAGATGTTAACCAAGATGGAAAGCCTTTTGTTGGAATTCTAATTCCATACCTTTCAATATTTCCATCAGATCCTTTTTTGGTAAGTTTCTTTGCATACTCAAGTTGCTCAGCCCAGTTTTGTGGAGGTCTTTCTGGATCAAGCCCAGCCTCTCTAAATGCATCCTTATTATAATACAGAACTGGAGTAGATCTTTGGAATGGAATTCCATAAGTTACACCATCGATTTGACTATTTTTCATGAATGCAGGATAAAAACCACCAATCCAGTTTTCTTTTTCTTCAGCTGTAAGGATATCATCCCAAGGCATCACAAGGTCTTCATCGTAAAATTTAAAGATATCAATAGCAATCAAAACAGCCATTGGAGGTGGGTTTCCACCTTTAGCAGCTGTAATAGCCTTTGTAGTAGCATCAGTGTAAGAGCCAGCATAAATTGGCTTAAGAGTTACACCTGGGTTTAATTCCATATACTTATTTGATAACTCCTCTACTGTTGTAGCTGCAGCTCCACCAACTGCCACTGGAAAATAAAATTCCAGCTCCACTGCTTTTGCAGAACTAGAAAGAGAAATTGTTAATACAAATAAAGATATGATTTTTAAAAAAGTTTTAATCATCGTTTACCTCCCTATTTAAATAAATCATAATGTTACAAATAAATTGTTGCGAAAAACAAAATAACTAAACAAAAATAATTTATAATAAACACAATATTAATTAGATAATAAAGCTTAAACAATACAAAACGAAAAAAAAACAACATTATTTGTTAATAAACGAAAATATTCGAATTAACTCCATTAGATTAAGGGTAAATAAAATTTAACTTTTAATTTCAAAATGATCTTTTGAAATTAAACCATCAGAATAATTTATTAATTTGATATAACCTTTAGTATCAAGCTGTATATTTTTGTCTGTTTTAGCATCTATAGGATATTGTATTGAGGCACTTGGGCAACTTGAAAACTCAATTCCATTAATAGTTTTACTAAAAAAACAGTGGACATGACCAAATATAACTTCTTTTACATTTTTATATTTTGATATTAAATTTATGAATTCATTACCATTATTACATTTTATATGATCAAATAATACACTTCCAATTTCTATTGGTGGGTGATGCATAAATATAATTATTGATTTAGTTGTATTTGTTAATAATTTGCTTTCCAGCCAATTCATTGAGGACTCAGAAATAGTTCCTTCAATTGACTCATCAATAGCTGTGTCTAGACAAATTATTTCTATTGGGTATGCGCTTATTGTATAATTTAAATAACCATTTTCATCAATTAATTCATTTTTGACATAATTCCTTATTGCTTTTCGATTATCATGATTTCCCATCATAGGATAAATTGGTTTTTTTAATTTATTACAAAGTTCAAAAAAATCTTTGTAAAAAATTTCGTTATCATGAATTAAATCTCCAGAAATTATATAAAAATCAGGAGTTTTAATTAATTGATTACAGGTTTCAATTGTATCTAAAAATCTTTTATACGTATCAAATTTATCAAATAGCTTTTGATTTTTATTTACAAAATGAGTGTCACTAATTTGCCCAATTATAAAGTCGTTTTGCATTATTTGACTAGTGAAATAAGTTTTTTTGCTTTTTTAACATTTTGAGAGTAGTATTTCTCATATCTTCGTGACAACTCAAAATTAAAAAAAATATCTTTTTTAAAAGCACATGCAGAAAAAATTTCATTAAAAGGTATGTTTCCCCAACCCAAGGGCAAATGTATATCTCCTTGACCATAAGTAATATCTTCTGCAAATATATAAGTATACATAGTCTTATATTTCCCAAAAGAATCATGAACATGCAGATGCTCAGTGAAGGGAACCATTGTTTCTATTTCAGAGATTAAATTTTTATTTCTTAAATTACAATTTATATACGCATGACTAAAGTCTATAGTTGTTCTCGCGTTAGGATGATCAATTTCACGAATATTATCAGAAACTTCACTTGGAAGAGCTGTGAAATGAAGATTTGTATAAGGAAATATATTTTCTATACATAATTTAACTCCATATACTTTTGCTATTTCTGCCATTTCAAAATATTTTTGTTTTTGGATATTGATTAAATCATCATATTTTTTCTTATTTTTAGAAGTTTCTACTGATGTATGACCAAAATGAGTTACAAGAATATTTGTGTTAAGATCAGAGCAAACTTCAATTTCCCTTTTTAACACCTCCAAATGATCCTCTAAATAATCTTTATCTAAAAGATTAACTGACATAGATCCATGTATTGAAAAGTTTAAATTGCTGTTTCGAGTAATTTTATTAAGTAATTTCAATTCATCTTGAATAATTTTTTTTCCGCAAATTACATCCAGTTCATACAAAGGTATTTCAGCAGTTTCCGCTCCAATTTTTTCAAGATTTTCTATTTGTTTTTCAAAGTCTAAAATATTTCCATCTTTAGGCTTTAATGTGAAACCAATTTTCATTTTTTTATCTATAATTGAAAAAATTCTTAAAAACAGAAAATTCGAAATTTTTCGTTTATTAACAATAAATGTTTCTTTTTTTTCGTTTTTTTATTGTTTCAATAGTTAAAAAATGCGACTTAAAAATTATAAGAAATAAATAAGATTTTCTTATTTATTTTATTAAAATTTAGGAGGAAAAATGAAAAATTTATTTAAATTTTTTATAGCTATAACAACTGCTTCTTTCTTTTCTTTACCAATAATAGCTAAGCCTGTAGAGCTTCACTATTGGCATGGTCATACTGGGAAATTAGAAGCGATAATTAATGAAATTGCAGACAGATGGAATGCAAGTCAAGATGAGTCAATGCTTATTCCAACAAGTAAAGGAAGTTATGAAGATATTCTAGCTGCTTTTATTGCTGCTTATAGAGCTGGTGAGCACCCTCACATGGTTCAAGTATATGATGCTGGTGCAGCAATCATGGTTGCTCAAGTTAAAAATGGAGTTGTGTATCCATTTGAAGACATGGCAGAAAAATACGGAGTTAACTTTAATAAGGATGATTATATTCCTGGCATAAGAAACTTCTATGCGGATTCTGATGGAAAAATGATTGGTATACCATTTAACAGTTCTACTTGTTTAATGTATGCAAACATGGATATTCTTGAAGCGGCTGGTGTTGAAATTCCAAAAACGTATGAAGAGTTTGAACAAATTGCTCCTAAAATATTAGAAGCAGGCTATACGCCTATGTTGCAAAGTCATAGCCCTTGGATTTGGACTGAAAATTTCTTTTCAAGACATAATCTTTTGATGACTGATGGCAACAATGGATATGATGATGTTCCAACTACTACATTATTTGCTGATACTCCTGAGTTTATCACTCACTGGACAAAAGTAAAAGAATGGAAAGACAAAGGTTGGTATGACTATAAAGGTCGTGCATGGGGAGATAACCAAGCTCCTTTCATTGCAGGTGAAGCTGCTTTTTGGCTTGGATCTGCTGCATCATTTAGTGGTATGAAAGGCGTTGTTCCAAACTTTACAGTTAATCACATTCCATATTGGGATTCTATAACTGGCGGTAAGGAATATCCAACATTTATTGGTGGTGCTGCTAACTGGATTTTATCTGGTAAATCTGATGAAGAGTATGAAGCGCTAATGAAATTAGCTGAATTTATGACTTCTCCAGAGCAACAATTGTTCTATCACAATATGTCTGGCTATGCTGCTGTAACATACTCAGCAACAGATCTTGCGAATGAAATTGGCTTCTATGAAGCTTCTCCATATCACAAAGCTGTTGGAGAACAGTTAAGCTTAACTGGTTCAACTATTCCTGGTGGATATAGAGCTGGAAACTGGCCACAAATTCGTGAAGTACTTTATGAAAATTTCCCAAAAATGTTAAATGGTGAAATTAGCATAGAAGAAGGCATGAAAAGAATGGATGACGGTGCAGCTAAATTGCTTGCTCAGTTCGCCAAAACTTTATAACATAAAATATATATATAGGAGGGCTTAAAGCCCTCCTGATTTATTATGAAAAGAGTTCAATACAGTTCATACTTTACACAGTATTTTTTTATAGCACCGCAACTTGCTATTATTTTAATTTTTTTATACTTACCTATCGTTCAAACTTTTACAGATGCATTTACAATACAAGATGCATTTGGCTTTGGTAGATACTTTGCTGGATTTGATAATTTTATTTTTGTTTTATCTGATCCAAATTATGTAACTGCTCTAAAATTTACATTAATATTTATTGTAGTTATTACTTTTTTTTCTTGCTCTATTGGATTGCTTTTAGCAGTACAAGCAAACAATGTTATCCATGGCAAGAGCGCATATAAAACTCTTTTAATTTGGCCTTATGCAATAGCTCCAGCTGTAGTTGGTGTAACAGCAAATTATTTTTTTAGTGAAAGACTTGGCATTTTATATAATTTTTTTAATGGTCTTTGGGGTTTTGATTGGTACGACAACATATATGATGCTTACATCTATGTATTCATTGCTGCTTCTTGGAAACAAATAAGTGCTAACTTTATTTTCTTTTTAGCAGGACTGCAAAATATTCAAAAATCTGTCATTGAGGCTTCAAGAATAGATTGTAAAAGTAGCTTTAGAAGATTCTGGACTATCACCTTCCCTCTCTTAATGCCTACAACATTTTTTCTAATTATTATTAATATTACGTATTCGTTTTTTGATACATTAGGTATTATTGATACAACTACTATTGGGGCGCCAAGTGGTGAAACAAAAACTTTAGTATACAAAGCCTATATTGATGGCTTCAAAGGTCTTGATCTTGGAAGTGCTGGTGCTCAATCAATAATAATGATGCTTATTGTTTTAGTTATAACAGTATTTCAATTTAGATTTATTGAAGGAAAGATTCATTATAACTAAGATGAGTAGATATTTTAGAATAACTATAACTCACTCAGTATTAGTATGGGGTGTTTTGTTAATGATAATTCCACTATGGTTAATATTTGCAAGCTCAACTCATAGTAACAGTGTTATTTATAATGAGGGTATGCAATGGAAAGTTGGTGGAGAGCTTTTTGAAAATTATGATAAAGTTTTAAATAAAAGAGGTGGCTTTACTAAAGAGATTACCGCTAGTAAAATATTTTTAAATAGCTTTATAATGGCTTTTGGGATTGCAACTTTATCAGTCATTGTCTCAATGATGGCTGCCTACTCTCTTGTTTATTTTAAAACAAAATTTTCTAGTTTTTTTTTCTGGGCAATATTTATTACTTTACTGGTACCTTTGGAATTAAGAATTTTACCAAGTTATCAAATTGTATCCGATCTAAATTTAACAAATTCATACGCAGGATTAATTTTACCTTTATCAGCTTCTGCTATTGCAACGTTTTTCTTTCGACAGTATTTTCGCTCTATTCCAGATGAATTATTAGAAGCAGCTAAACTGGATGGAGCAAATAGCTGGAAATTCTTTGTTGATTTTTTACTTCCCTTATCCAAAACGATGATTGCAGCGATGTTTATTTTTATGTTTGTTTATGGTTATAACCAATATTTGTGGCCACTCATAATGACAACTTCTGAAAAATATTGGACAGTAGTTATGGGCTTAAAGATGCTTGGTGTTGGTGGGAGCGCAGACAGATATAGCTACATTATTTTATCCCTATTAACTCCTGTTCTTATTATCATATTTTTACAACGACTATTTATACAAGGATTATTTCAATCAAAATGAACTCAAGAATACTTCAATTTTCCGCACACTTCATCTTGATCATTGGTGTTTTAATTATGGTGGTTCCCATTTGGATTGCCTTTGCAAGTTCTACGCATGAGAACACAGCAATAATTACTGAAGGTATGAAATGGGGTATTGGCGATAAGTTTTTTGAGAACTATAATGAAGTTTTAAATCGTAAAGGTGGTTTTTCTCAAGAGATTACTGCAACCAGCATGTTTATCAATAGCTTTATAATGGCTTTTGGTATTGCTACAGTTAAGGTAATTATATCTGCGATGTCTGCCTATGCTATTGTATATTTTCGTTTTAGATTAGCTACCCCAATTTTTTGGTTAATTTTTATCACTCTTCTCGTTCCACTTGAGGTTAGAATATTACCAAGTTATCAAATTGTATCCGATCTAAACTTAACAAACTCCTACACAGGCTTAGTATTGCCTTTAGTTGCATCCGCCACTGCAACATTTTTCTTTCGACAGTTTTATATGTCTGTTCCAGATGAATTATTAGAAGCAGCTAAGCTCGATGGTGCTAATAGCTGGAAATTCTTTGTTGATTTTTTACTTCCCTTATCCAAAACGATGATTGCTGCAATGTTCATCTTCATGTTTGTGTATGGTTATAGTCAATACTTATGGCCACTCATAATGACGACTGATGAAAAATATTGGACTGTAGTAATGGGAATGAAAATAATCTTTCAAGAATCTTATGAGGGAGGCAATCTTCCAAGAGTAGCAGAAAGATTTTCATATATAATTTTATCAATGATACCGCCTGTGTTGGTGGTTGTCGTTTTACAACGCTGGTTCATTAAGGGCCTAATACAAACGGAGAAGTAAATGAGTTTTTTAGAGTTAGAAAATGTAACTAAAATTTATCCAAATGGGACAAAAGCTGTAGACGAAACTTCTTTAAGTATTAGTGAGGGTGAATTGATGGTTTTTGTAGGTCCCAGTGGTTGTGGAAAATCCACACTACTAAGAATGATAGCTGGCCTTGAAGATATCACTGATGGAGAAATAAAACTTGATAATAGGGTCATAAATAAAGTTGACCCTTCAGAGAGAGATATAGCAATGGTTTTTCAAAATTATGCTCTCTACCCTCACATGAATGTATTTAAAAATCTTTCTTATGGTTTAAAAAATAAGGGAGAATCAAAAGAAGAAATAGAAAAAAAAGTTAATGAAGTCGCCGAATTGTTAGAAATTAAAGAGTTTCTTCAACGAAAACCAGGTCAACTATCTGGCGGACAAAGACAAAGAGTAGCAATGGGAAGAGCCATTGTTAGAAACCCAAAAGCCTTTTTATTTGATGAACCGCTTTCAAACCTTGATGCTAAACTCAGAGGGCAAGTCAGAATAGAAATAAAAAAGCTTCAAAAGCAAATGGGTGTAACTAGTGTCTTTGTTACTCATGACCAAGTTGAAGCAATGACATTAGGAGATCGCCTTGCTGTAATTAATGAAGGTGTTATTGAGCAAGTTGGTTCACCTATTGATGTATATGAAAAACCTGCAACACATTTTGTTGCTGAATTTATTGGGACTCCTCAAATGAATTTTATCGATGGAAATATAAAATCTAATAAATTTGTATCTAAAGGATTTGATTGTCCCTTAAATATTGATCTCAATAATCAAGAAGTTATATTTGGCCTTAGACCTGAAAATCTAAAAATCAATCCTAATGGAAATATAACCATTAAAGTTGATCTTATTGAGAAGTTAGGGGCTGATAGTATTATTTATGGTTACGATAAATCTAATAACTATATTTGTTACAGAGAAAACGGCAACACACATTTAAAAAGCAATGATGAGATAACTCTAGCAATTGATGATGGCTGCTACCATATATTTGACAAGGAAACGAAAAAAAGATTAAATTAAAAACTTATCAATTTCTGCTTCAATTTTATTTGGATCTATCAAATGAATAGTTTTTAAATGTAATTTTTTTGCAGCCTCAATGTTCTCTAACTTATCATCAATAAAAACAGTTTCCTGAGGGATTAGATTAAAACGAGTAATTGCTAACTCATAAATTTCAGCATCAGGTTTCATCATATTATCCTCACCCGAAATAAGCAACCCATTGAATGATTGGAGAAAAGGGTAATCATCTGTCATGCCAATAAAGGTTTCAGCAGACCAGTTAGACAAAACGTAACATTCATAATTTTGTTTTTTGAGTTTATCTAAAACTTGTATGGAGGTGTCAAAAGTTCCCCTAATCATATTTCGGTGGTTCTTATAATACATTTTAATTTGTTTCTCATAATGAGGAAATTGAGGAATTAATACAGACTCAGCTTCTTTTATAGTTCTGCCTGCGTCTTGCTGAATATTCCATTCATCATTACAAACTTCAGTTAGAAAGTATTCCCTTTCTTCTACTTTGTCGAATATATCCTTAAAAAAGTGATTAGGATCCCAATCAAAAAAAACACCGCCTAAATCAAAAAGAAATTTCATATATATTATTATTTAGTATAAATTAATAATTACCAGAATTCATTAAATTTATGCAAATTGAAATTAATACGTTTATTCAAAAAAATTTAAAACAATTAACAAATAAAAATTTTTCAAAAAAATATATATCTCAATACATTACCCCAATAATTACTAATATAAATACATCTAAAAATAATAAATTTATTATTGCTGGATCTCAAGGTGCTGGCAAATCTACTTTAACCAAAATATTCAAATTAGCTTTAGAGAAAATATATAAAAAAAAAGTTATGTTACTCAGCATTGATGATTATTATTTAAGTAAAAAAAAACGACTAGATTTATCTAAAAAAATTCATCCCCTTTTAATTACTCGCGGTGTACCAGGAACGCATAACATAGAAGTATTAAAAAAAGATGTACTTAGTTTTGAAAAAAAAAAATTTCCTATTATTACTCCCACATTTAACAAATTAAAAGATGACATTAGTAATAAAAAAAAGATTGTTAAAAATGCAGAAATACTATTGTTAGAAGGTTGGTGTTGCGGCTCTCCCCCAATTAATAAAAAATATCTTTTTAAAAACATTAATAGTTTAGAAGCAATCTTAGATAAAAATAAAAGATGGAGACAATACTATAATTCTCAACTTAAGAAGGATTATAAAAATGTATTTTCTTTATTTGATCAACAAATTTATATTCAAGCGCCCTCTTTTACTTACATTTTAAAATGGAGAAGTGCTCAAGAAAAAAATAATGCAATAAAATCTAAACATAAAAAATTTATGAAAGAAAATGACTTAAAAAAATTTGTAGATCATTATGAAAAGTTAACAAAATGGATGATGAAAACCATGCCTGCAAAAGCAGACATGTTAATAAAAATTGATAAAAATCAAAAAATAAAAAAAGTGATTATTCAAGATTAATATTCTTCTATAGCTTTTTTTAAATCCATATACTCTTCATTATTACTTCCGGCTAATTGCTCAATTTTTTCCAGCATTAACAAAGCTTTATCTTTTTGATCCCTCATTAAATATAATTCACCTAAATATTCATGTGCACCAAGGTGAGATGGATCTATTTCTATTGCCATCATGTATGCTGCAAATGATTTATCTAGATCAGGATTTTCCAGTTTTCTATAACTAAAACCAAGCAGGTTATATATATCAGCTCTTTTTGTTCCTAAATCTTCCCTTTTGGTTAGATTTTTTAACAATTTTAGAGATTTACTATAACTTTCATCTTGAATATGTTTTTCAGCTAATTCATACAATTTAATGATTTGATCAGGGGTTTCAGTTGAAACATTCGTACTTGAGCTCGTTCCTGCACCAATGGCATTAAAGGAGATAAACAATAGTAAAATTATTATTTTTTTCATATTTAAGAGATATTTTAGAAATCTGAAAAATCAATAGCTAAAAAAACAACCATTTTTTTACAGCTTTTAAATATCTTTCATATTCTTCACCGAATTTTTCTTTTAAGAAATTTTGTTCAATAGGAATTACGTAATTATTAATCCAAACAAATAATCCAAATGCACTCAAAAAATATGCCACATTTTCAAAAGTTAAGAACATAGCAAAATGAAAAGAAACAAATGCTAAATACATAGGGTTTCTACAGTAGGCAAAAATTCCTGTTTTAATAATACGTTTTGTGTTCGATTGTGGAGTTGGATTTTCTTTATAAGAATTAAATAAATTTAAGGAAGAAAAAAACAAAGCTAAGCATAAAATCAAGCCCATAATACCTATTAAATTAAGTAGGGTGAATAAAGGATAGGATGGTATAAAAAACTCTCCAACAATGTAAGAAATAACTAATAGTAGAACAAATATTCTAAGAGGATTTCCTTTTACCGCTGGTCCCATATTAAGTGCTTTCAATTATTTTTAATATTTTTTTATAATCATTTGCAACAATAAATGCACCAGCTTCAAGCAATTCTTTTTCATCCCTTTTTTCATGCCAATGTCCACCTGCGGTAAGACCTATAACCTTAACACCTGCTGCGGCACCTGCCATCACACCGACTGCGCTATCTTCGATTATTATTGTCTGATTTTTTAGTAAATTATTATCCTGAATTGCTTTCAAATAAATATCAGGATCTGGTTTAGGTTTATCTACTAGATCAAATGAATAAACTTGCTTAGGTTGAAAGTATTTATCTAACCTTACTCTTTGCAATCCATCAATTATTCTTTCTTTCATACTATTAGAACCAATAAATATATTGAGCTTAAGATTACTTACAAAATCATATGCTCCTTTTACAGTCGTTAATTCTTTTTTATAAATATTTGAAGCTATATCCATAATATCTGTAAAAAATTTTTGTTGATCTTCAATTGAATATTTTTTTGATAAAATATCAATAACCTGAACTGTTTTTTTCCCAGCAAAGCTTGCAAATTCTTTTTCATCTACTTCTATGCCAAATTTTTGCATATATTTAGCAAATGCTTTTGCTACCAAAATTTCACTATCTACGAGAACTCCGTCAAAATCAAAAATGATATTTTTAATCATAATTGAGTATAGTTTTTATAGGTTTTTTTTAGATTTGGACGTTTTTTATTGAAATTTTATAAATTTATAATACGAATTATATAGCGATACATAACTCGTCGTCATCATACGGAAGTGGGATAGGTCGCCTTCAAATTGGGAGGTAATATGAAAATAGGCTATTTCTGCAACTCAACTAACTGGGGCAATAAAAAATCTTATAATCAAATTTTAGAAGAAATACGAGAGATTGCGACTTACTGCGATCAAAATGATTGGGACTCTATCTGGTTTTCTGAACATCATTTTAGTCATGAAGGTATGGAAATTTGCCCTAATCCTATTTTATTAAGCTCTGATATTGCTGCAAGAACTAAGAATATTAGAATAGGTCAAGCAGCTTCTATAATAACATTTTGGAATCCTATTCGCGCAGCTGAAGATATAGCTTTGTTAGATCAGTTATCTAACGGTAGAGTTGAAGCAGGAGTTGGCAGAGGTATTTATGGAAGAGAAGCTTTAAACATGAATGCTGATGCGGATATGAAAGATCAAGCTAAAAATTTTAGACTATTTGAGGAAACTCTAACAATTATTAAAAAAGCTTGGACTGAAAAATTTTTTAAACATGAAGGTGAATTTTATACATATCCCGCTCCAAATTTTGAATGGGAGCACGATATGAGCCCTCCTAGTTCTGAATTTATGAATTTGGATACAAAAATTCTAGAAAAAATTAATATTGTTCCGCAACCAGTCCAAAAACCCCATCCTCCTCTTTGGCAAGTAGTTGATAGTCCAAGCTCTATTGAATGGGCAGCTAAAAATGACATAAGTATTATAATGTGGATTCCGCCTGTTCAATCACTAAAAAAACGTTTTGAAATATATCAACAGGCTAAATCTGAAAAAGAAAAACGTCACGTAGAATTAGGTGAAGGTATAAGTGTTGTAAGGGATATGTTTGTTGCTGATAGTATGGATGAGGCAAAAGAAAAAGCTGGTGAGCAAATGGTTAATTATATGCGCTGGGTTTGTCATTGGAGAGGACTTGGAACACATATGAATCCAGGAGAAGAATTGCCTAAAACAAATCATAAATTAGATTTGCTTTCCTATGAATTCTTACATGAAAGAAATATGTTATTTGGAACTGTAGATTATATCATTAATAAAATTGAAGAAATGCAAACAGAACTAAATTTACAAAATTTGAAAGTTTGGTCTAACTTTCCTGGAGTTAAGCATGAAGATTGCATGAAGAGTATACAATTATTTACTGAGAAAATAATTCCTCATTTTAAAAGTAAAGAAAAAAGTAAGATTAAAGCTGCATCTTAATGACAAATAAAATTAACAACCCTATCTCAGGAGGTAAGGCTGTTGTAGAATGTCTTAAAGCCCATAATGTTAAGTTTGTATTTGGGTTGATTGGATCTGCTACTATGGAGCTCTTTGATTCACTTTATGATGAGAAAGACATAACTTTTATAGATGTAAGAGATGAACGCACAGGGACACATATGGCCGATGCCTACGCAAGGGCTACAGGAAGTCCAGGGGTAATTATTGCAGGTCAAAACGGTCCTGGTGCCACAAATCTTGTCACTGGTGTTGCTCAAGCGAAAGCTGCTTTTTCCCCTCTTCTATCTATTGCGGGAGCAATTGCAACCGAGCACCAAGGAAAGGATGCCTTCCAAGAAGTTGATCAACAAAAATTATTTGAACCCATTACAAAAAAAACTTTTTCTATAAAAAATACTAAATCAATTGTAGACGATTTGAACAAAGCCTTAAAAATTTCAATGCAAGGAAAATGGGGGCCTGTTCATGTAAACATACCACGTAACGTACTTTCAGGAATAGAGAGTTATGATACTTTTAAAATTGAGAGCAAAGTTGAAAATAAAAAAATAGAGGAAAATGATTTAGAAAAAATAATTTCTCTCATAAATCAATCATCAAAACCAGTTATTGTTTGTGGTGCAGGAGTGAAAAATTCCAAAACTCAAGACGAAATTATAGTGTTATCTAAAAATTTAAATATCCCTGTTGTTTCATCTGCAGGTCATGGAGATGTTATTTCCTACGAACACGAATTATACAGTGGGCAAATGGGTCCACGTGGCAATAAAGTCGCCTCTTCTCTTGTCAAGGAAGCAGATTTTATTTTAGCTATAGGAACTAGACTTGGCTTTAATTCAACATTTTATTCCTATGAAAATATTTCTAAATCTGCAAAAATAGCTCAAATTGATATTGATCCAATCGCTATTGGCCGATATTTTCCTATAGAACTAGGTATTCAAAACGATGTTAAAATATTTTTAGATCAATTAAAATCTCAATTAAAAGGTAAAACTTTAAAAAGTAATCATCATGATTGGGTTAACAGCTTTTTAAAAAAGAAAATAGAATATTATAAGAAAAGAGATGAGAATGCAGATACAAATTCAAAAATTATTCAACCATCAGGATTATTCAAAGAATTAAGAAATATAATTCCTAAAGGTTCTTCTATAACATTAGATGCTGGCACTTTATGCCTTCAGGCCACTGATGAGTTTAATTTTTTTGAACCTAAATCACTTTTTACCCCCCTAGATTTTGGATTAGTTGGTTTTTCTTTTGCAGCTGGTCTTGGTGTTAAGCTTGCAAAGCCAAATTCTCAGGTCTTTAGTTTAATGGGAGATGGAGGTTTTGGGATGACTGTTTCTGAACTATCAACTGCTGTTCATCACAAAATTAACACCATTACAATTGTTATGAATAATAAATCATGGGGTGCAGAAAAAGCGTATCAAAGAGATTTTTATGATCAAAGATATATTGGTGCAGATATTAATAGTCCTCCTTTTCATAAACTTGCAGAAATCTATGGAGCTAAAGGTTATCATGTTTTCGAACTTAAAGACTTAAAAGGAGCTGTTATCGATGCAATGAATTGTAATAAACCTGCAGTCATTAATGTTGATGTAGATCCAAAAGCTTTGTATAGTTTTAGAAAAGACTCTTTTAAGCATCGATCTAGATGAGTTTAAAAAAACATATAGACTCTCATGGAAACTATTATGAGTTTAGTGAAATAAAAAATTCCATTCCCACTATTTTTATTCACGGTGTAGGACTAGATAATACTATGTGGTATCCACAAAAGGAATATTTTGGAAATAAATCTGTTTTATTTTATGATTTATTAAATCATGGTCAATCTTGTGGTGGTTTTAAAGTTTTAAGTTTTGAAATTTATATTAAGCAATTACTATATATAATTAATGAACTAAATTTATCAAAAATTAATATTGTTGGCTTTTCAATTGGAGCACTTATTGCACAACATTTTACAGAAAAATATTACGAGAAAGTAAATAAATTAGTTTTAATTGGAAGTGTATATAAAAGATCAAGCAAACAAATAGAAACAGTTCAAAAAAGATATAGTGAGGCTATTAATGGTGCAAGCATAACTAACAACTCAATTGAAAGATGGTTTTCAGAGAGTTATTTAAAAAATAACCCACAAGTTTATAATTTTTTTTATAATCTTTTAGAAAAAAAAAAGAATGAAGATTTTTTATCAGCATACAAAATATTTGTAAACTCTGATAATTATTCACTGAATTTTAATAATTTTAAAATGCCAACTTTAATTATGACGGGTGAAAATGAGGTTGGATCCACTCCTCAAATGAGTGAGAAAATTAGTAAAGAAATAAAAGGTAGTATTTTATATATAATCAAAAATGCAAAGCACGGAGCAACTATTGAACAATCAGATGATGTTAATAAAAAGCTTAATAAATTCTTATTTAGCTAACAGAGCATGTCATGTCTGAACCACAGCACATCGGAGATTTAATTTTGCCATGTCCAGTTGGGCATTTTGAAATTTGAACATCAGATCCATCATCTTTAACGAGTACATCATTTTGAAGAGGTTCATTACATTTTGCACATGTTGCATTCACCGACATTCCACAAGTTTTACATTCATAAGTTGCCATAATAAATCCTTTTTAAAAAACTATATTTTTAGTTTTACTGAAAGTAAACAATTAATTAGCTTCTGAAACTTGGTAAACCGAACTATTGAGCCATTCTGGATTGATTGTTACACCCCAACCAGGTTTATCAGTAATATTCACGCACCCATTTTGAACTTCAAATGGATTATTCAAAAATAAATCTTCTTGCCACGGATAATAATCTTCACCTTCGATAGAAAACTCAAGGTAAGGACCTGCATTAGGGATAGCTTTTAATAAGTGCATTGTACACATTGTAACTAATGATAAATTTGCAGCATGAGGAGTACAAATGTATCCCTCTTTTTCAATTATTTTTGCAACTTGGAGAGTTCTTGTTAGCCCACCTAGATACATTACATCAGGTTGAAAAATATTAACTATTTTTCTTTTTACCATATCATTCCATATACGAATATCACAGTCTTGCTCACCCCCAGTTACATCAATTGAAAGGGCATTTGTTACTTCCTGGGTTTGTTCTGGTTCCCAATATGGGCAGGGTTCTTCAAAATGTATAATATTATTATCTTCTAAAAATTTTCCTATTTCAATTGCTTGGGATGATGAATAACAACTATTTGCATCAACCAATTTTTTTACAGATAAATCAAGTGACTTATTTATTGTTTTTACAATATCCTGTGTTCTTCCTTCCCATTCATCCAACCCTCTTCCACATTCAGCTCCAATTCTAAACTTAAAAGCATCAATTCCTTTTTCTTGATATAATTTTTTAAATCGTTCAGCCTCATCAATGGCACTAATGTCTCTTTTCATAGAGGAACCGTATACTTTTAGTTGACCAACATTTCCCCCTATTAATTCTGTTACAGGCTTCTGTTCTAATTTACCTTTTATATCCCACAAAGAAGTATCAAGACCTGCTATTGCTCTTAATAAATAAGAACCAGGAAATTTATGCTCTTTTTCTAATACTAAATTTTCAATATCATTAAAATCCATCCAAGATTGACCTAGAACCCAGGGGGCCACTTGTTTATGAAATATTTGTGCTGAAATATCTGCATGATAAGTAGACATTTGACCAAAACCCTCAGATCCATCCTCTAAAGTTGTTTTAACAAAACTAACATAGGGTTTTGTAAATGTTTCTAGTTTTTTTATCTTCATTGGTATTGCTGTTTTAATTCTTCTAGAATAATTTTACTAGATAAATGTGATAACATCATAACGGGCGCATTAATATTTCCTGAAGTGATATTTGGCATTACAGAAGCATCAACTACCCATAAATTATCAATCCCGTGAACCTTGAGTTTTTCAGATACAACACCCTGTTCAATACTTTTACTCATTCGACATGTTCCACAAGGATGATAGATTGTTGTAGAATTTGATTTAAAGTGATCAAGTAATTCATCATCACTAGATTTAATTGGATCAATACTTACTGGAGATTTAATAATTTTATTAATATTTTGATTTGCAGAAAACTTTCGAACAAAATCAAATGTTGAATATAAATCATGAACATCCCTTTCGTCGGAAAGATATCTTGGATCAATACTTGGTAAAAAATCATTATTAACAATCTTTAAACTTACCTCTCCAAGACTCTTAGGTCTGCAAGAATTAAAACCTATTATAAATCCATTAAATTTATCAGTCTTAAGTAACGGTCTTTTATTTTTGAAAGAAACTGAGTAGGTAAGAGGATTGAAATATAATTGAATATTTGGGTAAGGATCAAGAGAGTTCCAATTAATATATCCTCCTCCCTGGTTAAGACTTAAGGAAAGTGGACCTTTTCTATTATAAGCATATTGTAAAAAAGATTTTACTCTTCCACTCCAGGTTCCCAAATCTTTATTTAGAGTTGGAAAATATGTTTTGTATAGATAATCCAAGCCTAAATGATCTTGAAAATTTTTTCCAACATGAGGACTATTTAATACAACAGGAATTTTAAATTTATTCAATTCAGTTGAATTACCTATACCAGATTTTAATAATAAATAAGGTGTCATTATTGAGCCGCTTGAAAGAATAGTTCCTATCTTGGGTTTTACCTCTAGTACTTTGTTTTTGTGCTTAATTTTTAAACTAGAAATTTTGTTATTATTAAAATTTAATTTCAAAACCTCTGTTTTTGTTAAAATAGTTAAATTAGGATTATTTTTAATAGGTTTTAAGAAAGATTTAGCTGATGAATTTCTAAAACCTTTATATGTATTAACATTATAATGCCCTACTTGATTTTGAATTGTACTATTAAGCTGTTTGTTAAATTCAAAATTAAACTCTTTTGCTGCGTTAAAAAAATTGTCAAGAATTGGATGGTGTTGGGAACTTACATCATTAACAGGTATCTTATTTATCGGTAATTCATTTTGCTCTTCATTCACTGCGAACTCTAATTCATTAAATGTAGATTTGATATTTCCCCAGGACCAATTTGAATTTAAATTCCAATTTTCGTAATCAGACTTCAATCCGCGAGCATAAATCATAGCATTTATTGATCCAGATCCTCCAATAACTTTTCCGCGTGGATAATAAATTTCTCTGTTATTAAGTTTGGTTTGAATTTTAGAATAAAAATTCCAATTCATAGTCTTGTGATAAAAAGTCATTCCATACCCTAAAGGGACTTGGATAACAGGATTTTTATCACTTGGACCAGCTTCAATTAACAATACTTTATATTTCGTATTATTTATTATATTATTTGCAACTATACATCCGGCTGAACCAGCGCCAACAATAACTAAATCAAAATTATCCAAAAAATTAAAAAGTTTGTGTTACTTTTGTTAAATAACGTGGTTCATCAGGATTTAAACCTTTGGAAATTGTGTAACGTATTATCCACGGATAAAACTTAGACATTAAAATAACCGAGTCTAGTTCTAAAATTTTGTTAGATGGATAAAAAAAATCAGATTTTACATTTTTATTTGAAGACATTTCATAAATTAAATTAGTATAATTTTTCAACTCATGGACGTCATTATTTACAGTTAGGCCACTCTTATCGTTCATACCTAAAAGAAATAATTTAAAAGAATTTTCAATTAAGCTTTTTGGGCCATGCATTACTTCAGCACTACTAAAGGGCTCAATCATTTCTTGGCATAACTCTTTAAATTTAAGTGATATCTCGTTAGAAAGGGCAAATCCAACTCCTCTACCTATTATGAAACCTGTGTTAATACTTTTATCAATTATATCTGTATTCCATTCGTTAATCGAGTCATTAACAATTATTTCACTCAGTTTTTTTATATCATCATTTATATTTTTTTTACCCAAGCATATAAAAACTAATTTTATTAAAACCAACAAAGTTTGGGTAAAAGTTTTAGTTGCAGCAACACTCTTCTCTTCTCTTGCAAACATATTCAAAAAATAATTTGCTTCTTTAACAATAGGACTATCAACATTATTTGTTATGATGACTGTTCTAGCACCCATTAATCTGGATTTTTTTTCACACTCTACTAAATCAGTGCTTTTTCCTGATTGTGAAATAACTATTACCAAAGCTTCTGAAAAATCAAACTTGGATTGTTCCAAAGTAATGATAGAGGGAGGCATACTATAAGTTGGAAGACCTAAATGCTTAGCAAAAATATAGGAACTATACAATGCTGCACAATCTGATGTTCCTCTAGCAATAGTCACAACATATTTTATTTTTTTTTGACTTATTAGTTGAGCAATACTATCATACGGATTGTCATCAATATTTGAAAATTGATCGATAATAGTTGGAATGCTTAATGCTTCCTCTAAAACTAAAGAGTCATCCATTTATTAGCTTTCCATTTAAATAAATACTTTTGATATTAAATTCATGATCTAATATTAAAAAATTTGCTTTTTTTCCATTATCAATCACTCCTATATCTTCTTTTTTTAGAAACTTAGAAGCTGAATAGCTAGTCATTCTAACGGCATCCTGTATTGAAATTTTCATTTTTAATAAATTTAAAAAAGTGTCGTGCATGTTAACAACACTACCTGCAAGCGTATTGGTTCCATTTAGGTATACTTTATTATTTTTCTTTTCAATCTCAACATTTGCAAACTTATAACCACCATCTTTCATGCCTGAAGCCGCTATTGAGTCAGTAATAGCATATAGATCAGGAATACATTTTTTAGCAATCAGAATAGCTTCTTCACTAACATGGTTCAAATCACAAATAATTTCAGCAAATTTTCCTTTATTTAAGGCTGCTGAAAGAGCGCCAGGATTTCTATGATTATTATCTGACATCGCATTATATAAATGAGTAAAACTTATATCATTAGAACTCATATATTTTTCACATATTTTACTATCAGCAAGTGTATGACCAAACTGAACATTAATATTTTGATTTATTAAAAAAGCTATAAACTCTTCCATGCCTTCTATTTCAGGAGCTAAAGTAATTGTTTTAATCTCAGCAATTTCATTAATTTTTTCTATAAACTCATATGAAGGTTTGGTTGCTAGGGCTGGTTGAGCTCCAAGTTTTTCAGAATTAATAAAAGGACCCTCGAGATGAACACCTATTAAATTAGAACTCATATCAATTAGTGAATTAAAATCTTTTAGCGCAGTATAGGTATGCTCAAATGAACTTGTCCAAGTAGTTGCTAAAAGTG